>JAAUYD010033885.1_pt1 | contig 16544 bp, 8 predicted proteins | sample 7278101 | NCBI WGS metagenome assembly JAAUYD01 (sample SAMN14350128, study PRJNA611818) | marine sediment metagenome | isolation source: surface marine sediment (0.6m) | place: French Polynesia: Moorea | collected 2018-08 | reverse complement strand
GTCACGATCGATCTAAGACAAACTCTCTTATCCAGCTCGATCGTAGATTAAGGATGAGATTCTAGTGTATCGAATGGTTTAGACTGATGAAAAAATATGTTTATTCAGTTTGTGGTTATGTTTATAACCCAGAATTAGGAAATCCTGATTACGAGATTGAATCCATTCGAGGAAAAATTCTAGATAGTAACAACTTTAATTTTCAATCCCCAGATTTCCGCTAAGGTCTACTAGTGCCATATTTCAGCAGCGCGATTTCTTTGAAGTTTTCTTGCAAAAAAGCATTGCGACAAGCATGACGTTGAATCTTGCCACTTGAGGTCTTAGGAATAGTTCCAAATTTCAATAGCAATATGCTGTGAACCCCTATTTGGTGATTTTGAGATATCGCTGCTCGAATGCTGGCAATCGCTTTTTTTAATTGTTCAGATCGATCATTTCTACGGTAAGTACGTTTTACTTCTGCAATTACAATTAACCTTTCTAGCCCATCAATATCAACAGAAAATGCGGCTAAATTATTTGGTACAATTGCAGGATGACTGTTCTCCACTGTCTGCTCGATATCTTGAGGATAATGGTTGCAACCATCAATGATAATTAAATCTTTGATTCTCCCTGTTAAAAATAACTCGTCATTTTGCAAAAATCCTAAGTCTCCGGTGCGAAGAAAAGGCCCTTTTGTGGTATTTGGGATGCAAGCATTAAAAGTCTGTTGGGTTAATTCTGGTTTTTGCCAATAACCTTTAGCAACGCTCGCTCCAGAAACCCAAATTTCCCCTACTTCTAGATCTTTACAAGGGGTTAAAGTCTCTGGGTTGACGATCGCAATTTTTTGTTCTGACCAACTGCGGCCGCAACTGACAATTGCTTGGCGATCGAGATCATCTTCAGATCTAGAAATAATTTTATTTTGAGATAATTCAGTTCGATTAACAAAGTTAACAATCGGCGGTTCTTTTTTAAAACCTCCAGAAATAAATAAAGTATTTTCAGCCATTCCATAGCAAGGATAAAATGCTTTTTTAGAAAAACCTCTACTTGCAAAGATTCGAGCAAAACGATCGAGGGTTTGATGGCGAATTGGTTCTGCACCTATAAAAGCTACTTCCCAACTGCTCAAATCTAAATTTACCAATTGTTCTGGTTTAATTTTATCGATGCATAATTGATAAGCAAAATTGGGTCCTCCGCTTGTAGTTGCTTTGTATTGAGAAATCCCTTGCAACCAGCGAATCGGCTTTTGTATAAAATGTATCGGAGACATGAGAACGACCGGAAATCCAACAAATAGGGGTTGTAGTATTCCTCCAATTAAACCCATGTCATAGTAAGAGGGTAACCAAATGAGACCTTTACTATTTAAAGTATGACCGAAACAAAGCTCGATCACAGCTAAATTCTGCATTATATTACCGTGAGTAACCATTACACCTTTTGGTGTTCCGGTAGAACCAGAAGTGTACTGTAGAAATGCTAAGGTATCTCGACTCAATTGTGTTTTGCGCCACAAAGAGGACTTTGCTTCAGGAACGGTATCTGTGGCAATATAATTTAGACAATTAGTTAATTGGTTATTTTTAGCTAATCTTATCTGGATCTGGTTTGATAAAGATTCGACAGTGAGTATAGTTTTAGGGTTGGCATCTTTTATAATTGTCTCTAAGCGAGAGATGTTCTTATTGTTTCTTGGGGGATAAGCAGGTATTGCAACTACTCCCGCATACAAACAGCCAAAAAAAGCTTCAATGAAATCCAAACCCGATCGATACAAAAGTAAAGCTCTTTCTCCAGGGTGACACAAAGTTTGCAAGCGTGCTGCGATCGCTCTTGCTCTTCGATCTAAAAGTTGATAAGTAAGATTAATTGCTTGGCTTTCTCCATCTTGCAAAAAAGTATAAGCAATGCGATCGCTTTGGGTTTGCGCTCTTTCAATTAAGATTTCAACTAAATTAAGATACTTGCTTGAATTAGAATCTGAAAATTTTTTATATAAAGATAATTTCATGATTAGCTTAGCAGCGATTTTTTACTAAAAAATTTCTAATAAATCTTTTAAGATTGACGGGGACGATCGATGCGTCGCAAAGCAATGCGAAATAGATCGCAATTACCGCTTTCTAAAATATAAGTTGAAAGTTTTAGATAACGTTCAAATGTGATTACTTTTTCTTCGCCAATTAAATTGATTGCCTTTTCTCGATTATTTCTTAAGTTTGATCGCCATTTTTTCAGAGTGCGAGCGTAATCATAACGATCGTTTTGAAGCATAATAATTTCAAATAAACATTCGATCGCTTCGGCAATTTCTGCTAAACGAGGTAAGTCTGATTCTGGAAAAATTTCATTAGAAATAAAGTCATCAAAATCTGCAGGTCGAGCATTACCATAAGCAATAGTTTGCAGGGAAAATCTTCCACCAGGCTTTAACCATTGATGACATTTTTCAAAGAAAGTTCGATAAACATAAATTTTATCTTTTAAAGATAGTTTTGGTTTAACAAATGCTTCAAAAGCTTCGATCGAAATAATTCCATCGTAAGGTCGATCAGGGTTGTGATCTGCCCAACTTTCTAGAATAATTTTAATTTTAGAATCGGGGAATTGATTGCACCACTCTAATTGTTTTTTACTTAAGGTTAAACCCACAGCTTCATCTACTTGATAGATATCAACAAGTCTTTTTAAAGCTCCACCCCAACCGCATCCTATATCCAATATTCTTTGTTGTTTTCCTGCTTGAATATTGTTAGCGTGAAAATCTATTTTCCGTAATTGAGCAGTTTCTAAAGTTTCATTGAAATTAGTTGCATCCCACATCCCGCAAGTGTAAGTCATGGTCGGATCTAGCCAAAGCTGATAAAAATCATTGCTCGAGTCGTAATGATGTTCTATTGCTTCAGGAGATGCTCCTAATTTTTTGATATCTTTTAATATTTTAGAAATCATAAGTAATATTCAACTGCATTTGAGTTGGCAATTCCCACGTAAAATTACTTGGGGGATACAAGTTTTTATTAGGAAAAAATGATTTTCAAGTTTTAATTAAACAGATAAAAGACAATTGGGCACTGTCTTTTTATTTTTCGCTCTAATAAGTGTTTTGTGAATTACTTTTTGCGATCGATATTTTGAATGGCTTTTTTAGTTCACTTTTATTAAATCACATGCAACAACAATTTGAAAAGGGTCTATGTTGGCGACTATACAATAAAAATAGACACAAACCTAATAGCTTTTTAAGAGAAAATCTAGAATCAAATATCTGGCAAGATAATTTTTGTAGCAAGAAAAATCAATATTAGATTTGTTTTTTGAGTTAAATTTAATTCAATAAAGCGAAATTTTTAACCTATTGCACGCTTGTTTGCAACGAGACTTAATAATAAATCGAGATCGATTATGATTCAAAATCAACTATTATTATGCTTGCAATGAAACAAAATAAAGAGAAATTATCTCTTGCAACGATCGACAATCTATCTGCAAAAGATCGAGAAGGATACAATATCGCTATTATTGGTGCTGGTGCTGCAGGTTTAACAGCAGCGCACTTAATTCAACGCAAACATAATGTAACTATTTTTGAAGCCCAAAATTATCTAGGAGGCCATGCTCGCACGATTTTAGTTGAGGAAGATTCAGATCTGACAATCCCATTGGACGTAGGTTTTATAGTGTTTAACGATCGCAACTATCCAACTTTACATAAATTATTATCTCAACTAGAAAATATTGAAATTGGTAATAGTGAAATGTCTTTTAGCTATTACTCAAAAAAAGATAGCATACAATATGCTTTTAATTGGAGCGAGCAAAGTCAATTTAGCAAGCAAATAGCTCGCAACTCGCCAAATATCAAACAAAAGAAACCTAACAAAATTTTTTTAAAGTTGCTAAAAGAGATTTTGAAGTTTTGTCGTCAAGGATGTCAAGATCTCGATCGCGGAAATTTAGCAGAAGTTACTTTAGGTGAATATCTTCACGATCGGGGTTATTCTAAATCTTCGATCGATTACTATATTATCCCTATGGGAGCGGCTATTTGGTCAACTTCAGTGCAACAGATGTTAAAATTCCCTGCTGCAACATTTATCCGTTTTTTTTACAATCATGGTTTACTTTCCCTTGAAGATGGGCCGCAATGGCAATATCTCAAAGGAGGAAGCCATACTTACATCAAAGCTATTCAAGAAAATTTTCAAGGAAAAGTAGCATTAAATTCGCCAATTGAGTCGATCACCCGCCAAAATGACGGGATATTAATAAAAACAAAAAAGGGAAAAAATCAGAAATTTGACTTTGTTATTATTGCAACTCACGCAGATCAAGCATTAAGTATTTTAAGCGATCCCTCTTCAGAAGAAAAGCGTTTGCTTGGTGCTTGGAAATATCAAGTTAATCATGGAATTTTACATAGCGATCAATCCGTAATGCCTCCAGATCCTAATTCTTGGGCATCGTGGAATTATATTCAAGATACGGAGAATATATCTTCGTTATCGGTAACTTATCACTTAAACCGCCTTCAAGCTCATACAAAAACAAAAAAACAGTATTTTCTGAGTTTAAATTGTCACAAAATAATCGCTCGCGAAACCATATTGAAGAAAATAGAATTTACCCATCCGATTTATAACTTTGAATCGATCAAATCACAACAAGAATTAGCTTCATTAAATCGAACCAGTAGAACTTTTTTTTGTGGTAGTTATTTCGGTTATGGATTTCATGAAGATGCCGTAAAATCGGGAGTAAATGTTGCTCGATATTTTGGAGTTTACTTATGAAGTCTCAAATTTATATTGGAAAATTCATGCATTCTCGGCTCGAACCGGTAAAACATACATTTATTTATCCATTTTATTTTTACTCTTTCGATTTATCAGAACTTGCTGAATTAGATCGGTCGTTAAATTTATTTGGTTACAATAAAATTAAACCGGTAGCAATACACGATCGAGATTATCTAGGGGATAGTAATGACAGTATTTATACTAAAGCGATTTCATTTCTACAACAGAAAGGATGTAACGCTTCCATTGATTCGATCAAGTTAATCACCGTTGCAAGATACTTAAATTATGTTTTTAATCCTGTTAATTTCTTTTACTGTTATAACTCCGATGGTAAGCTACGTTATATTATCTCGGAAATTAATAACACTTATGGAGAAACTCATTTATACATTCTCGATCGCCCTTTAGATCCTCTGCCAAATTTTCAAAGTAGATATATAGTAACTAAAGAATTCTTTGTTTCTCCTTTTAACGATTTAAAAGGAGATTATGAATTTAATTTTTCACCAATAAGCGAAAATATAGATATTAGAATAGATATATTAAGAGACAATCGTAAAGTATTTCTTTCTCGGCTCTGGGGCCAAGGAATTCCTCTCAATTCATCAAATTTAATTCGTACTTTAATAAAATATCCAATCTCTGCTTTGTTAGCCATGCCTCGTATTACCTGGCAAGCTTTTCTTTTAAAAGATTGGAAACATTTAAAACCTTATTTAAAACCAAAAGCTACTTCAAATATGACTATTAAAAAAGTTGATATTGCTAAGAGGCGATCTTTTGCTCGCAAGTTACGAAAATTAGCCAGGTGTAAATATTTCGTTGATGGCAGAAGGCCCAGTTTATAAAGGATTGGAAGATCCGAAAATCTATCGAAGACACGATTTATTACTGTTGGGGGTTTCAGCTCGATCGTAGGAATAAGCGATCGACTGCGTCGATCGCTAACGTAAATCCGCCATCAACGAAATATTTACAGGAAGAAAATTAGTAACTTTTTCAAAAGGGTGAATCAAAAAAGCGATCTAAAATTAAGTGAAAAATAAATAACAGGCTCATTTTTTACCCGGTTCAAAGGTTTAAAATTGTATTTTTATAAGCTGAATGGGAAAAATAAAATTATCGGAATCTTGTCAATGTAGAGCGAATTTAATCGGATCATTTGGCTAAATAATTCTGAACGATTTTTTAACCTAAAATTACCAACTTCGCTAATAAACTATTCTTTTATTGGGGATTGGGATCTTTTGTTTAAAATGGCTTTCTTAATCTTAATTTACAGTAACAAAAACATGACAAAATCTAACTTTATCAAGAAAAATAATCGAGCTAGAGTTAATGGGGCCAAACAAGAAGAATTTTACATGGCTTTGATAGCTATTATTACTCCGATACTGGGATTTATAGCTGCTGTTGTTTTATTGTGGGGGAATGCTATTACTTCAGTTGAATTAAGTCTTTGTCTGGGGATGTATGCAATTACAACTTTAGGCATTACTGCAGGTTTTCATCGTTTATTTACCCATAGCAGTTTTGCAACAGGAAAAGTTTTACAAATAATGTTAGGAATAGCCGGTTCAATGGCCGTACAAGGGCCGGTTCTTTTTTGGGCTGCAACTCATAGAAAACATCATCAATATAGCGATCGCGCAAAAGATCCTCATTCTCCTAATATTAGCGATCGGGGGATTAGAAATATTTTAAATCGATTTTGGCACGCTCATATCGGTTGGATGTTCGATCGCGAACCTGAAAATTGGATGCGATACGTACCGGATCTGCTGCGAAATAAACTAATTTTTAAATTAAATCAATGGTATTTTTATTGGGTTTTATTGGGTTTGTTAATTCCTGCAATTTTAGGTGGTTTATTGACTTGGACTTGGCAAGGAACTATACAAGGATTACTCTGGGGTGGTTTGGTGCGAATTTTTTTAGTCCATCATACAACTTGGAGTATTAACTCAATTTGTCATCTCTATGGTTCTCGTTCTTATCAAACAAAAGATCGAAGTACCAATAATTTCTTCTGTGCTTTATTAGCTTTTGGAGAAGGATGGCATAACAATCATCATGCATTTCCAACTTCGGCACGGCACGGCATAGAATGGTGGCAGATTGATATTACTTACCTGGGAATTTATATTTTAGAAAAGTTAGGTTTTGTCTGGAATGTAAAGATTCCAACTGCAAATATATTGGCAGCAAAAAAAATTCAAAAGCAATAATAGTAATACTGTTATTCGGCTTTGGTGCATAAATAGTGAAATTAGTGCGATCGTCGTGCGCTACGCGGTGCGCTGATCTAGGCATGGTTCAAAAACGTTCAAAAATGGGTTACAACCGGCGCGGCGGAGGGGGAGCGATAAATCCTCCTCCTGTCTGGGTTTCAATTAATATCCGCCCCGCCTCAAGTGTTACCCTGGGCTGAACCATGCCCTGATCTAACCGCCATACAGCTGGAAATTTATGGGGTTTAATAAATAGTTTTTAAGCTGAACTCTTTTTTTTTGGATAAAGTGCAAGGTTTTGAACTCGATCGCCCCCAAAAGCTTGCACTTTTTTGAGTAAAAAACTATTGAAAGCATTATTCTGCTTGATTCTTGGCTTTATTCAGTTGACCCTAATTAATAGAAATTTTAGGCTGACAGTAAAAGCATTGAATTTTAGGATATTTTAGTGTCAAAATCTAAAAACTCTAAACTAATATCGGTCAATTTTTCTATAGTAGCCCCTTCGATTAATTTTTCGATCGGTAATTCTATTTTGAGTTGGTTCATTATTTGGTTTCTTAATTCTATTGCCATTAAAGAATCAAGTCCTAAATCACTTAGAGAGTCTTGCGAACTTATTTGTGAAGGTTTTAATCCGACAATTTGAGCTGTTTGTTGTCGAATATAATTAGCTAGCAGAAAATCGCGATCGCCTTCTTTTGCTTGTTGTAAAACCTGGAGCAGTTGAAGATCTTGTCTTGATGATTCTAATTCTGAAGTCGAGCGTTTCAGTTGAGTTGTCTTAAAAATCTCTTTGAGAAATGGGAAATTACGATTGCTGAGAAATAACTTGATATATTTAACCCAATCTATCAACAATACACCAATTTGGATCGGATCTGCTTGGAGTAATTGCTCGAAAATTTCTAATCCTTCTTCTAAGTTGATCGTGGTAATTCCCTGAGCTGCAAAGCGGTTGTCTGCTTCGCTTATCATGTTAGTATTCGACCAAGGGCCCCAATTAATCGTTAATGAAGGTAATCCCATACTGTGGCGATAATGAGCCAAAGCATCTAAAAAGCCATTTGCAGCAGCGTAATTTGCTTGTCCAGGTACTCCTAATAAAGAAGCGATCGAAGAAAAACAAACAAAAAAGTCTAAGGGTATATTTTGACTGTGAAGATGAAGATTCCAAGTACCGGTAACTTTAGGGGACATTACTTTAGTAAAACGTTGCCAATTTTGTTGTAAAAGCACTCCATCGTCTAAAATACCCGCAGCATGAATTATACCTTTTAAAGGAGGTAAATCATCTTTGATTTTATTAAACAGTCGCCCTACTTCATCGCTTTGAGAAACATCAGTTTGCATGACTGTAATTTCTGCACCTAATGCTTTGAGTCGATCCAATTTTATTTGAGTTGCGAATGTTGGTGCTTTACGTCCTATTAATACTAAATGTTTAGCTCCTTTCTCTACCAACCAGCGAGCTACTTGCAATCCTAAATTTCCCAATCCTCCGGTAATTAAGTAACTAGCATCAGCTTTAATTTGAGCTTTTTTGCGATCGTAATCTTCATGAGAAACAATAACTTTACCAATATGTTTAGCCTGTGCCATGTAGCGAAAAGCATTTTCAACTGATTCGATCGAGTAGATTTTTTGCGGTAAAGGTTTTAGTTTGCTGCTTTCAAATAAGGGCATTATTTTGGCGAACATCGATCGAATCAGGTCGGGATTATCTCGACAAATTTCGGCTAAATCGAAAGGAAAATAAGCTACATCCTCACGCAATTTTTTTAATTCACTTTTTGTAAAAATATCAGCTTTGCCGATTTCTAAAAAGCAACCGCGATCGCCCAATACTGATAAACTCTTAGTAATAAATTCTCCAGATAAAGAATTAAAAACAATATCAACTCCGCGATCGTCAGTTATTTTCATTACTTCGTCGGCAAAATCAAGGGTGCGAGAATTCATAATATGTTCGATCCCTAAAGATCTTAAAGTCTGCCATTTGGGATGGCTAGCTGTGGCAAATATTTCCGCATTTGCCAATTTAGCTAGTTGTATCGCAGCCATCCCGACTCCTCCGGCCGCAGAATGAATTAAAATTCTTTGTTGCGAAGTTATTTTAGCCAAATTATGCAATCCATAATAAGCTGTTAAAAAAGCAATCGGAATGGTCGCAGCTTCAGAAAAAGTTAAATTAGTTGGTTTGAGAGTAACTAACTTGGCATTTGTAACTGCAAAGCGATCGAAAGCACTAGGGGCGATCGCCAAAACTGCATCTCCTACCCGTAGATTTTCTACCCCTTGGCCGACTTTGGTAATTACTCCAGCACATTCTATCCCGATCGGGCCCGGATCTCCTGGATACATCCCCATCGCATTTAAAACATCTCTGAAGTTTAAGCCCGTAGCGCGGACTAAAATTTGAACTTCTCCCGATCGGGGTAATTTTGGCTCGGTGGGTTGAATGGTAAGATTTTCTAAAATCCCGCGACTAGAAATATTCAAGCGATAGGGTTTATTTTTCCAGTTAAAATTCTTTACCTTAGTCTTTAATTTAGCTCTTGTCAATCGAGATACGTAACGACGATCGCCCCGAAAAGCTACTTGTATTTCTTCGCTTCGATCACCGGTTATTTCTTGCCATAACAGTTCTATTTGAGTTAGCTCGTTGGTAGAATCTAAGTCTATTTGCGATGTGTGAATTCCTGGATATTCAAGTTCGATTACTTTATTTAGACTGGAAATTGTAGACTGACTCAGAGCTAAAGTTTTTGAGCTAGATTCGATCGCTTCTGCATTTTGAGTGATGATGTAAAGATCTGGTTTGTGTTTGTTTTCTTTTTGCAGAATTGCCTGTACTAAATGTAAAAGAGTACCGCAACTGAAAGATTGAGCTTGTTCTAAATCCCCAATTGTTAGATTGTTTTGAGATCGCGAATCTAAACTCCACAGATGAAGGATACCGTTAATTGGATATCGATCTATTTTTTCTATATCTATAAATAATTGGTGAAAATGTTCGAAAGCTAGTGGATTGACTTGATAAGTTTTCTCTTGTAATTTTTTATAAGTGTCGCCACGATAAACCAAAGTATGATTATGCCCATTTTTTTGCATTTTTTCGACTAACAAGTTTCCGATGCTCTGATCGGAGTCGCAGAAAATGAGCCAATTTTTTTTCTCTTTTGAAAGTAAATGATTGAGCTTATTTATTCGTGGTTGGAGTTGCCAATTAATTTGATAATAACAATTGCGAAGCTGTTTATTTCTTTTTAAGAAAGCATTTTTTTTGATTCTTAATGACTTAATTCCTTCGATCTTAGCAATTAAATTTCCTCGATTATCAAAAATATCCAAATCAGCAGTAATAACTTTAATATCGAGATTGTCAACAATATTTTTTTCTTGAAATTCTTTACTCTGACTGTTAGCAGTAGTAATTTTTGCCCTGACCGATAAATTATTACTTTTAAGACCTGTTAGCGATATTTTATTCAGGCCTGCAGGCAGAAAAATATAATCGTATTGTGCTAAATTATTTTCATTGGCTTTGGCAATTGTTGCCCGATATTCAGGATTTAAAATTCCTCCCATAATTTGAAAACAACCATCAAGCAAAACAGGATGAATATAATATAGATCTTTACTCTCTTTAAGTCGATCGGGCATACTAATTTGGCCAATTCTTTCCCAAGCATGAGGATGAGATTTAAGACGAACTACCGTTTGAAAATCTGCACCAAAATCTAAACCTTGAAATTTTGTATATCTGTAATGATTGTTGATCGCAATTTCTTCGCTAAATTCTGCTTCTAACTTTTCCCAGTCGAGTGATTCGGATTTAATTTTTCCAGAAGAAACGCTTATTTTACCAGTTACATGAAGCGTCCAATCGTCTTCACCTTCTGCAATCTTACTAAATATTTCAAAAGATGCCGAACCTGGTTGTTTAAGGTTAATAACCATTTGCAAAGTAACTATTTCATGCTTTGGTAAAAGCACCGGTTCGATAATAAAAATATCTTCTGCTACTACATTTTTAATATCTTGTTTAAACACTTCTACTGCTGCAGTTAAAGCCATTTCAAAATATGCAGCTCCCGGTAAAATAACTGCTCCTAAAACACGATGATCTTTAATATAAGCTAAAGTTTCTAAACTTAGATCGGAGCGAAAGATAATTTGTTGTTTTAGAGCTAAGTGTAATCTACTTCCTAATATAGGATGAATCGATCGCTCAGAGGCAAGATGACCTTTAGATTGTCTTAAATGATTTTCAAAATAACTATCGACATCTAACCAATATCGATCGCGTTCAAAAGGATAAGTAGGTAAAGAAATTTTTTGATATTTATAACCTTGATAAAATCTTTGCCAATCTAGATTAAGATTGCGAACAAATAATTTCCCCAAAGTTATTAGCAACTGTTGCCAATTTTCTTGTTCTTTTCTTAAAGAAGGAAGCCATACTTCAATATTTTTATTAGGTAAACAACGACTTCCCATTCCCAAAAGTATCGGATGGGGGCCTATTTCTAAAAATAATTCACACCCTTTGCGATCGAGAATTTCCATAGCTTGAAAAAATCTCACCGGTTGACGAATGTGATCGCGCCAATAAGCAGCATCGATCTTTATTTGAGATTCTTCTAATAGATCTGTTAATTGAGAAATTAGAGGAATTTGAGGGGCAGAATAATTAATAGTCTCGGCAAATTTTTCAAAAGGTTCTAAAATCGGTTCCATGTAAACCGAATGAAAAGCATGGGAAACTTTTAATAATTTATTATTTATTCCTTGTTTTTCTAACTTTTCTTGGATCGATAGAATCGATCCAGTTTCTCCAGAAATAACAATACTTTCAGGCCCATTAATCGCTGCAATATTAATTTTTTGATCGTAAGGAGCTATTATTTCTTGAATCTTCTCTTCAGAAGTTAATGCTGCTAACATCGCTCCATCGCGAGGCAAACCTTGCATTAATTCACCTCTTTTCGCTATCAATTTTAAGCCATCTTCAAGACTAAAAACTCCAGCAATACAAGCAGCCACATACTCACCGACACTATGGCCCATGACGAAATCTGGCTTAATTCCCCATGAAAGCCACAATCGAGCTAAAGCATATTCAAAAGCAAATAAAGCTGGTTGAGTATAAGCAGTTTCATCGAGAAGCGAATTGTTATCTATCTCAGAATAAATTACTGAAAGTAAAGGTTTTTCTAGATAAGGGATTAAAATTGCTTCGCATCGTTCTAAAATTTGACGAAATAAGGGCTGAGTTTGATAAAGTTGCCGGCCCATTCCGACGTATTGAGAACCTTGTCCGGTAAATAAAAACGCTATTTTAGGTATTTGCGATCGCACTTTGCCACTAACAAGATTAGGAGTTTCTAATCCCTGACTTGCTACTTGCAATTGTTCTTTTAACTCTTCAAAAGAAGAGGCGATCGCCGCTAAACGATAACGAAATTGAGACCTTCCCCGATTAGCCGTAAAACAAATATCGGTTAAAGAAACTTCTGGATGATTATCTAGATAAACAGCATAATTATTTGCCAGCAATTGTAAAGCTGTTTCGCTTTTAGCTGTTAAGGTCAGGATCTGTTTGGGTGGTTCTTTTATATTTTCGCTTTCAACTTGAATCGGTGCTTCCTCCAATATTACGTGAGCGTTCGTACCGCCAAAACCGAAAGAATTGATTCCTGCCAAACGAGCTTTATTATTAGTTTGCCAAGCTTCTAACTGGGTAGCAATGAGAAAATTCCCCTCTTTAAGGGATATTTTTGGATTGAGTTCTTGGAAATGTAAATTAGCAGGAATTTGTTTATTTTTTAAAGATAATACTACTTTTATTAAACCAGCAATACCTGAAGCTGTTTCTAAATGACCGATATTAGTTTTTACCGAACCAAGATAACAAATATCTTCAGCAGAACGAGCTTCACTCAATACTGCTTTTAAGGCATTCACTTCAATCGGATCTCCTATGGAAGTACCCGTACCGTGAGCTTCAAGATAGCTGATTTCTCGAGCCGATACTCCCGCATTATCTAAAGCTTTACGAATAACTTTTTTTTGCTGTCTACCGTTAGGCGCGCTGATACCGTTGCTCAAACCATCTTGATTGACGGCCGAACCTTTAATTATTGCTTCGATCTTATCTCGATCTCGTAAAGCGTCCGAAAGACGTTTGAGAACTATTACTCCACAACCTTCCGATCTCACGAAACCATCAGCACTAGCATCAAAGGTTTTACAATGCCCGTCTTTTGCCATCATTTGCGCTTGAGAATAGCCGATACCTTGTGCTGGAGAGAGAATTACATTCACACCACCTGCTAAAGCTAGATCTGATTCTTTATTCTGCAAACTTTGACAAGCTAAATGAACCGCAACTAGAGAAGAAGAACAAGCAGTATCTACAGCAATACTGGGCCCTTGTAAATCTAAAAAATAAGATACTCTATTAGCTGCAATGCTATTATTTCCTCCCGTACCCGTAAAAGCACTAATTTTATTAGGATCTTGGATTAATTTTCTGCCATAATCAGTACCGCTAACGCCAACAAATACCCCTGTGTGAGAGCCACTTAATTCTTCTGCCGTTAAACCCGCATCTTCTAATGCTTCCCAAGCTACTTCTAACATCAATCTCTGTTGCGGATCTATATATATTGCTTCGCGAGGTGAAATTTTAAAAAATTTCGGGTCAAATCGATCTACTGTTTTTAAAAACCCTCCCCAACGAGTAATCATCTTACCTATTCGATAGGCTTTTGCATCGTAGAAAAGATCGACATCCCAACGATCTTTAGGTATTTCTGTAATTGCATCAAATCGATCCCGCAATACTTGCCAAAAAGATTCGAGATTTTCCGCACCAGGAAAACGGCAGCTAAGACCGATAATTGCAATAGTTTCTTTAGTCATACTTTAGTTTTTCTCCTTTAGCAACAAATGGTTATATTTTTTTAAAAAAATTTTTAATCTTAAGTTTGAGATAGTTGTTTTTCAGAAAGCAAAATATTGCGAACAAGCAACTAATAAAAATAATTGTATTTCCCTCACATTTACAAGTCTGCAAGCTTCAATACTAAATCTAACTCGAAAAGAATTATGAAACACAATTTTAGGTCTATTTGCTCGATTACTTTATTATTAAAATGATTAAAACATTGACTTGCTTTTGCCCAATTTTAGCAGAGTTTTGTTTTAAAGAATACAAATTTAACCACCTAAAAATAACGGGAAAGAAAATGAATTCAACCAACCATGGCTCTTCACAAAAAAACTTTAAAGATATTCAGGATTGGATTGTGACCTGGTTATCTAAAGAATTAAAAATAGATAGTGAAGAAATAGATATTCAGGAACCATTTGTTAATTTGGGATTGAGTTCGAGACAAGCAATAATTTTAACTGGTGAATTAGAGGACTGGCTCGGATTTGAAATAGATCCCAGTTTGGCATGGGAATATCCTACTATTAAACAGCTTGCTGACTTTTTAAGCGAACAAACAGCATAAATAATGTTTATTATCTACCCTCTTTCAAGTAAAGTAGGATGTTTATATTTTAGAAAAACACAAAAAATTATTCGCAATAGTAAATCGCGAATAATTATAGCTACTACCGATCTTCTCTCAACCGCTCGAAAAAAAATCTAGTAAACTAGTTTTACACGAATCAATTGTTTTTTTAGAGAACGGTAAAAATACTTCTTTTAAATGGGAAAAATAACATTTCCCATTTTAGCAGCTCCTTAATTTACTTTCGCATAAGAATTATATTGTTCAACTTTCTTATTCAGAGCGTATTTCTGTAAACTATAAAGAGCTACTTTTCTTAAGATATTAGGAGCAAACAAGACAATTGGATGTGACTTTAAATTTAAAACTCCTGCAAAAGTCTGCCAAACTTTAGGATCTCCAACAGATACTTTTTGAACTAAACGTAAGTAGTTAAATTTGATTTTTTCAATGGGATTCATTTTGTAATTTACATCCCAAGCTAAATCTTGTTCTGTTGCCATTGCCCAAGTTGTTTTCACGATCGAAGACAATTGTTTTTGGAATTTACGGGAAACTCCTGCTAGATTACCTTTACTTTGTGAAACACAATTAGCTAAAGCTACAGCTTCTAATGCTGCTACGGTGATACCTCTACCATATACAGGATTGAAAGTGCAAACGGCATCGCCCAAAACGACGAAATTTTCAGGAAATCTTTCTAATGAATGATACTGTTTGAAAGTATTTTTTAAACCTTCATAAGGTTTAATATCGGTTAATGGTTCTGCTGCTTTAATTGCATTGTAAATAGTTGGAGTAACCAAGCTGCGAGCAAACTGAAGAAATTCCCCTTCTTTCGTGCTAGGAGAGTCTCCATCACGTCCAGCTAAAACTACCATCCAAGAATCATTCTCGATCGGGAAAATTGCGCCCCCTCTGGATCTGTAACGTGCTTCGGTTCTCACAAACAGGCCTTTCCAGTCTTCTTTTAATTGTTCTGGACGACGATAGACCCTAGAAGCATAAGCAATTTTACAATCTACTTTTAGCTCTTCAGGTTTTTGATAACCTAAATTTTCTAACCATTGAGGAGCTTGAGAATTGCGACCGCTAGCATCAACGATTAAGTCTGCATTAATTTCCGATATGCGATCGCCTTGAGTTGTTATTTGAATTCCTGTAACTTTCGAATTGTCTTCGTTAGCAAGTAATTTAGTTACTACAGAATTTTCTAAAATTTTTACTCCCTCTAATTGAGAAATAAAATCGCGAATTGTCGATTCGAGTAGATTTCGGCTACAACCAATACTAGTTAGATCGGAATTAAAACGAGGTGCCCACTCATCGTCAGTGAGTAAAAAAGAAAAATCCTTAGTTAAATTAAAATTGGTACTGTTTTTTTCAATTAGTTTTTGACCCAAACCTGGAAACAAATCCTCTAAAATTTCTCGACCTTTAGATAGCAAAAGATGAGGCTGATCAGATTGAGGAACTCCGTTTCTAGATTGTGGTTTTTCAGATAAACAATCACGCTCGATTATTATCACTTCCTCGAAACGATCTGCTAATACTTTTGCAGATAGAAGTCCGGCAATGCCTCCACCAATTACTACAGCATTTTTATTTTGAGATGATTGAAGATTGATTTTGTTCATGATTTTTGATCGCTCTGATTTTTTTTGATAATGGTAAAGCCTGTATGGTTCAAAACAGTTACTTCAAGAATTTGGTAAAGCAAAACTATTGTCATTGACTCGCTCCAAACTCTATTGATAGCCAAAATAAAGACAGAGGTTATCCCAATCTGGTGAAAATATACACCGGAATGATTTTTGCACCTTTGTCGGGCAATAAAAGCAGCAAAAAGCTTATTTTTAAGCTTTACAAATACTTTTTTTTCCTCTAAATGAAAATTTTCAGACTCTTTAATATTGAGGGATTAAATAATCTAACATAAATAAATTACTCGATCTCAAGAAATATCAAAGCTAGCTGATTTTTTT
>JAAUYD010211775.1_pt1 | contig 16550 bp, 9 predicted proteins | sample 7278101 | NCBI WGS metagenome assembly JAAUYD01 (sample SAMN14350128, study PRJNA611818) | marine sediment metagenome | isolation source: surface marine sediment (0.6m) | place: French Polynesia: Moorea | collected 2018-08 | reverse complement strand
CGGGTCGGCCTGCCGGGCAAGCTCGACCGCACCCAGCATCAGCGCGTCGGCCCGACCGGCCGGCACGCCTGCGCGGGCAAAGCCCTCGCGGCTGGCCTGGTAGGTCGCCGTCGCGACGCAGTCGGCGCCGGCGTCGACGAAGGCGCGCGATGCCCGAATGATTGCGTCCGGGTCAGTTTCCAGCAAGGCAGCAGACCACAACACGCCGCTGATGTCACAACCCTGCGCTTCAAGCTGGGTCGACAACCCGCCATCGAGCAGCAGCGGCCGATCGCGCCTCAACGCATCGAGGAAGGCGTTCGTCATTGCGCCTGCACCTGGTGCGCGTACTTGCCGCAGTTGCGGGCACGTGCGGCCCGATCGAGTGAGGTATCACGCAGCATGAGCAAGAGCTTACTTCACAGGCCGTCCACGCGCTTGCTAGGGTACGCAGACCCGATTCGGAGAGAGCGATGCCGAGAATCCTGCTGCTGGCGATCACCGCGCTGCTGCTGTGCGCCTGCGAACGTGAGCCGGAAGCCGTCGATGAGGTGCTGGCCATTCGTTGCGGCAATCTGATCGACGGACTCGCCGACGAAGCGCGCGGCGGCGCGCTCGTCATTGTCCGCAACGGGCGCATCGAAACCGTCGCCGAGATCGGCGAGATTCCCGAAGACGCAACAGTGCTCGACTTGTCCGCGTACACGTGCTTGCCAGGCCTCATCGATACTCACACCCACCTCGCCCTGAACCACGACGACTCCAGCGACCTGACCATCTACTACCGCCGGCCCATGGCGGAAACGATGGCGATCACCTTCGCTAACGCAGAACGCACGCTCAACGCAGGATTTACCACCGTGCGCAACGTGGGTGATTATTTTCCCGAAGCGATCCTCGTAGCTCGTGATCGGATTCGCGCCGGTGACACCCCCGGTCCGCGCATCCAGACGGCGGGCTCCTATCTGACCATTCCGGGCGGCGGCGGCGACCTTGTCGTGCCCGGACGCGATCAGGCGGAGATTCCGCCGAATGTGCGTGTTGGCGTTGCGCAGGGACCCGACGAATTCGCCGCCGCGGCACAGCGCGTACTCGACAACGGCGCCGACATGATCAAGATCATCGCGTCGGGTGCCGTGTTCGCTTACGGCGGCGTCCCCGGCTCGCCCGAGATGACCCGTGAGGAAATCGCCGCTGTTGTCGACGTTGCGCGTGCTGCAGGCGTGCGCGTTACGGCGCATGCGCACGGCGCGCAGTCCATCAAGGACGCAATTCTTGCCGGGGTCGATTCAATCGAGCACGCGTCGCTTGCCGACGACGAGGCCATAGCGCTCGCCGCGGAGCACGGCGTGGCGTTTTCGATGGATGTTTACAACGGTACGTTTACCGCCGAGGTCGGGGAAGAACTCGGTTATCCCGAGGAATTCATGCGCAAGAACGACGAGACGACCGAGGCCCAGCGTGTCGTGTTCGAGAAGGCCTATGCAGCAGGCGTCGCGATCCTCTACGGCACCGACGCGGGTGTCGCCCCGCATGGCTACAACGGCCGTCAGTTCGAGGTCATGGTTCGCCGCGGCATGACGCCGATGGACGCCATAAAGAGCGCCACATCCGTTGCGGCCGACCACATGGACCTGGCTGACGACGTTGGCGCGCTCGAAGTCGGACGGTTCGGAGACCTGGTCGCCGTGGCCGGTAATCCGCTGGACGACGTGTCCCTGTTGCAGGACGTGCACGTCGTCGTCAAGGGCGGCAAGCTGATCAGGCAGGTCACCGCCGATGTCGTTCAGCCTGCTGACACCGTCTATCACACGGGCCGAATCTACACGGTCAATGCCGAGCAGCCGTGGGCGCAGGCAGTCGCGATTCGCAACGGACGCATCGAGTTCGTCGGTTCCGACGACGCCGTGCGCACGCACATCGGACCCGACACGGCCGTGTTCGATCTGCGCGGCCGCATGATGCTACCGGGATTCCAGGATGCGCATGTGCACCCCCTCTATTCGGGACTGGAGATGCTGAGCTGCTACGTCGGCGAGGAAGACTCCGTTGAGCACTACCGCAGCGCAATCGCCGCCTGTGCTGCGCGCGAGCCTGACCGCGAGTGGATTACGGGTGGCGGCTGGTCCATGGCTGCATTCGGGCCCGGCGCACGCGCCAGCAAGACGATCATCGATGAACTCGTACCGGATCGTCCTGTTTACCTGACGACGGCGGACGGTCACACCGGCTGGGCGAACAGCCGCGCGCTGGAGATCGCGGGCATTACGCGCGATACGCCGGACCCCGTCGACGGCATCATCGATCGTGATCCGGAAACCGGCGAGATCATCGGCAGCCTTCAGGAAGGGGCGATGCGACTGGTCGCCGAACACGTGCCCGCAACGACGTTCGAGGAGAAAATAGCGGCACTCGAATATGCCCGCGACACGATGCACAGCGTCGGCATCACGTCATTGCAAAAAGCCTACGCGCACGAGGCCGACCTCGAGGCCTACGAACACCTCGACAAACAGTCGAAGCTGAGCATGCGCGTCGTGGCGGCCCTGCTTTGGGACAACAAGGGCACCGAAGAACAGATCCCGCAGATGCTCGACCTTCGTGAGCGCTACACGCGGGGCAATATTCGCGCGCGCAGCGTCAAGATCTTCGTCGACGGTGTCATGGAGAACTACACCGCAGCGATGCTGGAGCCCTATCTCGTCGACAGCGGCACTCGCGGCATCCCGATGATCGAACCGGACGTCATGACTGCGGTCGTAACGGCGTTGGCAGCCGAGGGGTTCCAGGTCCACTTCCATGCGCTGGGGGATGCCGCCGCACGATATGCGCTCGACGCTGTAGAAGCATCGAACGACATCAACGGAGACGCCGATCTCCGGCATCACCTGTCGCATCTGCAGGTTGTTCATCCGGACGATCACGCACGCTTCGCCCAACTCGGCGCCGTCGCCAATTTCCAGCCCTTGTGGGCCTACGCCGACGACTACATCGTCGACCTGACGCTGCCCTTTATCAGCGCTGAAACCGCGCGCTGGATATATCCGATCAAATCCATTCTCGATAGCGGTGGCATGGTCGCGTTCGGCAGTGACTGGTCGGTCTCCGACGTCAATCCGATGCCGCAGATCGAAACAGCAATCACCCGTGTCGATGCCGATTCGCATGCGACCGAAGTACTCAACCCGGAGCAGCGCATCACGCTCGAGCAGGCACTCCATGCATTCACGATGGGGTCCGCGTTCGTCAATCATCACGACGACGTGACGGGCTCGGTCGAGGTTGGCAAGTTTGCAGATTTGGTCGTATTGGACCAGAACCTGTTCGAGATCGAGCCTCAGCAAATCTCGGAAACGAAAGTGCTGCTGACACTGTTCGCCGGCAAGCCCGTGCACGGCACCCCTGGCGAGCTTTTAGGCAAATAATCACGTAGACTTCCGCTTCAAGTATCTCCGCATTCGTCCAGAACAAAAACAACAAGGACCGAATCGTGAAGGAAATTCTCGACTGCCCCATGATCGTGCGCGCCGTGGACGCCGGTGGTTTCGTACGCGGCAATACAGCATTCCGTAGAAAGGTGGACTTCACAGACGCCGAGCTCGCTCGGGAGTCATTGTTCCATTGGCTGGACGCCGACGACCATGCCCGTGTTCGCGCGGCGCTCGATACGGGCAACGTGGACTGCCGTGTCAGACATCGTACGCGTTCCGGCGACTTCTTACCGTTGACGTTGCGGATGACCAACCGCGATGCAGATACCTATGTGCTCGGCCGCGGCGAGCAGCCGGTCAACAGGTCGGATAGCGCTGACGATGGGGGTAACGAGGCAACGGTCAGAGGCACCTTGCACGCCATCGCGCGGATCATCGAGGAGCAGGTTCCGGAGTTCAAGTGCTCGATCCTGCTGGTCGAAGACGGACACTTTGTCAAAGGAGCGGGGCCCAGCCTGCCCGACGAATACAATGCTGCAATTGACGGCTTTGCGATCGGGCCGACCGTGGGATCGTGCGGCACCGCGATCTACTGGAACGTGCCCGTGATCGTCGAGGACATCCAGGCGGATCCACTGTGGCGCGATCTGGCCGAACTTGCCGGCGAAGCCGGCGTAGCGGCATGCTGGTCGCATCCGTTCACGAGCAGCCGAGGACGAGTCCTCGGTGCATTGGCTTTCTACGCTCCGGAGCCGCGCACGCCGACGAGCGAGGAGCTACGGTTGCTTCGCGCTGCCGCGCAAATGACGGGACTCGCGGTCGAGCGCGGCCGCACGGAACAAGCGTTACGCGAGAAACACGAGCGCGAGGTGGAACTGGAGAGCCAGTTGCGGCAAGCGGCGAAAATGGAAGCGCTCGGCGTGCTCGCCGTTGGCGTCGCCCATGACTTCAACAACGTGCTCGCCACCATACTCGGGAACGCCGAGCTTGCACTGGAAACACAACAGCCCAATGAGAGCATCAGGATGATGCTGGGTGAAATCATCAAGGCCAGTGAGCGCGCCGGCAGTTTTTGCAAGCAATTGCTGGCCTACTCCGGACGGAGCACGGTCAGCACCACGACATTCGAATTGGGAACGCTGCTGCCGCAATTGGGTACCCTGGTGCAGCCGGCGCTATCGAAGAAGACAAAACTCGCTTACGCGCTTCATGATGAACCGATTTTCGTTGATGGGGACGAGAACCAGCTGCTTCAGGTCATCATGAACCTGGTCATCAATGCCGCAGACGCACTGGGTGACGAGGCGGGCAATATCGAAGTGGGCACCGAGGTCGCTCACTACGACGCGGAAACGCTGCGACTCATTGCCCCACGCAACGACCTGTCGCCCGGCGAATACGTTCGCCTTACCGTAAGCGATGACGGCTGCGGCATGGATGCCGCAACCATTGATCGCATCTTCGATCCGTTCTTCACGACGAAAGCAACCGGACACGGCCTCGGCCTTGCCGCTGTCAAGGGAATCGTTTTCGCGCACAGGGGCACGATTCAGATCGACAGCCAGCCCGGAACAGGAACCACCTTCACGGTGCTGCTGCCATCTGTCGAATCCCCGTATTCCGGGGATGCAGAATTTTTCCGGCGCTCGGCCGCGAGTGCACGCAGGCGAATACTGGTAGTCGACGACGACGACAATCTACGCGCCGTCATCTGCAAACGACTCACGCATAGCGGATTCGACGTCGTCGAGGCCAGGGACGGACAACAGGCCATTGACGTGTTCCGTACAGCGTCCAGCGCGATAGACTGCGTTCTACTCGATCTCAACATGCCGAAGCTGAGCGGCGACGAGGTACTTCGCGAGATGAAGTCGGTGAGAAGCGGGATACCAATCGTTCTAATGAGCGGCTATGCCGAACAGGAGATCCTCGACCGCTTCGACCCGAGCGATCTTGCCGGCGTCTTGCAGAAACCGGTCCGCGCGTCGGACATCGTCACCGCAATCTACGAAGCGATCGTGTAAGCGCGAAAGCCAGCAGTCCAAGAATTTGTAGCAGCCCGAGGACTCCGCCACCCTCACTGTCGCCGCCACCGCTGCTCTGCTGTTCGTTGACGGTAACGCTGGCTTGCACCGAGTTGTTGCCGGTATCGCGGTCCGTTTCGGTCGCTGCTGCATCGATGGTCAGGCTCCGATTGCCAACGGTCAGGCCGGTAATGCCGACATCGATCCGATTGACCGATTGCGCGGCGAGGCTGTCCGCCGTGCAGGTAGCGACGCTACCGGCAATGGAGCAGCCGCCCGCGGGCCAACTGGCACTGTCGAGGCGAATGCCCGTACCGGCCGTAATGGTCACCGCAGCCGACGATGCAGCGATCGTCGCGCGGTTCTCGATCGTCACGCGTGCCGTCGCCGTACTGTCGATTGTTACGCTCGTCGCGGCGGCCGTGGCAATCAGGTCTACCGCCGGGTCGACAGTGATGTTCAGGGTTGCAGCATTGTTGCCGCTGTTGCTGTCACCGGCAGCCGTGACCGTAGCGGAAAAGCTCGAACTCCCCGGAGACGTCGACGTAATGTCGACGCTGATGGTGGCGCTCGATCCGGCACTGATCGACCCGATCGTACAGTTCGCACTTCCGCCACCGCTCGAGCATGACCCAAGCGTAGACGAAATCCCGTCGAGCGTGTCGCTCGCAGGTACCGTAATGTCGACCGTGATGTCGGCCGCGTCCTCGGTGCCGACACTGTTGACCACGAACGAGACTGTCGTGGAGTCACCCAGCAGGGAAGGTCCGGCCGGATCGGCCACGACAGCAAGATCGAGAGACGGCAACGCCGTGATACACGATGCGCGATCCACGTCGTCCTGCATTTGGGCGATACTGCAAGCCGAGAACGTATCGCTGCCGTTGAGTCGCGGTGCCATCAGAAAGTCTTCGGACGTATCCTCACAGGCGGAACCTGTTGTGCCGTCATGCGGCGCACCGAAGTTGTGACCGATTTCATGCGCTGCGATCAGGCTGTCGACCGTCGCCGAATGCGTGCCCTGCGTCAGCCCGGCGCCGAAGTTGCGACTGCATATGGCATTCGTATACGCGACGCCTACCGTGCCGCCGTCGAGGTCACGGCCCGTAAACAGGTGACTCAAACCGTTCGCCCGCTGTTCGGCATTGGCTGCACGGTAGTCGGTCAACTCATCGAGCAGCCTCCCGGCATTGCTCTCATCGGTAAACGGGTCGTCAGCCGAAGCAAAGACATCAGTGCGCGCCATGTTGATCTGCACGCCGAGCTGCTCGCTGAAGATGCCGTCGACGTTGTTCATGCGCGTCGCAATCTCCGTCTCCACATCACTGCCTTTCGCGCTGGCAAATTCGAAATCGGCAAGCACGGCAACATCGATGGCAGAGACTGCGCCGGGGGCACGTGCCGCTACTGGCGCAACGTCTTTTGCAACCGCGTTCAACAACTCGGTGCCGGATTGTTTGCCACTGGGTTCGCCACACATCATGGCACCGGCAGGAATGCGCAGGTCCTCCAGACGGAAGATATGCGCCTTGCCCGCTTCATCGCCATGCTTGTCGGCTTCGATCGCATACATTGTTGTACCGTCCCAGAGCAGACCGCGCGGTACGCCATCAGCCACGACGATGCGCGCCCACGAACCCGGCATGTTCTCGATAGTGCCGCGGAATACGCCCACGCCTGCAGGGAGGTTCTGACGAACCATCGTAGTCAGGACGTTCTGGTTCGGCAAAAGACGGACGTCGAACCGCCGGCCGAACGCGTCGAAGCGCATCGCGTCGACATCGTCCTGTCGCAACTCGAATTGTTGCAGCGATTCCCGGTAGTCAATTAGTGCATCTTGTGCAAGGCTTTGTGCACCAAGCAGCAGTAGCAGCAATACGCCAAAGCGAAGCTTTGTTGCGATCATCGGGAGCACCCAAACATCAACGATTGTCGGACTCTTAAGCTTTGCAAACGAGGCGTTGGCGCTGCAATAGTTTTTCCGTCGCTGTTCCGCGACAAGTCGAAAAAAAGTGTGTTGCAGTTCTCACTTTCGGGATAGTTGTCGCGTACGCCTCAACGCACACTCCGGCATCTTGCCGTCTTCCAGCAGACCGTCGTTCTCGGCATCGGTCAGCAGATACGTCTCCCTCGATTCGACCTTCACATGAAGCCGGACGACCGGACTACCGTCTTCCGGAATCAAATCGATGCGCGAACCGTGTTCCTCGTAGCGGCCTGTTTTCGGAAACCCCGGGAACGGCTCCAGCGGCTGGCCATGCTCGTCCAGCTTGCGTTCATCGGTAAATCGTCGCCACGTGAAGCGATCGGCGGACAGCTCGATTTCGCTGCCCTCGTAGGCCACGCACGACGGTGTGTAGAAACCATCGACTGTCGTGCAGGAACAAAGAAAAACGGCGATTGACACCGGCAATAGTCGCGTGGCTCGCATGAGCTGTCTCCCAACGATGGACGCACCAGTATATGCGCAGTGGTTCATCTCGCTCGATGTCACTTCACAGATTCGCGATTCGACGAGACGAGACAAGCGGCAGCTCAGAAACCGGCTACGCCGGTCGGCCACGCCGGGCTGTCCCCCTCGGTCTGGCCGTGCCGGCTCACGTACTCGATAGCTTCGCGCATGATCTCGAGCCCTTCGAGCAACACCTTGTCGTCCATGTTGAGCGCCGGGTACATGCGGATGGTGTCCTCCCGGTCGCTGATCGCCCAGACACCGTTCGCCAGCATGCGGCTGCGGATCGAACGCGAATACCACCAGTCCTTCTCGTCGGACACCGGACTGCGGAAACTCACCCCGATCAACAGGCCATTGGCACGCACCTGACGCACGACGTCGAATTGCTCCCACTCGGCCATCGTGTCCGCGGCGAGCTTACCGAGTCGTGCCGCATTCCCGACGACATCATCACGTTCGAAGATCTCGAGTGTCTTCAGGCCGGCTGCGCATCCGGCCGGCGTTCCGGCGAAAGTCGATCCGGACGAAAACGCGTCGTTGTCGCCGAGTATTTCGTCTTTCGCCGCCACACCGGCACAAGGTGCGATACCGCCCGACAGGTTTTTGCCGACTACAAGGATGTCGGGCACAACGCCGTAATGCTCGACTGCCCACATTCTGCCGGTGCGGCCCAGCCCCGTCAGAACCTCGTCGACGATCATGAGCCAGCCATTGCGGTCGCAGATGCCGCGAATCCCCTCGAGGAAATTGACCGGCGGTATCCAGTTGCCGCCTTCGGCGAGGCCGGGCTCGATGATGATGCCTGCAACGTTGTCGCGCGGCGCAATGCAACCGGGAATGTGATTGTCGAGGTACCACAGACAGTAGTCGACGTATTGCTCCCGGGTCATGCCCGCAGGTATTTGATCACTGTAAGGGTACGGCGCGTTGATGACGCCACCGGCCCATGCTTCGAGGTAACGCGTTCGCGACCCGTCGTAACCACCGACCAGTTTGGTGGCGAGTCCTTCGCCGTGGAACGCGGAACTGAATGCGATGATGTAACGCCGCTGTGTCTTGGTCAGTGCCAGGTGAATAGCAGCCTCCGCGGCCTCCGTGCCGGACACTTCGAAGCTGAATCTCGGCAACGCTTTCGCCGGCATGATGTCGGCCAGTCTTTCGGCGAGGTCATAGCGCAATGGATGATCGAAATGAAATCCGTAACGGCGGTGAGCTGCGTCGACCGCTTCGATGATCTCCGGGTGCGCGTTCCCGATCGGGTTGGTCGCCCAGCCATTCTGGAAATCGATATAGCGTCGGCCATCCATATCCCAGATGTAGTCGCCCTCGGCTTTGTCGACGACGATCTGATTGGCACTGCGATAGCCACGGCGACTGGCTTTGGCCAGTTCCTCTTCGAATCGGAGACCATTCTTGAACAGCGGGATGCCGCGCTCGAGCTGCGCGCGTGTCCTGGGGCCCGGAAATTTGTCGGTCATTCTTCCTCCAGTTCTGCCCAGATCTCACGCACCCAGTCGCGAATCCTGAGAGTTTCCTGCCAGCGATCTGACAACTCCGCCTGCCCGGCGTCAGTGATGGCATAGGGTGGTGGCCCGAGCTCGCACAGGAACGTCAGGGTCGCATTCTCATCGTTGCGCGCGCGCCAGGCGGCGAAACCGTCTTTCCACCATGCTTTTAAGAGCTCGACCCACACCTGGTGTTGCGGGAAGTCGATCTGAATCTGTATCTGCTCGCGGTTCGCAATTCGCCCCTGAAAACCGTCTGAGCGTGCAAGCACGGACTGAATGTACTGCTCGTCACGCTCGGGCACGGGAACCCGCAGCTCGCGGTCCACCACGATACGCTTGCGCTCCGCCATGCCGATCCAGTCGCGCACGACAGGGACGGCGTCGTCCGGCCGCAGCGGCATCACGCCGCTAATGACGTTTACCGCGGACGCATCCATGTCGTTCGCGAAGTCGAGCAACGGCTCCATGTCCTCGGGTTCGTTCGGGAACGCGTTGACCATGCAGCGCAGGTCGTACTGCTCGAACAGGTAGCGCTTGTCGAGGTTGGCGCCGATCTCATCGACGGTTGGATCGAGAGACATGCCATCGAAGCCGGCTTCGGCAATCATTGCGAACGACGCCTCGTCAGATCGTTCCGGACGATGCGGACTGCGCAACTGCATTCCCCAGAGCGACTGGTAGATCTCAAGTGTCTGCATCTGCCACCCTCCGATCGCGACCGATGACCAGTGCATCGACAGCGATCGCGCCGGCCGTATGCACGATCACGGGATTGACGTCGACCTCCGTCAATACGTCCCCGAGCGCTGCCGCCATCGCGGAAAACTGTGCGGCAAGATGACAGAATGCGTCGATGTCGACGGCAGGCTGGCCGCGAGTACCGTCGAGCAGCGATCTCAGCTTGAGCCGGTCGACGCAGCGGCGTGCATGCTGCGCATCGAAGGGCGGCAGCGCAAACTGAACGTCATTCAGGGTTTCCGCGAGAATGCCGCCGGAGCCGATCACAACGACCGCGCCGAACTGCTGGTCGTGGGCGACGCCGAGAAGCATTTCGACCCCCGCGGGTACCTGTGCTGCGACCGTTACCTCGTTACCGAGATGCCGGCTCAACCTGTCGTAGGCCTGCCGCAAACACGCCGCGTCCTCGATGCCGGTAATCACACCGGCGACATCCGTCTTGTGGAGCACGTCTGGCTGCGCCGTCTTGAGCACGACCGGGTAACCGATACGATCGGCTTCGATCGCCGCGGCGTCAGCCGAATTCGCCGATGCAGACTCGGTCACGGCTATACCGAAGTCGGTCAATGCCGCGAAGGCATCGACGCCCGCAAGCGTGCCACCGCCGGCCAGAATTCCCTTCCAGCGGTCAACTGGCCGCGGAGCCGGGACACATGCCGCCGGCTTCGCACGCAGGCGGAAATCGCGGTAGGCGAACAGCGCGCGCACACCGCTGAGAAACTGGCTGACGCCGTCGAGGACCGGGTAGCCGGCATGCGTGCTCGCGACGACGGCACGATCGTGGCCAGTGCCCTGGCGCGCGGCCACGAGCGCGACGGGTTTCCCCGACTCACGGCGAGCGCGCTGCATGTAGGCCAGGTAGTCGGGATACACCTCACCGCCCGGCCCGCGGTCGTGTACGACTGCTCCGAGGGCAGCATGCTCGTCTTGCATCAACAAAGACAGGCAACGCGTCATGGTCTCGCCTGCGTCGGTTCCCCCCCTGCTCCAGCCGTCGAGCGGATTGACCGCGGGCAGCTCGGGATCGAGCACGGCCTCGAGCGCTGCGACGGTCTCTTCGGACAATTCGGTCAACGGCACCCCGGCCTCGTCTGCGAGATCGACCAGCAGCTGGCGCTCGCCGCCGGAATCGTGCAGCGATACGAGACCGCCGGCACCGACCGGATGCAATTCCGAGAACATGATCAGCATGGTCGCGAACTCGTCCTGGTCGCGCGCGCGCTGTACGCCGTAGCGGTCGAACAGTGCCTCATAGGTTGCGTCGTCGCCCGCCATGGCGCCCGAATGCGAGACGGCCAGCGCGGCCGCTTTCTCGGTCCGCCCGACTTTGAGCGCCACAACCGGAATCCCCCGATGCTCCGCCTTTTCGAGCGCTGTGCGAAATCCCTCCGGATTGCGGGCCGTTTCCAGAAACAGCCCGGCGACACGCGTTTCGGGAAGATCGAGCACGAAGTCGAGGTATTCGTCCATCGTCACGGTGAGCTCATTGCCGGTCGACACGGCAACGTTGATGCGCAGACGCTCATCGCAATCGATGAGGCCCGACATCCCGCCCGAACCTGAATGACTGATCAGCGCCACGTTGCCCGGTGCTTTGTGGTGCCGGGCACTGTCGAATCCGCAAGTCCAGACATGATCGCGAACATTGTAGAAGCCCATGCCGTTGGCACCGCACACGAGCATTCCGGCGTCGCGCAGTTTGCGTTGCATACGCGCGCCGAACTCCGGGTCGTCGTCGACAGCCAGGGCCGACTGGATTACGGCAGCGGGAACGCGCGCCGCAATCGCCTCATCGAGTGCGGCCTCGAGTCGCGCATCGCCAACCGCAAAGGCAACGAGCTCCGGTGTCTCCGGCAGGTCCCGCAATGCCGCATAGCACTCGCGACCCCGGAGCTCGTCGTACCTCGGGTTGACTGGATAGACAGGCCCCGTGAACCCCCCGCGCTCGAGATTACGCAGAATCCAGTCGCCGAGCGAATCGGTGCGCGCGGATGCCCCGACGATCGCGATCGAACGCGGTCGCAGCAACGGGTCGAGGCGATGCGGCATGACCGACTCTCCGTTAGTAGAGTCCTGGTGGTGTGGCGCTGCGCCGGGCCGGCGCCCAAAACGGCTTGTCGACGACGAGCGCTTTGGCCATCTTCCGATTCCAATGCATCTCACGCTGGTAGTAGATCTCGACCCAAACGGTATCACCGGGTTTGCCGTGCGGCGCCTTGACCGTGCCCAGCGCAATGTTCTTCTTGCACACGGGCGACCACGCCGCCGACGTTACGAAGCCGATGTTGCCGCCGCTCGCGCGGGCATTGGCGAAGATATAGGACGCATGCGCAACCTTGTTGCCTTCGATATCGAGCTTCACGAGTTGCCAGGTAGAACCGTTGCGCTTCTCCCTGGCAAGCGCGCGACGCCCGTTGAAGTTCGGTTTCTTGAAATCGACGAGCCATCCGAGACCGAGTTCCAGCGGCGAACGCGATACGCCCGTGCGAACGGTTTCGTCGGCAGGGAGAAACTCCTCGTAGGCGGCGAGAAATCCTGCTTCGACCCGCGCAAGTTCGAGCGCATGCGTTCCAATCGCGCGGATGCCGTGCAGCTCGCCGGCCTCGAACAGCGCGTCCCACAATGCCTCCGCCTTGGCCGGCTCGATCCACAATTCGTAGCCGAGATCGCCCGTAAACCCGGTGCGCGACACCATGAGCTCGGCGCCCTCGAAGTCGAAATGAGTCAGGCCGAAATATTTGAGATTCTCGAGGCCCTCGAGCCCGAGCTTGCTCAGGATCGCGTACGACGTCGGACCCTGCACCGCGAGCGCCGCCACGTCCTCGGTCTCGTGTGAAATCGTCACATCGAAGCCGGCCATCGACTCGAGCAGCCAGTCATAGTGCCGCTCCTGCGAACACAGGCGATACTCTCCCTCGCGCAAGTGAAAGATCGTGCCATCGTCAATGACCTGACCGTTGTCGTCGCACCAGACCGTGTAGGCGACCCGTCCCGGAGCGACCTTCGCCATATCGCGCGGCACGAGACGATTGAGGTAGGCGAGCGAATCTGGCCCCGAAATGCGGTACTTCGTCATCGGCGTCAGATCGAATACGCCCGTCGCGTTGCGAATCGCGAAGTACTCGGTATCGGCACAATACAGCTCGTTCGGACTCGAATAGCCCTTCCACTGGTGCCACTCGTTGACGTAGTCGAGCTTCGCGAGGCGAGAGTGGAACGGGGATTTCAGGCGGCCCTGGTTGACCTCTTGCCGATTCATGCCACTTTCTCCCGCTTGAGAATTGTGCGCGCCGCATTGCGGCCTGCGGCACCGCTGATGCCGCCGCCCGGGTGAGCACCGCCACCGCAGAGCCACAGCCCGTCAACGGGCATCGCATACTGTGCGGCACCGCAGAATGGCCGTACGAACAGGAATTGGTCGAGCGTCAACTCGCCATGGTGCCAATGACCGCCGGTAATATGAAACTCGACCTCGATGTCGGCGGGTGTCAGCAGCTCCCGGGCTGCAATACGTTGTGCAATATCGGGGGCATACCGGGCAATCGTGTCGACGACGACATCGAAGAACGCTTCCTTCGTCGCGTCGCTCCAGCCGTCTTTTAGACCATACGGTGCGTACTGCACCACCGCCGACATGACGTGTTTGCCGGTTGGCGCGAGTGACTCGTCTCGGAAACTCGGGAAAGTCATCTCGATGACCGGTTCGGTCGAATACTCGCCGTATTTCGCCGGGTTGAAGGCACGCTCGACGTAGTGTTCGTCACCGGCGATGATGAGCCGTTGGCCGAAGTCCTTCTTTTCGAGCCCGTGAATGGCCGGCAAGCCGTCGAGCGCAAGATGCAGCTTGGCGGCATTGCCGCGTGAACGAAAGTGTTTCACACGCCGTGCGAAACCCGTCTCGAGATACCGGGTGCCGACGAGATTCTTCATCGTGCGGCGAGGATCGGCATTGGAGACCACGGTGTAGCTTGCGAACTTTTCGCCGCTCGCGGTCTCGACGCCGGTCACGCGACCGTTCTCGACCAGGATACGCTGCACGGGCATGGCAGTGCGGATCGTCGCGCCGGCGTTGCGAGCTACGCGGGCGAGCTCTTCACTAACGCTACCCATGCCACCTTTGGGCATGTCGATGCGTCCATGGTTACCCGCATTTCGATACAGGTACGTCATGATCGTATTCGGCGAACGCGGGCCCAGGTGGGTGCCCAGCACCGCGTCGAAACTGATCGCGCCTTTGAGCAGCGGGTTTTCGAAGCGCTCGGTAACCTCGTCGTGAATGTTCATGCCGACCAGGCGCAGGAACTCCTGCATCTCGTCCTTGCCAAGTCTGCGGATGTCGATGCCGAGCTGCGCCAGCGAAAACAGATCCCCGAAGTTCTTAGTGCCGAGGCGCGGCGGCTTCCTGTTCAGTTGCTTTCGCAACAGGTCGGCGAAGCGCGTCATGCGCTTGCGAAAACGCCGATATTGCTCGACGTCGTCGTCTGACACGCCCGTAACGGTGTCGCCGGTCAGGCGCACATGTCGGCCGTCCTCCGACAAGGCTATCGTCTGCAGGTCGCTGCCGGTAATGCCGGGTGACAGTCCCAGCTGCTTTCGCACTTCGGGTTGCAGTTGATACAGCAAATGCGCGCAGGCCGACACCGAGAAGCCATCGCTGAATTCTCGTGTCACCGCAGCGCCACCGACTTGTGCATTCGCCTCGAGTACCAGAACGTTCTTGCCGGCCCTGGCCAACAAGGCCGCACACACCAGGCCATTGTGGCCGGCCCCGACGACGATAGCGTCGAATTTCGAGCCGATCTCAGTCATCGCCGAAAGTCTCCGGAACGGTATTGGGTCGCTTTAGATCCGCCAGGATCTCTCTTGCCGCGTTGGCACCGGGCGCCGCCATGACGCCGCCGCCCGGATGGTTACTCGAGCCACACATGTACAAGCCGTCGACCGGCGAGCGATACTGCGCAAAGCCCGGCACCGGCCGGTTGAACAGCAACTGGTCCATGGTCAGCTCGCCGTGGAAGATGTTGCCTTCGGTGATACCGATTTCATCTTCGATGTCCTGCGGCGTGCGGATTTCCATGTGCAGAATGAGATCCTTGAAGTCGGGGCTATAGTTGCCGATCTGGTCGATGACACTCTTGCCGAAGGCTTCTTTCTCATCCTGCGTCCAGCGTCGGCCCTCGATCTGATGCGGGCAGTACTGTACGAAGCAGCTCATGAAATGCTTGCCGGGCGGCGCCATCGTCGGGTCGTTGAGCGTCGGAATCACCATGTCGACATAGGGGTCCTCCGACCAGGTACCGTTCTTCCAGTCGTCATAGGCACGCTCCATGCGCTCCATCGAATCGATGAAATGCATGTCGCTGTGGATCAGCGAACTCCCATCCGGCAGCGCGGGGAATGTGGGCAGACCGTCGAGCGCAATATTGATCTTCCCGGACGAGCCGCGGATCTTGAAGTTGCTGACACGCCGATAGAACTTTTCGGGGAGGTCCCTCTCATCCATGCAGTTCAGGAACGTGCGTTTCACGTCCATTGCCGAAACGACGATGCGCCCGCTGATCTCGTCGCCGTTCTCGAGCGCGACACCCGATGCCTTGCCGTTCCTGACGACGATCTGATCGACTCCCGAGTCTGTCCTGAGCTCCCCGCCGTAAGACCGGAAAGCGCCTGCGATCGCATTTGCAACCGACCCCATGCCACCGCGCGCGAACCCCCAGGAGCCGACATTGCCATCCACTTCGCCCATGTAATGGTGCAGCAGGACGTACGCCGTACCCGGAGAGTGAATGCCGAGTGCTGTACCGATGATGCCGCTGCCCGAGAATGCCGTCTTGATGACGTCCGTTTCGAAGTATTCGTCGAGGTACTCGGCGACGCTCATGGTCCAGAAGCGGATCGTCTCGTACATGCGGTCTTCGCCCATCTCCCAGAACTTGCCCCCGATGTGCATCAGCTCGCGGATGTCCCTGGGCTTGAACGAGGTCGGGTCGGGCGCCGTGGACAACAGGAAATCGCGGATAAAGCGGCACTGGCGCATGGTATCCGCCGAATAACGCTTGTACGCGTCGGCGTCCTTGCGCGAGAAGCGCGCCATTTCGCGGTACGCAACTTCCGGGTCGTGGTAGGACCCGTAGTAGTCACCGTTCTCCATGAACTGCACGGAACCGCCGTACGGCGTAATCTGCAAGCCGTGCTTGTGCAGCTCGAGATCGCGGAAGATCTCGGGCCTGAGCAGCGAGCAGACGTACGAGCAATTCGAGTAGATCCAGTCTTCGTAGAGGTTCCGGCTCACCGAGGCTCCGCCGATATAGTCGTTTTTTTCCACGCAAACGACGTCGAGACCTGCCTTGGCGAGGAAAGCGGCCGTTGTCAATCCGTTGTGCCCGGCACCGACGCCTATCGCATCGTAGGTCTT
>JAAUYD010112115.1_pt1 | contig 16556 bp, 11 predicted proteins | sample 7278101 | NCBI WGS metagenome assembly JAAUYD01 (sample SAMN14350128, study PRJNA611818) | marine sediment metagenome | isolation source: surface marine sediment (0.6m) | place: French Polynesia: Moorea | collected 2018-08 | reverse complement strand
ATCACCCAACTGCAAAATTTAACCCACCTATATTTAAGCTACAACCAATTAACCAGCATCCCAAATGCCATTACCCAACTGCAAAATTTAACCCTACTGAATTTGAATTTAAGCTACAACCAATTAACCAGCATCCCAAATGCCATTACCCAACTGCAAAATTTAACCTACCTGCATTTAAGCAGTAACCAATTAACCAGCATCCCAGATGCCATCACCCAACTGCAAAACTTAACCTACCTGAATTTAAGCGGCAACAAATTAAGCATTTTTCCAGATACCATCACCCAACTGCAAAACTTAACTTTCCTGAATTTAAGCGGCAACAAATTAAGCAGTGTTCCAGATACCATCACCCAATTGCAAAATTTAACATACCTATATTTAAGTGATAACCCCATCGAAACTCCCCCACCAGAAGTGGTTAACAAGGGTATTGAGGCGATTAGGGAATACTTACGGCAAATTGAAACAGAAGGAACTGATTACCTATACCAAGCTAAGTTACTGATTGTGGGTGAAGCAGGTGCAGGGAAAACTACACTAGCAAAGAAGATTGAAGACGAAAATTATCAATTACAAAAAGAGGACTCTACTAAGGGAATTAAGGTAATCAAGTGGGGTTTTCCCATGGACAATGGCAAAGATTTTCGAGTCAATATTTGGGACTTTGGGGGACAGGAGATTTACCATGCTACCCACCAGTTTTTCCTTACCAAGCGTTCTCTTTATACCTTAGTCGCAGATACCCGCAAGGAAGACACAGATTTTTATTACTGGCTGAATGTGGTAGAACTTTTGAGCGATAATAGTCCACTATTAATAATCAAAAATGAAAAACAAGACCGTCATCGAGAAATTAATGAACGCCAACTGCGGGGACAGTTTACCAACCTGAAGGAGACTTTAGCAACTAATCTGGCAACAAACCGGGGTTTACCAGAAGTTTTACGAAATATTCAGCATTACATTAAATCCCTAACCCACATAGGTTCACCATTACCGAAAACCTGGGTGAGAGTCAAAGAAGCCCTAGAAAGTGACCCCCGCAACTATATCAGCCTAGATGAATATCTGGAAATCTGCCAGCAAAATGGCTTTACCCAACGCAAAGACAAATTACAACTGAGTGGTTATTTCCATGATTTGGGTGTTTGCTTGCATTTTCAGGATGACCCCATCTTAAATAATACCGTCATTCTTAAACCCAAATGGGTCACTGATGCAGTTTACAGGGTACTGGACGATAAACAAGTAATTCGCAACTTAGGCAAGTTCACCTGGGATGAGCTGAAAAACATCTGGCAAGAGGAAAAATATGCTGCAAAGCAAGGTGAACTTTTGCAATTGATGATGAGATTCAAGCTTTGCTACGAAATTCCTGGCAACAGCAGAACTTACATTGCGCCACAACTGTTAACAGAAAACCAACCCGAATACAATTGGGATGAAATTAACAATCTCATTCTACGCTACACCTATGAGTTTATGCCCAAGGGGATGATTGCCCAATTCATCGTTGTCATGCATGAGTTGATTGATGAACAACGCTACGTCTGGAAAAGTGGCGTTATTCTAAATAAATATGACACAAAAGCAGAGGTAATTGAATATTACAACAAACGGGAAATCAAAATCCGGGTTGCAGGTAGGTATAAAAGAGATTTGATGACCATTGTTACCCACGAACTCGATAAAATTCACGCCTCATATAAGCGACTAAGGTACAGCAAATTAATCCCTTGTAATTGCAGCAGTTGTAAAAATCAGCAAGAACCTCATTTTTATTCCCTTGATATTCTGCGACAATTCGTGACAGATAGACAAGACATCCAATGCCAGAAAAGTTATCAGATGGTTCCAGCTTTGGGTTTAATTGATGATGCGATTGGTAGAAGGCAGTTGGAAATAGAAAATTACAAAGGTGATGATTTGCTGCCTCGTTCTTCTGTCAAAATAGAAGGAAATGTGGGAACAGTGGTATTTCAACCATCTAACCAGGAGAATTATCTGATGACAGAACCATCTCAACAGAAAGAAACTTCTAAACCTACTCTCCCTTGGGCATATCGCAACGGACTATTTTATTTATTGGTATTTGCAGTTGTATTTAACACGGTTGGTATCTTTGCAGGTTCCTTACCAATTTATTCCTTGGCTCTGACCATTATTGCTACTACAATTATTATTATTACAATTGGCGTTCTCCAACTTCGTCAGGATGACCGCTTATCAGAAACATCTTTTGTAAAATTGATAGAGATAGTACTAGAACAGTTGCCTTTAATTGGTAATGTAATTAAGCAATTGAAATCGGGTAAGTGATAGCCTAACCGCCTCAGAATTAATTCTGAGGCTAATAAACAAAGTCTGATAAATCAGACTGGGTAAGGCTTGCAGTGCGTTTTAAGTAATAACTTGCACCAACTCCGATAACAGGAGGCGGAGCCTCCAAAACCTAGTTACCAGGCTGAGCCTGGTAACTAGAATATAGAGCCTCTGGCTCTTGTTGAGAATGGTGCAAGTTATCAGTTTTAACGTACTTGGTTTGTTAGCCTTGAAATTTATTTCAAGGTAGGAATGTGGGCTAAACGAGATTGCTGCAAGTTATCAGTTTTAACGCACTTGGTTTACTCGCTGTGGAAATTTATTTCCAGGTGGTTTACTGGGCTAAATGATATGAGTGCGGCTCTACATCTGGTGAAATAACGAAAAATTATTGTCTGGGGGTGAAACACCTGAATCACCAACGGTATCCTTGAAGAAGTCAGGGATCTGAGACTCGCCATTTTTACTATAGGAATCCGGGCGTTGCTAAATTAAGATAGGAATTTGTCTCACGCTCCAGGCGCAGAGGCGCAGAGAAAAAGAGTTGAAGATACCTGATTTTTCGAGTTCATATTCCAATTCAGCAACGCCGGAATCCGGTTTGATTTTTGAATAAAATTAGGTATCTGTAGGGTGGGTTATGACTTTAGTCTTTAGCGTGCCTCTTACAGAGGAACTACGTTAATTCACATCTTGCAACAATAAAAAATGATGTATTTTAATCACTCAGTATTAATGAGCAAAGATTAACTTAGCGATAAAAATCCAGTCAAATAATGTAGCTTTATTGCGCTGTTTTGAAATTTTTCATTGTTTATACGGTTAGGTGCAAGATATGAGTTAACGCCCAACGTGTGCTTTGCACTTAGCCATGCCCGTAGACGCGCAGCGGCTTGCCGCAGGCTAGGGCTATACGCACCAAAACCCTTACAGCATGGTGCGTTACGCTACGCGATAACACACCCTACGTGTTTTTCAAAAATCAAACAGTAATCCTATAAATACAATTACCCATAACGAAAAATGCAAATTACCCAATGTCTGCATACAGCCATTCTTGTTACCAACCTAGAACGCGCTGAACAGTTTTATGGTCAGGTGCTGGGATTATCCAAGGTGGAACGTCCCATGAAATTTCCTGGTGTTTGGTATCAAGTTGGGGATTATCAAGTTCACCTGATAGTCGCGCCATCAGTTCCTGGTGGGGAGAAACACGAAAAATGGGGACGTAACCCCCATGTGGCTTTTTCTGTTGCTGACTTAGAAGTGGCGAAACAACAGTTACTCAGTCAAAATTACCCCATTCAAGCCAGTGCTTCTGGGCGTGCAGCTATCTTTACCCAAGACCCTGATGGGAATATCATTGAATTGAGTCAGGTTATCTCTTAACCTTTTTTATCACTTTGGAAAAAGAAAAATTAATGTAGGTTGGGTAGAACGAAGTGAAACCCAACAATACCAATTTCTTTGGGTGTTGGGTTGAGGAACGAAACCCAACCTACGCCTAAATTAATAAAATCCTCTTCAAATAAGGGTTTTAGATTTTTATTCAGTCAGAGTGATAAAAGAGGAATAAGGAGAAATTACAATCAATCAGCAAGCCCTAAATATAAAAATCACGTAAAAAATGCCTAGTAGTAAACGAGTATTATGGCTGCAAGTTTGTGGTTTGGGGATGGTGCAGGGTGCGATTACACTTAGCTGGGTAATTTACAATTTTTACTTACCTAAGTTGCTGGTACAGTTTGGTTTTTCTAAGTCTTTGGCGATAAGTCTGCTGGTTCTAGAAAATGCTTTAGCTGTCTTTATGGAACCTTTGATGGGTTCTCTTTCTGACAGAAGTCAACGTTGGTTTGCTAGCCGTTTTCCTTTTATCACCATTGGGGTTCTCCTAGCTTCAACTTTATTTATTGCTATCCCCTGTGTTGTCACTTTTGTTCCACCAACAACACTCTTCAAATATATTTTTCCAGTATTGGTAGTGGCTTGGGCTTTGGCAATGACTGTATTTCGTAGTCCGGTACTGTCTTTATTGGGGCGGTATGCCATGCCAAAAAGTTTACCAATGGCTGCCAGTGTTCTCACTTTAATTGGTGGCACTATCGGTTCTTTGAGAATTGCTGCTAATAATTTACTGCTGAGTTTTGGTCCACTTATTACCTTTGGATTTGGTTCTTTTGTACTATTAGCTTCCGCAGGAATATTAAGATTTATCCATCCTCCAGAAATGGTATCAGATGAACCTGTTGACCGACATCGAGCGGCTGCACCTCCGCCCATATCTATTCCAGCATTGGGGTTAATTTTTGGTTTGGGTGGTAGTTTTGCTTGGGGATATCGTTTGTTACTTGATGGAGTTGGTAAATTTCTGAAGGTTCAGCTCAATAGCGATAATGTCCAGCTACAGATGGTGATATTTGGACTTGCAGTGGCTGTTGCGGCTTTACCTGCTGGTGTGATTGCCAAAAAATTTGGTAACCGTAATGCCATGCTTGTTGGTACTGGTGTAACCATCTTATTGATGATTTTATTACCTTTTACTGGTGCAAATATCGCAATCCTTACTCCCTTAGCGATCGCAATTAGCTTTGTTTTAAATGGTACCATTCCCTTTGCCCTAGAAATGGTTCCTTCACATCGTGGAGGTTTGGGTGTGGGAATGTATTTTGGTGGTGTTGGCTTAGCTATGAGTATTTTTGGCTCAGTATTTGCCAACCCTCAGGCCATTATACCAGAATTTGCGGCTTTCACTGCTGCGATCGCATTTTTGCTTGCTTTTGGATGTATTATCTCCAGTAAATTTATTGGCATTCAAAACTAAACTTGGTTAGTACATTTTCACCAAAAACCAAGAATTGGAGGAGAATCCTCCAAACCAGGGGTTATGTAGGGTATGCTGAATAACTTTAAAACTCTTATCTTGTAAGCATCTCAGACTATTTTTGTCGAAAAAAGTGCAAGATAATAGGGATATAAGGCTTAAAAACCTTGCACTTCCAATTTTTTGGAGTCCAAAAAAATGAAAACAATAGGGGTAAAACTGTTAAGAGTTCCCCGCCCTTGAGTTCCCTACCCCCACCAAAATACTTTTTCAGCAAGCCCTACGTAGTGGGAGCATCTTGCTCCCTGGATATTCTGATGCGAGCTAGATGTTACATACAAAGCGAGCTAGATGTTACATACAAAGCGGGCAAGATGCCCGCACTACAATCTTTAATATTTGGGATGCTCCCCAATACGCTCCCCACACCTCCCACACTTCCCACACTTTTCCGCTCACCCTCTAGGAATATCTACAAATTATCTAACCAGTCTACAATTTGCGAGTTTACCAGATGGGGTACTTCATCGTGGGGACAGTGTCCAGCATTGGCAATGGGAATCACTTGTATATTCTGACCATTCTCCCGTGCTTGTTCGTATATTTTTGACCCAGTAATGGGTGTCCAAGGGTCATCTGCACCCCAAATAACTAGCAATGGATGCTGCACTCTTGGTAATAATTCATCGGGAGAAGGACCTGGGGGTGCGGTGAGAATGGAGGCGAAAACTTCCCGCGCTCCTGGATCGCAAGCTGGGGTATAAAGTAATTCTACCAATTCATCAGTAACTGCATTGCGATCGCGGTACACTTGATAAAGAGTGCGGCGAATTTGTGATTTGCGGCGAATGCTATTAAAAATGAATTTACCTGTGATGGGATGACTCACCAATTTGTTAAAGGTTGCCATCACTACACGTAATGGCAAGTTTAATTCATGGGAACGATGGCTTAAACCGCCTGCGGAGTTAATTAACACCCCACCCGTACTCATTTGGGGATGTTCTGCTAATACCATCAAGCTTAACAATGCACCGATGGAGTTACCAATAAAGATGGCAGGTTCTTGGATATACTCTTGCCAAAAGTCTCTCAGTAGTTCTACCCATACTTCCATAGTGTAGTCAATGGGTGCTTTCTCAGAAGCTCCAAAACCCAACAAATCTATGGCAAAAACCCGATAACCTGCATTGGCTAATACAGGAATATTTTTCCGCCAATGTCCAATAGACGCGCCAAAACCATGAATCAGGACTAAGGGTTTTCCCTGACCCATGACGGTATACTGGATGTTGTAACCTTGCCAATTCCAAAATAATTTTTCCAAGCAGTCTGTTGTTATTTGTTGGGAAGTTGCAGTCATTGATTATTGATAAAAGAGTTTTTTAATATAGTAATGCTTTCTGACCTTTGAGTATACCAAGAGCAATCTTATCTCCTAAATAATTAGGATTTAAGATGAAATAATTAGGGCTTATGCACTCGTTACAAGAAGTCAGGTGCTTGAGATTGCTTTCTTACGTCGCAATGACTATAACTACGTTTTCCCTGGGTAAAATCATGATAAAACACAAAACCTTACCCTGCCCTGTTAGACATCCCTCTCCTTATTAAGGAGAGGGAAAGATTTTTACGCAGTAAAAAGCGAGGGTGAGGTTTAATTTTAGACTTGCGTATTATTTAATTTATCTACCTTAGAGAACGCGAAGCAGGGTAAAATTACTCCCTACTAACCTTTAAAGTTTCTACAGATAAAATTCCCGGGACTGTTTTCCGTAAATGATACTATTTTGCCATCTTTTTGAATCTTGAATTTGCTGCGGCAGTTGTAGATTTCTACGGGTTTCTTTTCTCCATCAATACTGATAGCAACCCGATAATTCCAGTATCTTTTGGGACTGCGCTTGAGGCTAACAATACAAACTTCATGACCATCGATGTTCTGACACCTGGAAGCTTGAGCAGGAAGTGTCACGGAAAAAAGTTGAAATGATAGCAGTATTAAAGCAATAATTTTCATAATTGTGGGTTAATGGTTTTTTGCCATTGCAAAGCGGCTCTGCTTGAGAGCATCGCCCTACCCTCAACATAAATCAATATGGATTCAGTTCTATACTGAATTTTATCATTTCCAGCGTTTTTCTAAATATTGACCAATCATAATTTCTTCTGACGCACGAGAAATAATTGTTTGTCTGGTGCGGTGATGGGAGCCGATTAATTTAATCTCTTCCTCAAAAACAGACCCTCCATACTCCGTTCTCAAATGCATGGTTTTGTTATCTGGTAAGGAATACTTTGCTGTCACTGGCTTGGATGTAGCAAAACCGCGATCGCGATATAATATATTTCCCTTCACACCAAATACAGTGGAACCACTTAATTGCTTGCGCTGGGAAGAGGAATAATTACTTTCCCAAGTTGTATATACACCACAAATTAAGTCAGCATGATCCGTGAATTCATGTAACTGTGCTAATTCAACTAACTCTGGACTTCCCTGCTCTAAAAATCTGATGGAAAGAGTACTTGTAACTTCTTCAACATCCCCACTTTTGAGGGTGTAGTAACGTCTTTGGGATTGCCAGTTACCTGCCGATTGACGAAAAAATTCTGCTACTAAATTTTCTACCGATAAATTGACCTGTGGTAAGTCATACTTCATTAGGTCTGGGCCTCTAAGAGAAATATTATTTTTGATTAAGTCAAGTAATTGAATTGAATCTTAACATATTTTTACATTAAATAATATTTTCCCAGTTGACCATGAATAGTTAGCGATCGCCTGTCAACTTGTCGAGACAAAGGGAATTTGGGCGAAATCGCCAATATTTGAGTGAGTTATTAAATAAAATCCCAGTTTTGTTTACGGAGGGCGATAAAGGTGGCATAACCTTCAGAAAAACCACTTGGATCAGGAAGAGCGTATTCAGGGAACTCTGTATAGTGTTTCCAAGGTTCTGAAGAATTGAGTCGTAAGTGTAAAGAGCATTCCGTGGTTCCGGGTGGTTTCCAAGTCATTTGACCAACAGGGCGATCGCTCATATGTGAGTCCTCACTTTTTAGGGATTGACAATCTAGCTTTTTTCTGATTTTGACTAAAATCCCTAATAAAATCTGTGAGCATTTATACTGGGTTGTTGCGATCGTCAGGAAATGTTTATATTTCACTGAGACAGGGGAGTGTGGGGAGTGAGGGAGTGAGGGAGTGGGGGAGTGGGGGAGTGAGGGAGTGGGGGAGCGTAGACGTTGTGCATCTACCTTGAAGTGACTAAAATACCTATCTATGAATTGCTCCTCAATTTTCCTTACCTCCGGGCGGGGAAACCCCGCCCCTACTCCTTCACTCCTTCACTCCTTCACTCCTTCCCTCCTTCCCTCCTCCCCTCCTTCCCTCTAGTTACCAATAGATCATCAATTTCGGTACATTGGAAGAGAGTCACGTCAAGGAAAGTTTAAATGTCAGCACAATTATTACTGGTAGATGATGAACCAGGATTACGTGAAGCGGTAAAAGACTATTTACAAGAAAGCGGATTCAACGTTCGAGTTGCCAGTAATGCGAATGAAGGTTGGGAACTGATGCAACAAAGTACGCCAGACCTGGTAATTTCCGACATTATGATGCCACAAGTGGATGGTTATCAATTCCTGAAACAGATGCGGGAAGATCCCCGTTTTCAGGCTTTGCCAGTTATCTTTTTAACTGCCAAAGGTATGACAAGCGATCGCATTCAAGGTTATCAAGCGGGTGTGGATGCTTATCTGCCCAAGCCTTTCGATCCAGATGAATTGGTAGCAATAGTTGAAAACTTGTTAGTGAGAAGAGCCAGCAAAACTCCTGCCATCAGTGAAAATGGTGAAACACCAGATATTGCCGAACTTGCTAATCAAATCGCCCAGATAAAAGCTTTATTAACTCAAAGAACAGCCATCTCCCATTCTCCGGCTCCTTTCAAAATTGACTTAACTCCAAGGGAGCAGAGCGTTTTAAATTTAGTGGCAGAAGGTTTAATGAACAAGGAAATTGCCCGTCGTTTGGATACCAGCGTTCGCAATGTGGAAAAGTATGTTAGTCGTTTGTTTAGCAAAACAGGCACCAATAGCCGTACAGAGTTAGTACGTTTTGCCTTAGAACACGGTTTGGCAGATTGACTATTTCCTTGAAACCTAGAAATACAATAATTTGTTTACCAGCAGCCAATTATATATAAATGGCTTGCTGGAAGTCTATGTAAACAAACCTTGACATTTGCCTTCAGTTCCAATAAACGCATAAATTATCCAATTTCCCCCTTCGACTAAATACAAAAATTGATTTCTAGGCTACCTCAGTAACCTAGTAATACTGGAAGAATCTTTGAGCGTGTAACGAAGCTAGTAACCAGTCAAAACCTTTTCGCACAGAAAAGAAAGTTGATAATTGAATTAATGATCAAGCAGTAATCAGTATCAAGCCCCCACATTATATTTTTGGAGGTGGAAAAATTTTCCGTAAATCTTGCCCCTCGACTTATTGATGGGGAAGAACGAAGTTTGCTGATGCCGGGGTTCGCGCAGCGTATCCGCAGGATTCACCCCTTGGGCAGTTATTCCACTTAGGGAGACACCAAGACTTTATTGCCTCACCACCGGAGTGGCTTACTGTCAACCGTAACTTCTCACTGATAGCTGTTAGCCAAGTACAAGAGTGCAGGAGGCTAACTAACATGACCCTGAATAATATATTTGATAATCTTCATCCCTCCCAAGAGTAAGGGATGACTGCGTTAGTAGGCACCCAAATTATGTCCGTAGTGCAAAGGGTGTGAGTTAATGTAGATGCAACTTCTTGAGTTCAAGTTCAAGTCAAGAACCAGGCGAAAATCCATAGAGTGGGATTCACAAGGGGAATCAGTTCACGCATCACACAGACAAATAGGCAAATTGGAAACATCCACCATTTTATGCCTGATAAACTATTTGCGACTACATGAATATGATTATTTGCTATTGACTGTTTTCCATTGAATTACGCAAACGCATGAGCTGTCGTCGCATTTCTGGAGTAGCCGTAAGTTCAGATGCTTCCCGTACCTTAATTGCCTGGTGCAACATATCTACAAATTCATCTGAGCCGTCAGCTAGAGCTTCTAAAAGTACCTGCAACAACTGATCGCGATCGCTCAGTAGGCTTTTTTCCTCGATGAACCGGAATTTGAGATGGATATCGCATTCATAAACCCCTACTTCGATAGGATTAACCTGACGTGGTAATGCTTTAGAGTTCATAGTTTCTCGGATTCCTTTACTAGTTGGTAATGAGAGTGGGGAATTATCTTGTCAATCAAAATAATTGATTTTTACTTTAGGTCTAAATTGTTTGAATTAATCAAGGTTATCAATTAATAAACAAGATTGGTATTGCATTTCACTCTCCTGTATTTTTCTCTAGCTAAATTTTCACCGTCTAGGTTGTGATTACGCTGAACTAGTCAAGCTTAAAACAAGCCATAACCATTATTCAGTGTTTTAGATTCTATACAATAAAGTTTTTGTAAGAAGTTGCTATAGCTTGTTAAAGTGTTTTTACAGCAACTTCATCTTCACGTCAACAATTGTTTGCGTTATTACCAATAAAACGAGTGCTTATACGTAAGTAAAAACGCTGAATAAATTGCAATTAAGCTTATGCAGTGGTTATTTGCCTACTACTACGTAAAAACACTAGATGTAAGTTTTTTTTCATCAGTAAATGGAAACATATAAATTGAACAGGTAATTAGAAGTAAAATTTTTATCATTGATGATAATTTGATTCCCAACAAAATTCCCATGAAAGTACACTTCATATTAGTTATCTCTACTACAGAAGAAAAATTACCTGACTGTGATGGCAAATTTGTAGTTCCATCACATATCATGCATAACCTAACCAGTTATTATAAACATAGCTTTCGCCAAGGAAAGCTTTGAAAGAAAAGCATTTAACTCCAAAGATAGGGTCTACAATGATTGCAGTGTAATTCACCCAATTCCTATATCTACATCCGCTATGGACAACCCGATACTGCTCAAGTCTACAACCCGTCATATTCGTATTTTTGCAGGGGAAATTGACCGGGATGGCGAGCTAGTTCCTAGTAATCAGGTCTTAACTTTAGATGTTGACCCAGATAATGAATTTAATTGGAATGAAGATGCTCTGCAAAAGGTATATCGCAAATTTGATGAATTAGTGGAAACATCCAGTGGCGTAGACCTTACAGATTATAATCTCCGGCGTATTGGCTCAGACCTAGAGCATTATGTGCGTAAGCTCCTCCAAAAAGGGGAAATCAGTTATAATTTGTCGTCTCGCGTCAATAACTACAGCATGGGACTGCCTCAAGTCGCCACTGGAGAACCTCTGTAAAAGGGAACGGAGAACTCTTAATAAAAAAAACACCGGATGAGTGTGACGGGGATTTGAACCTGCCGTCAATGCTTACCGTGGCAAGAAGGGGGTCTTAACCCACGTTTTGGGAGAGGGAACCAACAGTCCACAAATGCAAGCATCTTAACCAAAAAAACTCCCTGTTGCCTGTTGCCTGTCGCCTGTTGCCCCTCCCGAAGGAAGATAAGAGTTTTTACTTAGAAGATTTCATAAGCAAGTATCCATAATCAGGCATATTCCTCTGGATAAATACATAAATTTATCCAAATTAACCAAATATTTTCGACTTCAAGGAAATATAGATATTTTTCAGTTCGTCAGAGAATTTATATCAATAGGAAGATTGACATTTGGGTTTTCTTTCTAATGATTTCTTCTGTTTAGGGAAATCCAAAAAATAAGTTATCCGATTTTTGTCACCAAAACTAATTTTCTCTCCCTCCCACTGCTCGAGTACCCCCTGAATTCAGGGTGATTGGTTATTTCAGTTAGTCTCCTGCCTTCTTGTGCTGCGCTAACAGTTGTTAATTGCGGTAGACGGTAAGCCACTGCGGAGGGTAACAGTAGGGGAAAATTGTTTCCACTTCCATAAATATATCAATTTTCAGTTGAATGCAATACAAAATATTATGTGTAATATTCATCATGGGGTGAAATCCCATTTCATCAGCGGGTATTGGACTAAAGTGAAATCTGCTATAAAATTTTTGAACTTGATATCGATTACTATTTGGTCATAATTTTTTGTCTATGGTAAAGTTTCCCTTATTAATGAATAAATTGCTGGCTGCAAAAATAATTTTGTATTTGCAATCGGTTATATTTTCTCTATTTTGGTTTAATTTTCATGTCTTAGGGGCTGAACTTGTTGGTAGAGCTATCTTAAATGCTGATACTTTCGCTCCCGGCTCCACATCTGGTCAATTTAAACAAACTAATCGCACTGTCCCTTTTACCCAGGCTCAACCAGTACAAGGGTTTTCTGGAGTTATTCCTGGACCAAAACCAGGTACGTACTTAGTCATTGCCGATAATGGTTTTGGGGCTAAGAGTAATTCCCCTGACTATTTATTGCGTATTTATGGTGTAGAGCCAGATTTTGCTACAGGAAAAGTATTTCCAGTAGACGTGCAAACTGGAGAAAGATTGCCAAGTTTCAATCGCCGCAGTTTCTTGGAATTAAACGATCGCAATCGCCAACTCCAGTGGAGTATAATAGGCGATCGCCAGTTTTATCCCAACAGTCAAATTCCAGTCCCCAAAGCCATTAGAACCAACCGCCTATTAACTGGAGGAGATTTTGATCTAGAGTCTTTCCAACGTGTCAGCGATGGTAGCTATTGGGTAGGAGATGAGTTTGGTCCGTTCTTATTACATTTTGGTCGTAATGGTGAATTGCTAAATGCCCCTATTGCTTTACCTAATTTTCTCAACTTGGGAAAGTTAAATTTTGTAAAGTCTCCTGACCATCCCACCTTAGAAAAATTATCCAGTCGTGCAGCTCAAGTTGCAGCTGCTAATCTGGGAGGCTCCAGGGGATTTGAAGGTATGGCACTCAATAGCAGTGGTAGTAAATTATATGTAATGTTAGAGGGAGCACTAAAAGATGAACCCCAAAAAAAGCGTTTACTGATCCATGAATTTGACTTGGTCAGTAAAAAATACAGCGGTAAAATTTTCTCCTATCAATTAGAAAATCAAGGGTATGCCATTGGCGAATTGACAGCTATTAACGACCGAGAATTGATAGTTATCGAGCGCGATCATCGCCAAGGAGACCCCCAGAACCCAGCTTTTCAGACACCGGCAAAATTTAAACGCATTTATAAAATTGACATATCGAAAATAGATAAAAATGGTTTTGTCGCCAAAGAATTATTAGTAGACTTGCTGAATATTGCTGATCCGAAATGTATTAGTGATAACAGCAGAGCCAATTGTAAATTTACATTTCCCTTTGTTACCATTGAAAGTGTACTACCTATAGATTCCCAAACATTGCTAGTAATTAATGACAATAATTATGGGTATAGTATGGGTAGAACGCCAAAACGGATAGATAACACCGAGTTCATTGCCATCAAACTCAAAAAGCCCTTGTCCGTTAAACCATTGGGAAAGTCCCAGTAAATCCCACCATCTCCCCAATCCAGCCAATTATGAGAATGTCTCTTCGCTAATAGGAGTTACTCTCAAAGATAACTTTTATTCATAATGAATTTAATTTTTTGTCAGTCACTCATTTATATATTAAAGAATGAGCAGTAATACACACCCTGTTTGATGGAATCATTACTCAAAAATACCATCATAGTGAAAAGGTGGTAATTTGGGTGTCAGTTCCAGGTATATTCACAAGGAAACAGTTAGCATTTACAGTCTAACCATTAGTAACAAATCTCAACTGAAGATGTAACCTCAGTATTAGCATCTAGCTTCATCCACAAGTTACAATCATAATCCAAGGCTGGATGTATCATCAACAAAAAACGGTCTTGCGTACCGTCACCCAATAACTTTTGAAAAATATGCCAATTGCCGAGCGGTGGGAAAACTATGGAAAATGAAGGGGCGAAGCTCTACTGTCCAAATCAGAATTGTCAGGCACCTAATCCCCTGACTAATAAGTTTTGTGAGCAATGTGCTGCTTCCTTACCCAAGCGTTTCTTGTGGGTAGTAGGGGATGATGGCGCGAAGGGCAACCCTGGAGAAATTTTAGCCGAACGCTATTTAGTTATTGAACAATCAATCCTCTTAGATACTAAGCCCGGTTTATTGCCCCAATCCCCAGAATTAGAAACTTTACAGGCAATTAGACCTTATTTAAGATTATTTCCTTACCGCTTGCACGTACCCCAGGTATATGGGGTGTTGAAATTGGCAAACGAGGCATCGTCACAGGAAATATTGCTGCTAGAAAACCCACCTCTATTCCAAGAGCCAGAATCCCAAAAGTTCAAACTTTACGATAACTTAATTACTTCTTGGGAAAGTGCCACGGCCATCAGACAGCTAAATTGGTTGTGGCAAATTGCTTATCTTTGGCAACCTTTGGCAAGTGAAGGTGTAGTTTCTAGTTTGCTAGAACCGGAATTAATCAGGGTAGAAGGCTCTTTAGTAAGACTTTTAGACCTACGCTATGATGGGCAAGCAACCCCTACTTTCACAGATTTAGGTAAATTTTGGCAGCAATCCTTACCTCAAAGCAAACCAGCGATCGCAGATTTTATTCATAAAATTATAGAAGATTTAATTCAACAACAGATTTATTCCCCCGAACAACTAATTAAGGCACTAGATCAAGGAATGTCAGTGGTGGGGCGATCGCAAATAAATAGTGTAACTGTTACTACCAGAACAGATACTGGACCTACCCGCCAACGCAATGAAGATGCTTGCTATCCACCCGGTGGTAACACTGTCAACAAACCACCCCATAATAATGCTTTAGCTATTGTTTGTGACGGAATTGGCGGTCATGAAGGTGGTAATGTTGCCTCCGAGTTAGCCATTAAAACCATCCAGCAGCAGGTATACGAACTTACCCAAGTACCACCAGAACACATAGACCCGCCCACAGCGATCGCTGATTTGGAAAAAGCCGCAGCTATTGCTAATGACAAAATCAGCGAACAAAATGACAGTGAAAATCGCCAAGGTCGTCAGCGCATGGGTACCACCTTGGTTATGGGTCTACCATTAGGTCATGAAATATATATCGCCCATGTAGGGGATAGTCGCGCCTACTGGATTACCCCCCAAGGCTGCTATCAAGTTACCCTTGACGATGATGTCGCCTCCCGAGAAGTCCGCCTGGGTTATGCCATGTATAGAGAAGCAGTACAACAGAGTGGTGCTGGTTCCTTGGTACAAGCATTAGGGATGAGTCCCAGTAGTTCTCTCCACCCAACAGCTCAACGCTTTATTGTGGATGAGGATAGTGTATTTTTGCTATGTTCTGATGGTTTAAGCGATCTTGATCGGGTAGAAGAAAATTGGGAGACGGAAATATTGCCCTTGCTCGGAGGTAAGGTAGGAATTAAAGAGATTGCTGATAAATTAGTAGAAATTGCCAATACCCAAAATGGTCATGATAATGTGACTATTGCCCTAATCCACTGTCGTGTTCAATACTCAGAACCAGAAGTAGCAGTAAATCCTGCTTTAATTGATATATCTCCTACACCGATAGTAGAGGAAGAATCAGGGGTGTCAACCCAGATGCCAGAAGAGAGCAGCGATCAAAAAACCCAAGTAGCTACCGATACTGTCCGCGATCGCAAATTTAAAATTCCCTTACAGTTTTTGGTGATTTTGCCCTTAGTGATTGTGGCAGCTGCACTCGGTTTCTCAGTCAGAAACATCTTTAACCGCCCTAATGCACCATCATCTCCCCTACCTACTACTGGGACACCTTCAACAAGTCTTCCACCAGTCACGTCACGCAGCTTAGAAAATTTACAGGCAGGTTGGGTAATTCAAACTACTAAAAGGACAGCAATTACTGAGCAAAAATTTGTCCCTGCTAACACTTTTTTGGAAGTAATAGACAAACGATCTTCCGGTGTCGTTGCCACTGGAGGTGTTGCTTTTAATCTGCAAGTGTGTTCAAACTCTAGCCAACCTGTTCCAGGTGGGGAACAACGGGTGTGGATGAATTTAAAGCAGCTCAAAGATTCTGGGGTGAAAGTTTTACAGGCTAGTGATACCAGCCCATGTAATATTGTTGATTCTACACCCAATAATTCTTCAACTCCCAACACACCCGCAAATCAATAATTTTTTCATGGGAGCATCCTAAATTTTAAGAAATAATCATATCCAATATCCTAGAAGGATATCGCTACACGAGCATTAGACGCGGAGCGGTGAGACAGCGCAGTCTTGGGGGTTTCCCCCATGAGCGACTGCGTGCCCCTTGCTCCCTTCGGGAGAGCTTCGCTAACAGGGGAGCTAACGCTAACGCGGAGCGTTGACCTTCGGCTTTGCCGT
>JAAUYD010233259.1_pt1 | contig 16557 bp, 14 predicted proteins | sample 7278101 | NCBI WGS metagenome assembly JAAUYD01 (sample SAMN14350128, study PRJNA611818) | marine sediment metagenome | isolation source: surface marine sediment (0.6m) | place: French Polynesia: Moorea | collected 2018-08 | reverse complement strand
TAACGCCAGTAAAGAAGACTTAAAAAAAGCTTATCGCCGTCTTGCGCGAAAATATCACCCTGATGTTAACAAAGAACCAGGGGCAGAAGAACGATTCAAAGAAATTAACCGTGCTTACGAAGTGCTATCCGAACCCGAAACCCGTAGTCGTTATGATCAGTTTGGAGAAGCAGGGGTCAGTGGTGCCGGAGGCTTCAACTACGGTGACATGGGTGATATGGGCGGTTTTGCCGACATTTTTGAAACCATATTTAGTGGTTTTGGAGGAGGTATGGGAACGGGTGGAACCCGTCGTCGTACCGGACCGGTTAAAGGGGATGATTTACGCCTGGATCTCAAATTAGATTTCCGTGAAGCCATTTTTGGGGGAGAAAAAGAAATTCGGATCCCCCATTTAGAAACTTGCCAAGTTTGTCAAGGAAATGGGGCGAAACCAGGAACTGGTGCAAAAACCTGTTCCACTTGTAATGGTCAAGGACAAGTTCGTCGCGCCACTCGTACCCCTTTTGGCAGTTTTGCTCAAGTATCTGCTTGTCCTGCTTGTAACGGTCAAGGACAAGTGATCGAAGAAAAATGCGAAGTCTGTAATGGTGCCGGACGCAGACAAGTTACAGAAAAGGTGAAAATAACCATTCCCGCAGGGGTTGATGATGGAACTCGTTTGAGAGTATCGAGAAAAGGAGATGCAGGGTTACGAGGTGGCCCGGCTGGGGATCTCTACGTTTATCTGTATGTTGAACCAGATAAGGTATTTACCCGTGACAAAATGAACATTCTTTCGGAGATTACCATTAGTTATCTCCAAGCTATCCTAGGATGTACTGTAACGGTAGATACTGTGGATGGAGAACAGGAATTAACCATTCCCGCAGGAACCCAACCCAATACAGTCCTCACCCTGGAAAATTTAGGGGTTCCGAAATTGGGTAATGATGCTATTCGAGGGGATCATCTCATTACCGTTAAAGTGGACATTCCCACCCGTATTAATGCTGAAGAACGAGAACTTCTAGAAAAATTAGCCCATATTAAGGGTCAAAGTCATGGTAAAGGTGGACTCGAAGGATTTTTAGGGAGTTTATTTCACAAATGAATCTTCCTACCTCTGATGTCTCTTTGTTGGATCTTCGGGGAACCCCTTGCCCCATTAATTTCGTTCGCACTAAACTAAAATTAGAACAAATGTCCCCTGGTTCCCTTCTAGAAGTATGGTTAGATCCCGGAGAACCGATTGAACAAGTTCCCGATAGTTTAACCATGGAAGGCTATAAGGTGGAAACCATTGATGATCGTCAGGAGTTCTTCTCCCTGAAAGTTCGTCGTCCTCAATAGGGAAGCTAAGTATGAACAGTAGTTCGATATCCTTCTTCATATTCTCACACCAGATCCCCTTATTACAGTAGAGTAATGTTATTTTTCCCTTTGCTTTCTCTGCTTCCCCTACCCTCTCCATATGATTATCTACTTTCTAAACCGGATTTGGTATCATACCCCCCACACCCCCTGATTCTGTGCATGATTTAAGCCACCTTCGGTCTCCCCTTTCCACTGTCTCACGTCTTATAGGGACAGTTATAGCAGTACAGGCTAATTTTTATCAGGTTCGTCTTGATCAACCCCTAAAAGACCATCATAATGCTCTTATATCCCATTTATTGTGTACTCGACGCACTCGCTTGAAGAAAATTGGGCAAACGGTGATGGTGGGCGATCGCGTTATCATTGAAGAACCGGACTATCAAGACGCTAGAGGGGCGATCGCTCAAGTCTTACCCCGTAAAACTGAGTTATCTCGTCCTCCTGTAGCGAATGCAGAGCAAATACTTCTTGTTTTTGCTTTGGATGAACCACTGTTAGAACCTTGGCAGTTAAGTCGTTTTTTGATTAAAGCTGAGTCTACAGCTATTCCCTTTTTATTGTGTCTCAATAAAGCAGATCTACTGACCTCCACCCAACAAAAAACATGGCAAGAACGCTTAGAAAAATGGGGCTATAACCCTTTATTGATTAGCGTTATGACTTCTCAAGGGTTAAAGGCATTGAAAGACAGTTTAAAAGGGAAAATCACCATCTTAGCTGGACCGTCTGGAGTGGGTAAATCGAGTTTAATTAATACCTTAATTCCTCAGGTTGAGCAACGGGTGAATCAAGTTTCAGGAAAATTACAAAAAGGTCGACATACCACTCGTCATGTAGAATTATTTGAGTTACCAGAAGGGGGATTATTGGCTGACACACCCGGATTTAATCAACCTCATTTGGACTGTTCTCCTACTCAATTAATTAACTATTTTCCTGAAGCAAAGCAACAGTTAGAAAAAGGAAATTGTCAGTTTAGTAATTGTTTTCATCGGGGAGAACCTAACTGTGTTGTTGATGAAAATTGGGAACGATATGAACATTATTTAACCTTTTTAGAAGAAGCGATCGCCCGAGAAGAAGCGAGTCAACAAATGGCGGATCAAGAATCAAGTGTTAAATTAAAAATCAAAGAATCAGGACAAGAATATTATGAACCTAAATTGGAAACTAAAAAATACCGTCGGACTTCTCGGCGACAAAAGCATCAAAACTTACAAGAATTATATGAAAATCAAAGTTTAGAAATCTTAGAGGAATTTGAAGATGATTTAGATTTTTAATCTATAAATATTTTGCTTAATCTTCAAGATTCAATTACTTTTTAAGGTTCAATTCCTAATTCTCTCAACTTTTCTTCTAATCGTCTTGCTCTTTCTTGCGCTTCTAAAGCTTCTTTTTTTGCATTCAAAGCTTGTTCTTGTGGAGACAAATAACGTTGCTTTTTCTCATCATACCAATATAACCATTCTCTTTCAATCCCCATATAACATCCCTTTTCTTTACCTATTCCTAAACCAATTTCCCCTAACCAAATAATATCACCTGTTAATAATTCATACTTTCCATTTTGCAGTTCATAGACTTCTAAACGGGGTTTTCTTTTGCGTAAAGGATTATAAATGACATAATATAAAACCTCCATTTCTTGATAAAAATCTTTCTTTTGAGTGTATTCTTTTCTTCGTTTGTGAGATACCACTTCTAACACCATTGTCGGCACTTTTTGTTCTTCCCACAACACATAAGATAACCGTAAATCTTCATCAATAATGCGAGGAACACCAATACTTAAAAACCCATCAGGAACAATGGCAGGTTCATAAGGATCATAATAGATTCCCATATCAACCCCAAAGTACCAATCTTGTCTTTCTGACCAAATCATTGCTAAAATATCTTTGAGTAAATGGGGAATTAAGTCTTGTAGTTCATTATCCACTGGGGTATCATCAGAGTCAGGTAAATCTTCAGCAGAAGGAAGACAGTCACGGGGATTATAGTTTAATAGCATGGGAATAATTAAAATAAACTTGCCATCGCACTTAATTTAATTATAAATCTTGTTCAAATTATTGTAAAAATGAATCCAGCAAAAGTGGCAGATTTTTAGCAGAGAAGTCCCTTGCAATTATAATTGAGTTACGCGATCGCTAGATACCATGAGTTTATCGTATATTGATTGTATAAACTCAAACTCGGAAAAGAATGACGATTCAAACAATCACAAAATTGGGATTATTTTAGTGGATCAAATGAGAAGTATTGACTGTCAAGCGAGAAATGCTCATTTTGTGGAAATAAGGATAACTATTTTGAAACAAAAACCCTAGTGCTAGGGTTTTGACCCAGGTACTATAGCGCAACAGTTATGAACAGTTATAAATTTAGGCTTATAATTGAAGTGAATGATCTGCTGATAAAGCTTTGAGCTATGTTAATATCAAAAATCCTTGAAGAAATCGAAAATATCCCCGAAGATCAATTGCCAGAACTTGACAACATCATTCATGACTTTCGTTTAAGCATCCACTCGACCTCAGAATCTCCTCGCACACCAGGCAGACTAAAAGGAACATTAGGAGAGGCTTTTTTTGATCCTTTACCCGAATTGGAGCTATCAAACACTGCTAAACTTTCCCTAAGTTAAGATATTTTTTATAATAAATTCTAATCCTTTAATCCGCCACTCTATCACATCCATGAATAGTACCTTTCTCAATCATCTCAACAGTCCGAAACGTCCCGTACTTGTCTTTGACGGTGCAACAGGAACCTCCTTACAAAGCCAAAACTTGACCGCAGAAGACTTCGGAGGACCTGAATACGAAGGGTGTAATGAATATTTAGTGCATACCAAACCCGAAGCAGTGGAAAAAGTGCATCGAGGGTTTTTGGAAGTCGGTGCAGATGTGATTGAAACGGACACCTTTGGGGGAACGTCTATTGTCCTTGCAGAGTATGATTTAGCGGATAAAGCTTATTATTTGAATAAAAGAGCAGCAGAAATTGCTAAAAAAATGGCTGCTGAATATTCTACCCCCGAAAAGCCCCGTTTTGTGGCGGGTTCTATGGGTCCTGGGACAAAGTTACCCACGTTGGGACATATTGACTTTGATATCCTCAGAGACGCTTATGTTGAGCAAGCAGAGGGGTTATACGATGGGGGTGCAGATTTATTAATTATTGAAACTTGTCAGGATGTACTGCAAATAAAAGCAGCTTTAAACGCAGTTGAGGAAGTTTTTGAGAAGAAAGGCGATCGCTTACCGATCATGGTTTCTATCACCATGGAAACCATGGGAACGATGTTAGTAGGAACGGAAATAAGTGCAGCGTTAGCGATTTTAGAACCTTACAAAATTGATATTTTAGGACTCAATTGTGCAACAGGTCCTGAACAGATGAAAGAACATATCAAATATTTATCAGAACATTCCCCTTTTATTGTTTCTTGTATTCCTAATGCGGGTTTACCTGAGAATATTGGAGGACAAGCGCATTATCGTTTGACTCCTATAGAATTAAAGATGGCACTGATGCACTTTATTGAAGATTTAGGGGTACAAATTATTGGGGGATGCTGTGGTACTCGTCCTGATCATATTAAATCCTTATCAGAACTTTCTCAAGAATTAACCCCCAAAGAACGTCATCCTGAGTATGAACCTTCTGCTGCTTCAATTTATAGCACACAACCCTATATTCAAGATAATTCATTCTTAATTGTTGGGGAACGATTAAACGCCAGTGGATCTAAAAAATGTCGCAAGTTATTAGATGCTGAAGACTGGGATAGTTTGGTTTCTTTGGCAAAATCTCAGGTAAAAGAAGGGGCGCACGTTTTAGATGTTAACGTGGATTATGTAGGACGGGATGGGGTGCGAGATATGCACGAATTAGCCTCTCGTTTGGTGAATAATATAACTCTTCCTTTGATGTTAGATTCCACAGAATGGCAGAAAATGGAGTCAGGATTAAAAGTTGCTGGTGGTAAATGTATTCTTAATTCCACTAACTATGAAGATGGAGAAGAACGGTTTATTAAAGTATTAGAATTAGCCAAAAAGTATGGTGCTGGTGTGGTAGTTGGTACCATTGATGAAGAAGGAATGGGACGCACTGCTGATAAAAAGTTTGAGATTGCTAAACGTGCTTACGATGCAGCCATAAATTATGGAATTCCTGCTCATGAAATCTTCTTTGACCCTTTAGCATTACCTATTTCCACAGGGATAGAAGAGGACAGAGAGAATGGAAAAGCGACTGTTGAATCGATAAAACGCATCCGAGAGGAATTACCAGGATGTCATATCCTCTTAGGTATTTCTAATATTTCTTTCGGTTTAAATCCTGCGGCCAGACAAGTATTAAACTCTGTGTTTTTATACGAGTCCATGCAAGTAGGGTTAGATGGTGCCATTGTTAGCGCAAGTAAGATTTTACCCTTAGCCAAAATTGAAGAGGAACATCAAAAGGTCTGTCGTGATTTAATTTATGATCAACGAGAGTTTGATGGTGATATCTGTACTTATGACCCTTTAACCAAGTTAACAGAATTATTTGCAGGGAAAACAACCAAAAAAGATCCCTCCAAAACGGCTAATTTACCCATAGAAGAAAGATTGAAACAGCATATCATTGATGGGGAGAGGTTAGGTTTAGAAGATGCACTCGCAGAAGCGTTGAAACAATATCCTCCCTTAGACATCATCAATGTCTTTTTATTAGATGGGATGAAGACAGTAGGGGAGTTATTTGGATCAGGACAAATGCAGTTACCTTTTGTACTACAGTCTGCACAAACCATGAAAGCTGCTGTTGCTTACCTAGAACCTTTTATGGATAAAGAAGAAGGCGACAGCAATGATAGTGGAAAAGGGAAGTTTCTCATTGCAACAGTTAAAGGAGATGTCCATGATATCGGTAAAAATTTAGTCGATATTATTCTCTCCAATAATGGTTATAAAGTCATTAATTTAGGGATTAAACAACCTGTCGAAAATATTATCCAAGCATACGAAGAACATAAACCCGACTGTATTGCGATGAGTGGTTTGTTGGTGAAATCTACTGCATTTATGAAGGATAATTTAGAAGTGTTTAATGAGCGAGGTATCGACGTTCCCGTTATTTTAGGAGGTGCAGCATTAACCCCAAAATTTGTCTATGAAGACTGTCAAAATACCTATAAAGGTAAAGTTGTCTATGGAAAAGATGCTTTTTCAGATTTGCATTTTATGGATAAATTAATGCCAGCGAAAGCAGTAGAAAATTGGGATAATTTACAAGGATTTTTAGGCGAATTCAACGAAGAAAATAGTATATTTCAAGAAGAAAGAGGTGAAAAAGCAGCCGAAAAAGTCAATAATAAAAATGGTAAGTCTGCAACTCCGGAAACACCAACAGTGATTGATACAAAACGATCAGAAGCTGTGGAAATAATCGAACCAGTTACACCTCCATTCTGGGGAACTAAAATCCTGAAACCAGAGGAATTTGACTTAAAAGAAATTTTCTGGTACTTGGATCTACAAGCATTAATCGCAGGTCAATGGCAATTTCGTAAACCGAAAGAACAGTCACGGGAAGAATATGAGGCATTTTTAGCTGAAAAAGTTTATCCTGTTTTAGAAGAATGGAAAGAAAAAGTAGTTACTCAAAACTTATTACATCCTACAGTTATCTACGGTTACTTTCCTTGTCAATCTCAAGATAATAGTTTACTGGTTTACGATCCAGAAATTATTAAAAATGCTAACAACAAAATTCCAGAAGATTTAGAACCGATATGGACGATTGACTTTCCCCGTCAAAAATCTGGCCGTCGTCTCTGTATTGCCGATTTCTTTGCACCGAAAAAATCAGGAAAAACCGATGTATTTCCGATGCAAGCCGTAACAGTGGGGGAATTTGCCACAGAATACGCTCAAAAGCTCTTTGCTGCTAATGATTACACCAATTATCTCTATTATCACGGTATGGCCGTCCAAACTGCGGAAGCGTTAGCAGAATGGACTCACGCTAAAATACGCCGAGAATTAGGATTTTCGGATAAAGAACCTGATAATATTCGAGAAATGCTACAACAACACTATCAAGGTTCCCGTTACAGTTTTGGATACCCTGCTTGTCCCAATATCCAAGATCAATATAAACAATTAGAAGTGATGGGATGCGATCGCATTAATATGTATATGGATGAAAGTGAGCAAATTTATCCGGAACAGTCTACCACCGCTATTATTGCTTATCATCCTATCGCTAAGTATTTTAGTGCGTAACCTCATTAAGCCCGTAATAAGCCCTTCAGGGCTTATTCATCCCATCCTTTTCCATAATCTCTAACAGGATACTTTACCCATCCATCCCTTAACCATTCTCGTCCATAAACTTTGAAATACCAATGAAGACTACTCTCGTTCCAATCATAAGGAGAATTGACGCAATCATGTTTAACAGGATTGTAATGAATATAGTTTAAAGTGGCGTAATAATGTCTTTCTGAACGGATTGCCCTATCAGAAAAACGATACCATACTTTACGCCCTCGTTTTTTATCTTCTATATTCCACTGATAAGAAGTTGAACCATGAATTTTCTGAAAAATTGAACCAAGTTGTTTAAAATCATGAACATAAACTAAGAGATGATAATGATTCATCAAGATAACCCAAGCTGTAATTTCAAACCCGTGATTCATAAACTCTTCAAATATCAAGTTTAATAACTGTTGACGACGGGATGAAGTGGTCAAAATTGATTGATGTTGGTAACAAGCAGCCGTTAATAGATAAAAAGTTTTTATATTAATCGGATGAGGAGGAGAATGAGGAGGAAACCCCCGTTGTAATCTTTGCTTAACTAACTCTTGTCGCTGTTGTAAACTTAACTTATAATATTCATACATAATCGTCCGTAGTAAGAGCTTTAGCTCTTATTTTAACTTTAAAAAACGCTCATTGTAAAAGCTTTATACCTAGGTAATATAAACCCTAAAGGGTTTATTACGGACTAAATAACATTGAAAGTAACCGATGAGTAAATATTAATTGACTAATGATTCAAAAGAATATAAATAAATTTCTCCACCCCGACAACCAGCGACAATCGTCTTATGATTCGGACTAATAGCGACAGCGTAAACCTTATTTTGATGAGAAACAGAAGCAAGACATCGCTTTCCTTTTAAGTCCCATAATTTTAATGTCTTATCCTTACTTCCACTGACTAAAAATAAGTTATCTGAACTCAAAGCAAGAGAAGTAACTGTATCAGTATGACCTGTTAAAGTCAATAACTCTTCTCCTGTTTCTACTAACCACAGTTTAATCGTTTTATCATTACTACAACTAACTAAGAATTTTCCATTATGACTAAAAAGAATAGCAGAGATAGCACCAAACCACTCAGAATGTCCTTTAAAAATTCTAGTTTTGTTATTAGCTAAATCCCATATTCTTATGGTTTTATCATTACCATCACCACTACTAGCTAATAGCTTTCCATCGGGACTAAATGTAACGGATAAAACATTATCAGAATGTCCCTCTAAAGAACAAATATTTTGCCCAGTCTCCGTTGACCATAGTTTAACTAATTTATCATGACTAGCACTTGCTAAAATTTCCTGATGAGGATGAAAAGCTACTGAATTTATTTCTTTAGAATGACCTATAAATGAGTTAATCTCTGTTTCTTTTTCCCATGACCATAACTTAATTAATTTATCGTTGCCACCACTAGCGACTAAATTTTTATGAGGATGAAACGCCACACAATTAACTGAGGGAAACCAACCATTATCTTTATGTCCCTCAAACACAATACTTGACCGCTTTTCAATGTCCCAAACCTGTACAGTTTTATCCCTACTACCACTTACTAATAATAGACCATTTGGATGAAATACTAAAGACTTAACTTGATCAGTATGTCCTGAGAGACGATATCCTGCGACTAGGTTGCTTTCTATCATGAATTAATTAGATTAAAGAAACGTACTTCTATAATTATTCCCTAAAAACAAGTTGAAAGTAACACCACAAAACCACACAGTCAGAAGAAAAATAAATTTTTACATAGATATTCCTCTATTTACTCAAAAAGAAAGACTGTAAGAACTTCTTAAATTAGTTAATCATAATCTCCACTATCAGTCCCATCAAAGTATAAACGTCCATTCCCTAAATATAATTCTCTAGGGTTATTTCCTGCGGGAAATACTGTGACCCCAAATAGATAAGTACCTCCGTGTTGTGGGTTTTTTTTCGCTTTTAACCCTACCGTAAATCTTGTCCCTGGAGACACAGGAGGATTAAATGTAATCGTCATTGTTTCTGTGGTTTTATCCCAGGTGGTTTCTTCAATTGTTAAGGGGTTTTCTCGATGATCAGGGGTTCCTTGAAAAGCAATGGTTTCTTGAGGATAATAGTCAATTTCTTCAAACCCTTGACGCTTTCTAATAATAATTGTTTTTAGAGGTTCTCCGCTTTGATTAGGTAAATCAATGGTATAGTAATATCGTGGACTGCCAACCCTGGCACCTCGATAAGTCGTCATCACATTAATAAGACGAGGAGAACGACTAAAATAGCTAATAGATGATTTATTTTCCATTGCTAATATTACAGGAGATGCACTAGCAACAACAGTTAGTAAACCAATAGCAAAACCCCAAAATAGTTTTTTCATTCTTCTCATCCTCTATGAATAAAGCATTCGTGTATCGAATTCAACACCCCTCAATAATTTATCGTAAAACTTTAAGATACTTCCACAGTAAATTATGCTTTAATTATAACAAATATTTTTTTGAAGAATACTGAAAAATTTATGAAACCTTTGAAAATCTTTATCCTGAGTTTAATTTTATTACTTGCATTTTTTCTTATTGGTGGTCAAAGCTTTACCTATGATGGTTCTCTTATTCCTGAAAAAAGTAGCAATGATTATTATCAATATCATAAGTTACACAGTCGTGATGGAATTGGTAAATTTTATTTGGGTCGAGAAATTGCAAAAGTTATGGGACATAAGGAATTTTTGTGGTTAGAAAGACCTAGCAGAGAACAACAAGAAAACCCAGCAAAACTTTTGGAAACTTTAAACCCAAAACCCACAGACATTATTGCTGATATTGGTGCAGGAAGTGGTTATTTCTCTTTTCGTCTTGCTTCTTTAGTTCCCGATGGTAAGGTGTTAGCTGTTGATATTCAGTCAGAAATGTTAGAGATTATTAATTTTTTAAAAGAAGAAAACCAAGTTAACAATATAGAAACTATTTTAGGAACTATCAGAGATCCCAATTTACCTAAAGATTCTGTTGATACTGTCTTAATGGTAGATGCTTATCACGAATTTGAATATCCTAGAGAAATGATGAAAAATATTGTAACTGCTTTAAAACCAGGAGGTCAAGTTGTCTTAGCAGAATATCGTCGTGAAAATCCTTTAATCCCTATTAAAACTTTACATAAAATGACCGAAAAGCAAGTTAAAAAAGAAATAAATATAGTCGGTTTAACCTGGGAGAAAACAGAAGAAATCTTACCTCAACAACATTTAATCTTCTTCAGAAAACCATAATTTCATTAAAACAGTGAACAAATAAAATTATAAATTAACCAGAGGATTGAGATAATAAACTAACTGATTTGTTTTACCTTTTTGGATCAACAATCCTTGATTTACCATTTGTTTTAAATCTCTTTGTAACGTTCTTCTAGACACCTGAGAACAGAATGCTTCGTATTTTTGAATATTCAGAGAACCATGATGAAGAATCTCAATTAAGGCAATAGATTGACGCTTATTAAGTTGATATTTTTGGGTTAGTTTTTCAAGGGGAGATTCACTATTTTGATTCTTGAGAATTTCATCACCAATGTGAGGACGTAAATAGTTAATCATTATGATTTCAATTTCTTGAAAAATTGCTTGACGTTGGCGATGATTACTTCTTAAACCAACTAATAATAAAACATTAATCATATTGACACAAATTTGTGCTAATAAATAGCTTTTTTCTTCTGTGAGTGCTGAATTTCGTTTTTTCAGTAGATCACCCATAACAGAAATCGCTTCTTCCGTAAAACTATCATCAATATTTTGAAAAATTGCATTGGCCGTAAAATATTGTACAAAAACAATACGAGATGAAGGGTGTGAAAATAATTCTTGAAATTCTCGGTTAATTGTCTTTATAAATGCTTCAAAGGGTAATTGAATCACTTCGGGGTTAAACAATCTTTCCCACATGACATAAACTCGTTCAATATGTCGCAACTCTAAGGCGTTAAAAATCGCTTTTTTGTCGGGAAAAAACTGATAAAGTGAACCAATTGCCGTTCTTGCTCGTTTTGCAATCATCTGAGTCGTTGCTGCTTCAAATCCCACGTCATCAAATATTTCAGCAGCAGCATCAAGAATTCTCTCAACTCTTTGATGGCCACGCTTTTGCTGTGGTTGATGACGCAGAAATTCTTGAAATCCTCCGTGATGTTTCATCTTGACAAATATGAAAAATTAGTCATATACTTTCAAAAAACGTGATTGATTATTCATGTTATTGTCTTTTTGTAGTGAGTTAGTTTATTCGTTTCTCACTGGCAGTTACACTATATCCCAATACAAAGGAGCTTTTGAAACTAACGACAAAAATTTTTTTAAGTGTCACAACTTTTTGAATTTATAGGAGAGAACAACGAATCATGTCTATGTTAGAAGGTGCGCCTTGGCTTTTAGCACACAAATCTATGTTATCAGTGAATCAGCCTTTGAAAGTGTCTTTGTACGGAACAGATTATGTGCTGTGGAAAGACTCTCAAGACAATGTTAATGCTTTACCGAATATTTGTCCCCACATGGGAGCTATGTTATCAGAAGGATGGTGTGAAGAACAAGAAGATAACAGTAGTGTTATTGTTTGTCCTTTTCATGCACTGGAATTTGATCATACTGGTTGCACCATTTTACCAGGAACGCATCAAAAAACCCTACCTCAATTATTACCTTTTGAACTGATCATTCAGGGGGATTTTATTTGGACTTATGGAGGATATGAACCTAAAATTCCCATTCCTAATATTCTCAATGAAATTGCTCAACAATATGAGTTTATTGGTTCTGTTGGTGATATCAGTGTTGCTACAGATTTACGCTCAATGTTGTTAAATATGCACGACTATAATCATCAAAATGGAACGCATCGAGAACTCTTTAAAATTACTGAGGTACGGTTTAAGGAATTTATCGATAATGGTTATTGTTCAGAAGCTTTTTTTGAGACTCCAACTGCGCCTAGTAGTGTTTGGGAAAAGCTACAAAATCCCAGTTTATTTATGCTTCCTGATATTATTGAAGCACACTTAGAAAATCATTTTCCCTGCTTAGTTATTTTTCATGGTGATCATAGTTTAGCCCAAATAGCACAATGTCATTTATTTGTTCCAGAATCGACCCATCAAACTAGAACATATATTTTACTTTTTGCCAAGAAAAAAAGTCTTTTATTTAATTTATTCCGCCAGGAATTTTTAAAGCTTAGTCAAACTATTGTAGAACAAGATGCAAAAATTTTGACTAAAATTTATACTAATTCAGTGCAAAAAATCAAACTCAATAATGAAGTAGGGATGGATTGGGTAAAACGAAATTTTGCTCATTGGAATGATGACTAAGGAATTCATCTCAATAAGTTAAAAAATTATAGTGAGGTAGTTATCAAAAATATATTTCATTTATAGAACACTACCTCATCAATAATTAAATAGCTATTGATTTTCTAGCAAACACTGCATTAACTTCATACCTCCATGATGAGGCATCAGAGGATGAAAGTCAACATTAATATGTTTAACGTCTTTAAATCCTTGACGTTTATAAAATTCAATTGCTGTAAGATTATCACACCAAACCATTAAACTAAGAAGAGAAATATTTTGTTGTTTCGCTTTATTTTTAACATGGTTGATAAGTTTGGTTCCTATTCCTTGTTTTCTATAATCATTATTAACGGCTAAAAAATTAATATACAAACCTTCTTCTAGTTTAATAGATAATGAATCTTTTAACCAATCTAACTTTTCTGAAGAAAATAACTCCTTCATTTCTTCACTAATACCATATTTTTTGGCATCACTACTTTTAATAATACCTATGATTTTATTGTTGAGTTCTGCTACTTCTGTATTTTGATAAGAAAGCTCTCCAGTTTCTTTTTTGATCTCTGATTCTAAGAAATTCTCTAACGAGATATTTTCTTTAGTAAAATCTTCTAAAAGAAACTCAAAAACCCCCCCTCCTGCAATAATAGTTAATTGGGCAATTTCTAAAGCATCTTGAGGACAAGCAGGACGAAAAATAACAGTATCCATATTAATCTCCAAAAAACATTTCTGACAGTGTAACTGTTCGATAACCTCTTTTTTTGATTTCGGGAAGAATCTTTTTTAAGGTTATATTTGTTCTTTCTCCCCAGTCTCCAGATTTCCCATCTTTACCACTATCATGTAAGACAATAATAGCACCAGGACGTAAATTGGCTAGGATATGATAACTGGCAAAATTAGAAGAACCTATATGAGTATCATAGGGAAAAATTGATCCTAAAACAGTTTGATAGTTATATGTTTTAACTATATCTAACATTTGAGAATTATACCAACCGCCTCCGGGGCGAAACCACCTAACTTTTGATGAACTATCAAATAAAAATTGATTTAATGTTTTATCTGCTGTTAAAAAGTCTTGCTCAAAATCCTCTCTAGATAAGAAAATGCTTTTTTCATCTTTAACCATATGATTGCCAATTTCATGACCATTTTTCAGAATTTTTCTAACAATTGATTCATTACCTTCAATTCGTTCACTAATCAAAAAAAATGTCACATTAACATCATTTTCTTCTAGGGTTTCTAATATCTTTGATGTTGTTATACTATGGGGTCCATCGTCAATAGTAATAGCAATAATTTTATCAGTAGTTTCTGCAAAATAGTGAACACCAGGAGCAACTTTGAGAATAAGTTTAAAGAACCATTGTGGTTGTTTAAAAGTGATTAAAACTAAACAGACTGAGAATAATATAACTAATAGACTAATCATTGATTTAGACATTTAAGACTTCTAAATTTTATAATAATTCATAAACTTTTTTAACATCACTCTTTAAAATTGAGAAGTGTGTCGGTTGACTCATAATCAATAATAGCTAATTATTCTAACAAAAATATCAAATAATCTCAGAAAAATTTAAGCCTTTTTTCATCAAATTCTTATCACAATCATACTATAGTATAGTGAAAATGTTTCAAATCATCATAGGAGAATTACACATGAGAGCAATCATGATTAAGTCGGTGGTTTTGCTGTCTATCATTACTGCAACAACAGCCACTTTCTTACCTTTAAATATTAAATCAGTTAACGCTCAATCAGATTCTCAAGCAAATTGTGTTATGACCCCTCACGATTTTATTCAACCGAACAGCCTAGTAATGATGGCTTATCGAGGTGCTTTTCAAAAAGAGGGTATTCCTAGTTATATTGTCTTTGTAACTGAAGCTAATGCCGGAAAAGTTACAGCAGATGGCATTGTAAAAGCTGCTGTTGAGGGTTGTGTTTTAAGCGATAAATATGGTATGCACACCAACGATAATTATATCGCGGATGTGAAAAGTCAGATTCAAGTATTGCTTCAATCTCAACAAGACTAAGGTTTATCCTAACCAAAATTAACATCCTTTCTTTGGAAATTAGATTTTTCAAAGGAAATTTCGCAGGGGTCAAAAATTGTTGACCCTTATTTGATTTTATCCCAATGTCGTCAGAATACCCTAATCTTCTAAAAGTTAGGGATGAATGAAAACCAAAATATAAGCCGCGAAGCGTCCATTAAAAATCATCACGCTCTATATCTTACTGAGATGCTATAATATAAGTAAGATGTATCATAAATCTTTCCGATGTTAGTCACGCAATCGATACAAATTCGAGGCTTAACAGCAGAGCAGTATGAAATACTGCGCTATCAATGTCGCTTAGCTAAAAATATGTACAATGTAGGACTATACACGGTAAGACAGTTCTTTTTTGCAGAAAATCGTTTTTTAGCCTATGAATCAAATTACCATCATTGCAAAGACAATGAGAATTATGGCTTGTTGCATTCTCAAGTTGCACAACAATGCCTCAAGTCGGTTGATGAAGCCATGTCAGGGTTTTTTAAGCTGTTAGAAAGAAAAAAAGAAGGAAAATTAGCAGCAAGAATATCCTTACCTTATTATCTCAAAAAAGACAGTTATTTTCCCTTAGTGTATCCTCAACCCTATATTAAGGAAGGAGCGATCCAATTTTCAGTCTCGAACCAGTTTAGAAAAAACTATCGAGAAACAAAAGGGAAAGTCTTTAAAGCGTTTAAATTCTTAATCCCTCCTATGATAAAAGGGAAAAAGATTCATGAGTTCAGGATTATTCCTAAATATAACGGTCGTTATTTTGTTGCTCAATTTGTCTATGAAATCAAGGAGGAAGTAGTAGAAAATCTAGACAAAAATAAATGTCTTAGTTTGGATCTTGGGCTGAATAATTTAGTAGCAGCAATTGATACAAATGGGTCGTCATTCTTAGTGGATGGGCGAAAACTAAAATCAATCAACCAATGGTACAATAAGCAGCTAGGGAAATTACAGTCTCTAAAAGATTTACATGGGATAAAAAGATTAACGAATAAAATGGCCAAGTTAATCTTAAAGCGAAGTAATCAGGTAAATGATTACTTGAAAAAGACAGCTAGATTAGTCATTAATTACTGTCTAGAGCATAAGTTAGGAACCTTAATTGTAGGAGTTAATGAAGGCTGGAAAAAGAGTATTAACATTGGCAAAATCAATAATCAAAACTTTGTACAAATTCCTTTCCACGCTCTCAGAGAACAACTAGCCTATTTGTGTAAAAGATATGGGATTAGTTACATTGAACAAGAAGAATCTTACACAAGTTTAGCTAGCGCATTAGATTTAGATAATCTACCAGAATATAATGCAGATAATCCACAAACCTACGAATTTTCAGGAAAGAGAATTAAGAGAGGTTTGTATCGAGCTAAGAATAAAAAATTAGTTAACTCAGATATTAATGGTTCTGCTAACATTGGACGTAAAAGTAAAGCCAATCTCTTTGAAAAGAGAGAGGTAT
>JAAUYD010008903.1_pt1 | contig 16565 bp, 17 predicted proteins | sample 7278101 | NCBI WGS metagenome assembly JAAUYD01 (sample SAMN14350128, study PRJNA611818) | marine sediment metagenome | isolation source: surface marine sediment (0.6m) | place: French Polynesia: Moorea | collected 2018-08 | reverse complement strand
CCTCAGATTCAGCAGGAGATCATTCGCGCCCACCAGCAGCTGATGAGTGAGAGTGGTGAGCCCGGTTAGGTGAGAGCTGCCGATCATCGACCCAGCGCTACGCGCTGGGTCGCCCTGCTCCGGCATCGTCGAGTTGGATCCGAGGCTTTCGAGGCGTTGCAGACCGCGGTGCAGGGTCGTGCCGTGTCGCTGAATGCCGATCCGTCTGGCGGCGCAGCGTGAAGCACTGTGCAAACGACGATTGCCCCGATCTCGTCGAGCACGACGTGCGAGGTGAGTATCGCGACGACGTGTCGGTCTGCCCACGCTGCTCCACAGCCCTTGCGGACGGGCCTGCACCCGACGACGACTCACCGCCGATCTGGCTCGACCTGGTGCCCGTGGCGTCCTACACCCATGTCGCTTCGGCCCATGTCGCCCGCGCGGCGCTCGAAGCTGCGGAGATTCCCGCGTTCGTCGCCAACGAGAACCTGGCGTCGATGCAGTGGTTCTACACGACGGCCGTCGGTGGTGTGCAGGTGCTCGTTCCGCGAGAGCATGTCGAGTCGGCACGCGAGCTGCTCGAGGTCGATCACTCGCAATCCGTGACGGCGGCAGAGCCGGATCGGTGCCCGGCGTGTGGGGCGGTCGCTGGGCCGCCGTCGAAGCTCGGCTTCCGATCTCGAGCGCTGTCGCTGCTCGTCGGGTTCCCGTTCGTCGTATGGCGACGTTCCGTCACATGCGACCGATGCGGTCATCAGTGGCGACGGAGTGGCAGTGCTGCCGCATGAAGAGCCGGGGCGCGTCTACGGAGAGCCTTCGATCATGGTTCGCTCACTTCACGCCGTCGCCCGCTCCGACCTGCAGCGGCTCTTCGAGCTGCTGACGATTCCCGACGTCTACGAGTATCTGAGCGACGGCGTCCCGCCCGATGAGGAGATCGTCGAGCGCTGGATCGCGACCTCGGTCGACGGGTCGCCCCCGTTCGGTCTCTGGCTGCTCGAAGATGGGGGAGATGGCATTGGTGGGTGCGCGCGGCTCTCGGAGGTGGAGGACGGCGCCGCCTCGGCGGAGCTGACGTACGTCGTACACCCGTCGAGATGGGGGATGGGGCTCGCGACCGCGATGAGCTTCTCGGTCATCTCGCGGGCGTTCGATCACGAAGGCTGCGAGTCGATCCTGGCCGGCGCCGACGTCGCGAATACGAGATCGGTGGCGGTGATGAAGCGGCTCGGCATGCGACCTCTGCGCGAGGTCGAGTACCCGGCGGGCCCCGGTGTCGAGTACGTGATGACGCGCGCCGAGTGGGCCGCGATGCCACGGCACGCCGTCATCCCGTTCGCAGACGAGCGCGCCGCCGGCGCGTAGCGGCTGATCATCTGCGGGGCCCGCACGCCGGTCGGACGAGCGTGCGTGGTAGAGTCGACATTGCTCGGAGCATTTCGAGCCGCTGCGCCGGATCGACGCGCGTCATCGAACGCCCACCACGAGGCCGCCTCCCGTGCAGTTCGCGAAGCGATTGCGACCCCTCGTCCAGAACGGCGACGTGACCTGCAGCGTTCGCATCTGGAAGCAGCCGCGGGTGAAGGTGGGCGGTCGCTACGCCCTTCCGCCCGGTGAGATCGAGGTGCTCTCGATCACGGGCCTCACGCGCGATCAGCTCACGCCCGAGCTGGCCGTGCGCTCCGGCTTCGAATCGGTCGAAGACCTGCTCGAGACGGCGCAGCACGGCTCGGGCGAGTGCATCTTCCTCGTCGAGTTCCGCTATCACGACCCGGTGTAGGTGAGGCCGGGCCACCCGCGGCCCGGCGCGTCTCGGTTCTCGTACGCTCGGGCTCAGAGGCGTCGCTCGAGGAAGGATCCGAGCTTCTCGATCGCTTCGAGGCTCTCGGGCACGTGCGGCGCCATCGACTGGAACACGTGGATCAGGTCTTCGAAGACCTCGAGCTCGACCTCGCCGCCCGCGCTGCGGATCCGCTCTGCGATGCGAGTCGAGTCGTCGAGCAGCTTCTCGGCCGTGCCGACCTGGATCGCGAGGGCAGGCAGGCCCTCGAGATCGGCGTAGAGGGGCGAGGCGGTCGGCGTGCGTGCGTCGGCGCCGTCGAGGTAGAGCGCGGCCGTCGCGAGCAGCTCGTCGCGGCTGCCCAGCATCGGGTCGTCGCAGGTCTCGACCGACTCGCCCGTCGCCTCGAGGTCGGTCCATGGCGAAAGCGCGATCGCTGCACCGGGCAGCGGCCGGTCCGAGTCTCGAAGCGCGGTCAGCGTCGCGATCGTGAGGCCACCCCCCGCCGAGTCGCCGCCGATGGCGATCCGCTCGGGCGCGAAGCCGTGCTCGAGCAGGAAGTCGTAGGCGGCGATCGCGTCCTCGAGAGCGGCCGGGAACGGGTGCTCGGGTGCGAGTCGGTAGTCGATGATCAGCCCGCGGATCCCGGCCGCCGCAGCGATCCGGGCGGCGAGCGCGCGGTGCGTCGCGATCGAGCCGAGCAGGTAGCCGCCGCCGTGGAGATAGAGCAGCACCCGGCTCTCATCCGCCTCGGGTGCATGCAGCCACTCGGCCAGGACGGGCGAGGCATCGGCGGGCTCGGCGATCGAGCCCTCGGGCATGACGGACGTGGCCGTCATCGACTCCATCTCGCTGCGCATCCGCGGGACGTCGAGCCCGTCCCCGTCCGAAGCGAACAGGCTCCCGCCTCGCAGCATCTCGACGATCGCGTCGTGGGCGGCGCTGGGCATGCGGTCCTCCTCGTTCGCTCGATCTCCGGCCGACCGGTCAGCCGGCGCGGTGGACGGTACCCCGCGCGTGGCTTCGGTCCACCCGAGACCACGCGCCGTGGTGTAGGCCCCTGGGCTCGATGCCGTCCCCATCCGAGCATCGACCGCGGGGTCTGATAGCCTACGAATGCGACGCCGGGTACCCGATCGCTCATGCGACGCAATCGGGTGTCGAGTCGGCGAGGCGGTGACGCGAGGACGGCTTGGCGATCTCGATCGAGATAGAAGCGGACTCGGGCCTGGCGATCATCAGCTGCTCCGGCGAGCTGACGCTCGAAGACGCTCGCCAGGCCGCCGTGAGCCTGTGGTCGGCCCCGGGCTGGAGTGGCGAGTCGGCCGTGTGGGACTTCCTGATGGCGCGCTTCGAGCTCTCGAGCTCGGAGGTGCGTCGCGTCGCTCAGTTCATCCTCGGCAACCAGCCCGACCCCCCGCCCTCGAGGATGGCCTTCGTCGCAGCACGTGATGCCGAGTTCGGGCTGGCGCGCATGTTCGAGGTCTACCGAGCCGCCCCCGGTACGAGGGTTCGGGTCTTCCGAGATCTGTCGGAGGCCACCGAGTGGGCGCGGACGGGTGACATGGGCGCAAGCCAGCCATGAGCCGGGATCGATGGAGGGGGACCAGACGTCATGCGTGGTAGCTGTCTCTGTGGCGCAGTTCGCTACGAGATCTCTCAGCCCCCGGAGTGGTCACACCACTGTCACTGCTCGCGGTGTCGCAAGGCGACCGGCGCCACGTTCGCGTCGAACCTGTTCGTGCCGCTCGACGCATTGCGCTTCGTCGAGGGCGAGGCGCACGTCCGCTCGTTCAAGCCGCCGGAGGCCGAGCGATTCACGCACGCGTTCTGCGAGATCTGCGGTGGGACGCTGCCCTTCCCGAACCCCGCGCGGGGCCGCTTCGTCGTGCCGATGGGCAGCCTCGACGACGATCCCGGGATCCGCCCGCAGGCGCACATCTTCGTCTCGTCGCGCGCGCCGTGGGACGAGATCACCGACGCGCTTCCACAGCACCCGGATGCACTCGGCTCGGGCGGCTGACGCGCGTGGGGCATGGCCGAGCAGTCGGTGAGCGTGGCTGCAAGCTCGCGCGTGATAGACTGGCGCGCCTCGAGGTGTCGGCGGCGATCTCGCCGGATGTGAATGCCGCCCGGCACCGAGCCCGAGGTGGAGACGTGCAGTCACGCGTGCGAGCTCTATGTGTGATCGCGGCGTTCGCGTTCGCGCTCGCCTGCAAGACGACCGAGGCGCCGCAGACGTTCCAGCCCGATGGCCTGTACCGCCACGCGTTCATCCAGCTCGAGTTTCCGGCGCAGGTCGACATCTTCGACCGACTCTACGTCACGCAGTACGACCCCGATGGCGCAAACGTCTCGGGGCACTACGCCGCGCCGAGATCCTTCCCTTCGCAGGGCACCATCTACGTCTATCCAGCCACGTTCGATCTCTCCGCGCCCTCGCTCGAAGAGTTCGTCGCCCACTTCGAGCAGATCAAGTCGAACGTCGACGAAGCCTCGCCGGGTGCAGAGCTCACCGAGTCGGGCGGCATCTCGATGGAGATCAACGGGTACGAGCTCGGCGGCGCGCACGCCCGCTACACGCTGCGCGACCACCCCGTCTACGAGGGGCCGGTCGATTCGCACCTGTACCTGTTCGCGCTCGACGGCTGGTACCTGAAGTTCCGGTTCAGCCATCCCAGCCGGATCGCTGAAGAGATCATCCCGCACGAGCACGCGTTCATCTCTTCGACGCGCTGGCCGACGCCCGACTCTGTCGCGCTCGGGAGCGAGCGGGCGAGCGAGTGAGAGACGGGGGCTTGCGTGAAGATCTCGTTGCGGGTCGTGGCCTGAGGGGCACGGCGATGGAGCCTGACCGTTCGGTGGCCGGAGCATGAACGCCTCGATGCTCGAACGTGTCCGCGAAGAGATCGAGGGGCTGCACGAGTTCTTCGTCGGCTGGTTCTCGGGGCAGCTGCCCGAAGACGTCTTCCAGCATCGGTTCCTCGATCGGTTCTCCGGCGACCTGGTCTTCGTCCCGCCTGCAGGCACTCTGCTGGGGCTCCCCGACCTGGCCGACGCCGTCCGCGCGGGCTACGCGACCAACCCCGACTTCCGGGTCCGGATCCGAAACGTCCAGCTTCATCGCGAGATCGAGGGTCACATCCTCGCGACCTATGAAGAGTGGCAGCGCAACGCCCTCGCCTCGACGCCGCCCGACAACGGTCGGCGAGCCACCGTGCTGTTTCGAGCGCGCGATCGGCTCACGTGGCTGCACATCCACGAGACCTGGCTGCCGCCCGACGTGATGGCGCAGGGGCCCTACGACTTCTAGCTGCAGGTCGGCGCCGTGTGGATCGGTGATAGACTCGCGCGCGCTCGACGTCGAGCTCATTGCGATCACGAGGCGAGCGGCTGAAGCCGCTTCGAGGCGGGAGGGCGATTCGACATGAAGATCGCACCCTACGAGAGCGCGCATCTCGGCGAGATCGTCGACCTCTCGCTTCGAGCGTGGGCCCCGGTCTTCGACTCGCTCCGCGAGGCCATGCTGCCGGCCGTCTACGAGGCCTTCTACCCCGATGGCTGGCAGGCCTCGCAGAAGGCGGCCGTCGAGGCCGTCTGCACCGACGACTCGATGGAGACCCTCGTCGCGCTCGAAGATGGGCGCGTCGCCGGGTTCGTCGCGCTGCGGGTGCACCCCGAAGACCGGATGGGCGAGATCTACATGATCGCGGTCGATCCCGACTTCCAGCGTCGAGGCATCGGAGCCGACCTCACGCACCACTCGGTCGAGCGATTCGAGCAGGCGGGCATGTCGATCGTGATGGTCGAGACGGGCGGCGACCCCGGCCACGCCCCGGCCAGGCTCACCTACGAGTCGGCGGGCTTCAGCCTGCTGCCGGTCGCACGCTACTTCAAGGCGATCTGAGCCTTCGCGCGACACCGGGATCTGTACGAAGCCGCGCCGCGGCGGCGGATCGGTCCCGACAGAGCGCGCCGTCGGCTCCATCGTGCCACTCATACCCTACACTGCGGCCGGTCAGCTGCACGCGCGCACGCGCGAGTGCTCGGAGGCTTTCATGACCCGCTCCCTCGCCCTGATCTTCTGCGCTCTCCTCCTCGCCTGCGATTCGCCGCAGCCGACGCGCGACGCGCCCGCTGCGGCCCCCGAGCCCGAGCAGGCCGAGACGGCCGGCATCGAGATGGTCGACGGCGTGATGAAGAAGACCGTCCCGGGCTTCGGGGGCGTGATCGCGCGCAGCTACGACGACTCGGAGGAGTGGTGGGCGCCCTACGACGAGCCGGCGCCCGGCGCGCCCAACGTCATCATCTTCCTGCTCGACGACGTCGGCTTCGCGCAGGTCGGCAGCTTCGGCGGCCTGATCGAGACGCCGAACATCGACCGGCTCGCCGCCAATGGCCTGCGCTTCAACAACTTCCACACGACGGCGCTCTGCTCGCCGTCGCGCGCGTCGCTGATGGCCGGCCGCAACCCGCACTCGATCGGTCTCGGCAGTCATGCGCTCACCGCCATGGGCTTCCCGGGCTACAACGCGGTGATGCCGCCCTCGGCCAAGTCGGTCGCGAACTACCTGCAGGAGGCTGGCTACGTCAACTACGCGCTCGGCAAGTGGGATCACACCCCGCTCTACGAGGTCTCGCAGGTCGGCCCCTTCGATCGCTGGCCGAGCGGCGAGGGCTTTCAGCACGCCTACACGTTCATGGCGGCCGACGTGCACCAGTTCGTGCCGGTCATGTGGAACGACCACACGCCCGAGCCCTACCGCAAGTCGGTCCACCTCGACCAGGATCTCGCCGATCGCGCGATCGAGTGGATCACCGGCCACAAGTCGATCAAGCCCGAGCTGCCCTTCATGATGCTCTGGGCATCGGGCTCGATGCACTCGCCGCACCACGCACCCGACAGCCACATCGACAAGTACGCCGGCAAGTTCGACATGGGCTGGGACGTGGCGCGCGAGCGGATCCTCGAGCGCCAGAAGGCGCTCGGCATCGTCCCGCCCGACACGCTCCTCACCGAGCGCATCGACGACATCCCGGCATGGGATTCGCTCTCTGCCGAGGAGAAGAAGCTCTACGCGCGGCAGATGGAGGTGTTCGCCGCACAGATGGAGTGGGTCGACCTGCAGATCGGCCGCGTCGTCGAAGAGCTCGAGCGCATCGGCGAGCTCGAGAACACGCTCATCTTCGTCACCGCCGACAACGGCGCGAGCGGCGAGGGCGGCCTCGCCGGCACGTTCAACGAGACCTACGTGCTGAACGGCCTGCAGACCCCGCTGCAGGACAACTTCGACAACTTCGAGGATTGGGGCCGCGCGACCACCTACCCGCACTACCACGCGGGCTGGGCGATGGCCGGCAACACGCCCTTCCGATACTTCAATCAGAGCGAGCATCGCGGCGGCCAGCAGGACCATCTCGTCGTGCACTGGCCGAAGGGCATCCAGGCGAAGGGCGAGATCCGCAGCCAGTACCACCACATCACCGACATCGCGCCGACGATCCTCGAGGCCGCGGGTGTCGAGGTGCCCGAGACCTATCACGGCGTCGCGCAGCAGCCGATGGACGGCGTGTCGATGGCGTACGCCTTCGACGCCCCCGACGCACCGAACCGCAAGGAGCGCCAGTACTACGAGATGTTCGGCAACCGCGCGATCTGGGTCGACGGCTGGAAGGCCGTCACGATCCACGCGAACCGGATGCCCTGGGAGCTCGCGGTCACGCTGCCCTTCGATCAGGACGAGTGGGAGCTCTACCACGTCGCCGAGGATTTCTCGGAGGCGAAGAACCTGGCGGCCGAGCACCCCGAGAAGCTCGAGGAGCTGATCGCGATCTTCGACGAGGAGGCGTGGAAGTACAACGTCTACCCGCTCTACGACGACATGATCGCCCGCGTCGCCAAGCAGCAGGATCGACTCTTCGGCGACAAGACCGAGTTCGTCTACTACGCCCCGGGCGCGGTGCGCATCGCCGAGAAGTCGTCGGCGCCCGTCAAGAACCGCGCGCACACCATCGAGACGCGCCTCGAGCTGAAGGGCGGCGAGGAGGGCGTGATCATGGCGGTGGGCGGCATGACCGGCGGCTTCGCGATGTTCGTGAAGGACGGCAAGGTCCATTACGACTACAACTACCTGAACGGCGTGCACTACATGCTCGAGTCGCCGCCGCTCGAGCCGGGCACCGTCGACGTGAAGTTCAACTTCATCAAGACGCAGGATTTCGGCGGCAACGGCGAGCTCTACGTGAACGGCGAGAAGGTGGACGAGGTCGAGATGCCGCTGATGCACATCAGCACCTACTCGCTGGCGGAGACCTTCGACATCGGGCGCGACACCGGCACGCAGGTCTCGACCCACTACGAAGATCCGTTCCCCTACGACGGCGCGCTCGACCGGGTGACGATCCGCATCGGCGACGGCGCCGAGGTGCCGCCGCGCACGCTCGGGACCGGCGTCTACTGACGCTCCCCGCCCCCGCGATCACGACCCGGCCGGGCACCTACGCGCTCCTCCTCGAGCTGCGCGGTCCGGCGCTGCTCGAGGTCGGCCGGCTCGGGCCGGTGCGCTTCGATGCGCCCGTCTATCTCTACGCCGGCAGCGCCTTCGGCCCGGGTGGGCTCGCGGCACGGCTGAAGCACCACCTCGACGTGGCGAAGCGCCCGCACTGGCACATCGACCACCTTCGCAGCGTGGCCGACGTGACCCGGGTCTGGACGACCACCGACCCGCGACGCCTCGAGTGCACCTTTGCCCGGGCCGCACGCGCGCTGCGCGGAGCGCGCGGGGTCGAAGGCTTCGGCGCGTCGGATTGCCGCTGCGCGTCGCATCTCGTCGCGCTCCCGCGCCGGCCGACGCGCGCTGCCTTGCGGCGTCAACTCCGTCGCCTCGACCCGCCCTGCGCCCGCATCGCCGAGGCGAAGATCGCTTGAGCGGGGCCGAGTGTGGCCTCGTGGCGCGGGCCGAGGCCGCGGCATAGAGTCCACGGCATGCCCGATCTGCCCGAACGCTCTCGCATCTATCAGTGCCACCACTTCGACAGCACGCGCTGGGATTACCTCGACCGGCGCCCCGACGACATCATCATCGCCACGTCGTACAAGGCGGGCACGACGTGGACCCAGGCGATCCTCGCCCACCTGCTCTTTCCGAGCGGCGACTTCCCGGCGCCGCCGGCGATGCTCTCACCCTGGCTCGACATGCGCGCGCTTCCGCTCGAGGTCGCGCTCAACGGGCTGAAGGCCCAGCAGAATCGACGCTTCATCAAGACCCACCTGCCTCTCGACGGCATGATCTACGACGAGCGATGGAAGTACCTCTACGTGGCGCGCGATGCGCGGGACGTCTTCATGTCGCTCTGGAACCACTACACGCACATGACCGACGAGACGATCATGCTCTTCAACACGCTCGGTGGCCGGGTGGGCGACGAGTTCCCGCCGCCGCCCGACGACATCCACGACTTCTGGAAGGACTGGATCACGAAGGGCTGGTTCGACTGGGAGAGCGACGGCTACCCCTACTGGTCGCATCTCTACAACGTGCAGTCGTGGTTCGACTACAGGGATCTGCCCAACATCCAGCTCGTGCACTACGGCGACCTGCTCGCCGATACCGAGGGCGAGATGCGCCGCATCGCCGAGTTCCTCGAGATCGACGTACCCGAGGAGAGCTGGAGCGGGATCGTCGAGGCCGTCTCGTTCGACAACATGAAGAGCAAGGGCGAGCTCTACGCGCCGGGCGGCGGGTCGTTCTGGAAGGGCGGCGCGAAGACCTTCCTGCACAAGGGCACGAACGGCCGCTGGCGCGACGTGCTCTCCGACGACGAGCTGGCCCTCTACGATGCGGCCTGCGAGCGATCGCTCACGCCCGAGTGCCGCGACTGGCTCGAGAGCGGCGGGCGGCTCTAACGCCTACGTCTCGAGCCAGGCCCGCGCCTCGTCGGCGTCGCGAAAGGTCCGGTACTCGATGTCCAGGTTGACGGCGAACGCCGTGAACATGCGGGCCACGCCGTAGTGGAGGTCGCTGGTCGCGAGAATGGCGACCCGGCTGCCGTCCCAGAGATCGGCCAGGCGCTCGAGCTCGACGAGCATCTGTCGCAGGTCGCCGCTGGTGCCGGGGCCTTCGACGAGCTTCTGCAGATCCCAGAGGTAGCGGCGGGCACCGAGCCAGTCGGTGTCCTTCATCAGCTGCATGACCTCGGCGATGTCGAAGGTCTCACCGGGTGTCAGCACCCAGAGCTGCTCGTCGGGTTCCCATCGCGATTCGATCGGCACGCCCACAGCGTACCGTGGCGAGTGGCGTCGCGGATGGAGAATCGACGCGCGCGCGACACTTTCACAGGTCGGGAGCCGATCGGGCCGCGTTTCGGTCGATCCTCGCCCTTTCCGGCGCTTTCGCGCCGATGCAGTGAGGTGACCAGCCCATGTTAACGTCCCCTCGATGGCAGCCGACCCGAAGCTCTACGCCGACCTCGCTTCGTGGTGGCCGCTCTTCTCGCGGCCCGAAGACTACGCCGAGGAGGCGGCCTTCTTCGCGGCGCGGCTGCGCGAGGCGTGCACGCCCCCGGCCCGGAGCCTGCTCGAGCTCGGCAGCGGCGGCGGCAACAACGCGTCGCACATGAAGGCCGACTTCGAGGCCACACTGGTCGACGTCTCACCGGCGATGCTCGACGTGAGTCGCGCGCTCAATCCCGAGTGCGAGCACGTCGCGGGCGACATGCGGAGCGTCCGCCTCGACCGCCAATTCGACTGCGTCTTCGTGCACGACGCCGTGTCTCTGATGACGACCGAGGCCGATCTGCGTGACGTCATCGAGACGGCCTTCGCGCACTGTCGTGCGGGCGGCGCTGCGCTCTTCACCCCCGATCACGTGCGCGAGACGTTCTCGCCCTCGACCGACGACGGGGGCCACGACGGCGACGGCCGCGGCGTGCGCTTCCTCGAGTGGTCGTTCGCCCCCGATCCCGACGACACGACCTGCATCACCGACTACGCGATCATGCTGCGCGATCGCGACGGCCAGACGCGGGTGGTGCACGACCGGCACGTCGAGGGCCTGTTCGCGCGCGGCGACTGGATGCGCTGGCTCAACGATGCGGGCTTCGAGCCCGAGGCCGTGCGCTTCGACCACTCGGAGCTCGAGCCGGGCAGCTACGAGGTGTTCGTGTGCCGCAGGCCGGCGGTCTGACGCGCGGAGGGGAGCGACGCTTGGCGATTCGAATCGAAGAGGCCGATCTCGAGAACGCAGCGCACGCCGACGCCGTCGTCGAGCTGATCGATGGCTACGCGCGTGGGCCGGGCGGCCAGAACGCGCCGCTCGACGACCGGGCGCGTGAAGTCATGGCCGAGGGCCTTCGCGCGCACCCGAAGACGAAGGTCTACCTCGCGTGGGAGGGGGACGATGCCCTCGGCGTCGCCGTCTGCGTCGAGGGCTTCTCGACCTTCGCGGGTCGGCCGACCGTCAACATCCACGACCTCGCCGTGGCGGATGCACACCAGGGCCGCGGCGTCGGCGGTGCGCTGATCGACCGCGTCGTCGACGACGCCCGGGCGATCGGCTGCTGCAAGGTCACGCTCGAGGTCCACGACACCAACGTCGGCGCGAAGCGGCTCTACGAGCGCAAGGGCTTCGGCCCCTGGTCACCGGCTACCTTCTTCGTCACCCGACCGCTCGATTGAGCGGCGGGTCGGTCACTTCCATCGAAGAGGCGTCATGACTCCGATCCGCTGCTCCCGCCGAATTCCCGCCTGCGTTGCGCTGCTCCTGCTCTTCGCTTCGAGCCCAGCCCATGCGGCCGGCGGCTTCGACCGTCTGTGTCCGCTCCTCGATCACGACGAGCGCCGCGAGCTCGAGGATCTCGAGCTCGAGCTGCGGCTGACGAAGACCGAGCTGCGCGCACGCGAGCGCGTCTACGCGATGGTCGAGGCGTTGTGGAAGGTGCGCGCGGTCGAGCAGGAGATCTACCTCGACTACCGGCGCATGCGCGATCGCACCCGCGTGCGGGTCGATCGCGTCGCCACCGCCATCGAGCAGCAGCGCGCGGTCGTCGCACAGTACGACCTGATCTGCGAAGGCGCCGGCGCTGCGACCGCCGACGCCGAGTCGAGCGCGAAGATCGACGAGCTGAACGCCGAGTACCGCCGCCGCGAGTGCGAGCTGCTCGGCCATGACGTCGCGATCGCCGAGGTCGACCTCGCCTTCCACGCCGCGGTGCTCGAGGCGACGCGCTCGCTCAACCAGGGCAACGTGAAGTCGAAGTTCGAGCTCGTGCTCGACGAGTCCGATGCCGACCAGGCGAAGGCGCGCGTCGACGCCTATCGACGCCGCGCGAAGAGCTGTCGCGCACAGCTCGAGCGCTGAGTCGGCACGTCGGCCGAAGATCCTACTGGGCTGGTCGGTGGTCGGTACCCTCGCCGTCGGTGACGAAGAGCATGCGCGCCTTAGTTAGCCCGCACGCGGTGTGCCACGTGCCGCGCTCGACGAAGACGAACTGCCCGGGGCGATCGACGCGCACGGCGTCGACCCGGCCGTCGGCGCGCTCGAGCCGGAGCTCGGCGGCGCCCTCGATCAGCACCACGAGCTCGTCACCGTTCGGGTGCACCTCCCAGCTGTCCCATGCGCCCTCGAACGAGAACGAGGAGACGAGGCGGCCGGGGCCGACGCCGAGCTTGCCCGAGACGAGGTCGGGGAAGAAGGAGGGCGTGACGTCGAGCAGGTCGGTGGAGCCGTCGAGCCCGAGGTGCGCGAACGTGGAGTCGATGTCGTAGGGGGCGTCCATGCGCGCCATCCTACACGAAGGCGCGTCGGCCCGGCCCACCGTCGTTCACCTGGCTGCGGGCTTCACCCCGCGCCCGGGCTTCACCCCGCGCCCGGGCTCACCCCGCCGCGGCGCTCACCCCGCCGCGGCGCTCCGCCCCGCGCGGCGGCCGAAGTAGGTCGACTCGCCGATGCAGGTGCCGCTCGAGTAGCCGGTGCCGTCCTGGGCGATGTTCGCGGCGCAGGCGCCCACGACGTAGAGGCCCTCGATCACCGAGTCGTCGGCGCGCTGGGCGTGGCCGTCGATGTCGCACTTTAGGCCGCCCAGGGCGAAGCCCACCCAGAAACCCTCGCCGACGTTGGCGCAGAGCGCGGCGAACGGCGGCTTCTCGAGGGGGCGCATCCACTTGGCGCCCTTGTGGAACTCGGTGTCGTCGCCGGTGACCGCCGCCTCGTTGTACTTGCGCATCGTCTCGACGAGGTTGCCCTCGGGCATGCCGAGGTCCTTCTCCATCTCTTCGAAGCTCTCCCACACGTCGACCACCTCGTAGCCGCCGTAGAGCGGGCGATCGAAGATCGACTCGTCGACGATCATGTAGGCGATGCCGTCGGGCTGCTCGGTCGTCATGATGCTCGAGCGCGAGTGGTACGAGTCCTCCGCCACGTAGCGCTTGCCGAGCTTGTTGACGAGCACGCCGAAGAGCAGGGTCTGCGGCGGATAGAAGGGGCTCGTGATCAGCGCACCGTCCATGTGTCGCAGAACGCCGCCGGCGGCCTCGCCCATCTTGTGGGCCGCGCCGTCGCAGAAGGGCGTGTGCTGCTTGGTGATGCGCTCGTCGGCCAGCTTGGGCGTGTACTTCTTCAGCATCTCGGGGTCGCCGGTGTAGTGGCCGGCCGCGAGGATCACCGCCTTGTTCGCCTTGATGGCCTTGTCGGCGCCGTCGTGCTTGTACTGCACGCCGACGATCCGGTCGCCGTCGCGCACCAGCTTCTGGGCCGCGGCGTCGGTCACGATCTCGGCGCCGACGTCCTTGACCTTCGCGATCAGGATCTCCATCAGCTTCGCGCCGCCGCCCTCGCCGGGCTCGGCGACCTTGTGGCCGCGCGGCGCGGGCTTCGCCTGGTCGCGGTAGGGCCAGACCTCTTCGTTGCCCGACCAGATCAGGCAGTCGTCGGTCATCTGCAGGACGTCCTTCTCCTTCACCATCGTGTCGGTGAAGGGCACGCCCTGCTCGACCAGCCAGTCGAAGTGCGAGACGCTCTCGTCGCAGTAGGCGCGGATCTTGTCCTCTTCGGGCTCGGGCGTCACGGCGAGGAGGTACTTGTACATGTCCTCCACGTCGTCCTCGATGCCCACCGCCTTCTGCACCCGCGTACCGCCGCCGAGGTAGAAGTGGCCGCCCGCGTTCGACGTGAGGCCACCGCCGCCGCTCGCGCGCTCGAGCACCGTCACCTTCGCGCCGGCGCGGACCGCCTCGATCGCGGCGCACGAGCCGCCTGCGCCGAGCCCGACGATCACCACGTCGGCTTCGCTGTCCCAGCTCGCGACGTCCGAAGCGGGGATGACTCCGTAGGGAGAGGACTCGTTGGCCATCGAAGAAGATCCTGTCTCGACGCCCGACGATGCGGTCGGGTCGGGGGTGGGGAAGGGCGCGCCACCGTGCGCGCGAGGGGCCGGATGCTATCACAGCACCCTGTCGCCGAATGGCGCGCGGGAGCACGGCGCACCCGCGCCCGGCGACGTGCGGCCATGCTCTGCCGCTTCCTTTCCAGCTAAGCGATCGGCGCGCTCGTCGAGATTTCTTCGAGCCCGGATGGGCATTTGATGCGCCCCATCGGCTCGCTTACGATCGAAGGCACCCACTCACGAAACGACACGAATCGTGAAGCAGCGCGCGGGCGCGCCGGGCGAGGGGCTCACCCCGTCCAGGCTGACGAAGCGCACGAGGACCGCCAAGGTGACGAAGACGACAGACGAGAGAGCGCCGGTCCTGATCGGCGTCGGCCAGGTGCTGCAGCGCGTGGACGATCCCACGCAGGGCGTCGAGCCCCTCGAGCTCATGGCCCAGGCCCTCGAGCTCGCGGCCGCCGACTGTGGCGTGAAGGACGTGCTCGCCCACGCCGACGATGCACGCGTGATCAAGGGCGTGTGGGGCTACGGCGACCCGGCGCGCGCCCTCGCGACGCGCTTCGGCGCGCCCGACGCGACGACCCTCGGCACCCACTACGGTGGCAACTCGGTACAGCAGTGCGTGAACGATGCCGCGCGCATGATCGCGGCCGGCGAGCGCGAGCTGGTGTGGATGGCCGGCGGCGAGAACGGCCGCAGCCTCGCGGCGGCGCGACGGCAGGGCGTCAAGATCCCGCTCACCGAGGCGCCCGGCGAGCCCGACCGGCTGCTGCCGGGCACCGCCGACATGCACCACCGCAGCGAGCGGGCCATCGAGCTGCTCGCCCCCGTCGCCCACTACGCGCTCTACGAGTCGGCGATCCGCGCCGCGAACGGCGAGTCGCTCGAGGCGCATCGCGCCCGCATCGCCGAGCTGTGGGCGGGCTTCAGCCGCGTCGCGAAGGAGAACCCGCACGCCTGGCTCCGCCAGGGCTTCACGGCCGAAGAGGTCGGCGAGACCGGCCCCGACAACCCGATGATCGCCGTGCCGTACCCCCGCCGCATGAACGCGAACAGTCGCGTCGACATGGGCGCCGCGTTGATCCTGACCTCGCTGGGCCGCGCGCGTGAGCTCGGCGTCGCCGAGGACAAGCTCGTGTACGTGCACTCGGGCACCGACGCGAACGACATCCTCACCTCGAGCGAGCGCTGGCTCTTCAACGAGTCGCCCGGGATGCGCATCGGCGGTCGCCGCGCCCTCGAGCTGGCGGGGCTCACACCCGAGCAGGTCGATCACGTCGATCTGTACAGCTGCTTCCCCTCGGCCGTGCAGATCGCGGCGCAGGAGATCGGCCTCGGCTTCGATCGCCCGCTCAGCGTGACCGGCGGACTCACGTTCGGCGGCGGTCCGCTCAACGACTACGTCATGCACTCGATCGCGCGCATGGCCGAGGTGCTGCGTGCCGACGCCGGCTCGAAGGGGCTCGTCACCGGCAACGGCGGCTACCTCGCGAAGCACGCGTTCGGCGTGTACTCGACGGCGCCGCCCGCCGAGGGCTTCGCGTACGCGGACGTGCAGGCCGAGGTCGATGCCGCGGCGCCGAAGCGTGCGGTCGCAGAGGGCTACGTCGGCCCCGTCGAGATCGAGGCGTACACGGCCGTGTTCGGCGACGGCGCACCGACGCACGGCTTCGTCTCCGCTCGCACGCCCGAGCAGGCGCGCGCCTGGTGCCGGGTCGAAGACGCGGCGACGCTCGCGGTGATGGCCGAAGAGGAGCTCTGCGGCCGCAAGGCACGCCTCGAGGGCGAGGGGCGACTCGTCCTGGTCTGAGCGAGGCCGTGCGCGGCGGCCGCCCGAGGCAGCGCGTCGAACGTGCCGTGGAATTCGTGTGGCAGCCGGGTCGAGCTGCCGGTCTCCTGCGCATGAGGCGCGTCTCGTGTCGTTCGAGGCTCGACGCATCATTCCGAGGCGTGGCGGAACCGGGCTCGCTGACGTTGCATCTGACTCGACGGCGATGACGCTACGCGGCGGAGGGGTGCCGGCGCGCAGCGCGCCAGTGCCGCTCGTCCGGGCGCCTCGGAGCACAGCCCACGGGGTCGCCTCGTAGGCTCGTCGGGCCACCCGGCGTCTCGCTCGCCCTCAGGAGCCTCTCTTGGCCCATCGCATCTCCCCCACGCGCCCCACACCGCACTCGACGGGCTCGACCGCTCCGGTGGCGAAGAAGGCGCGCGCCAAGGCCGCCGTGGCGAGGGGGCGTCAGACGCTCGAGCGCGTCTGGGACATGTCGAACGCCGCGAGAACGTCCCTGCCGGCCCGCACCGATTTCACGCCCCATTTGTGCTTGGTTCGGACTCCCCGACTGCCGATACCCCCGAGGACCATGGGCCGCGAGATCACCGTCGCCAGCTACAACGTGCACCGCTGGACGGGCATGAACGG
>JAAUYD010269463.1_pt1 | contig 16574 bp, 18 predicted proteins | sample 7278101 | NCBI WGS metagenome assembly JAAUYD01 (sample SAMN14350128, study PRJNA611818) | marine sediment metagenome | isolation source: surface marine sediment (0.6m) | place: French Polynesia: Moorea | collected 2018-08 | reverse complement strand
TAAGGACTTGTGAGCCGGGTTATGGCAAAGGATCTTGAAGTCGCTATCGTGTTTGCCGACGTCGTCGGCAGCACGCAGCTGTACGACAAGTTTGGCGATACCAAGGCCAGCGAGACGGTGGCGCACTGTCTCGACGTCATGAAAGACGCCACCTACCAATTCAGCGGCACCGTCATCAAAACGATAGGCGATGAGGTGATGTCCACCTTCAATTCCGTCGATGAGGCCATGGGCGCAGCCGTTATGATGCAGACGCGCGTCACGAGCGAGACCAAGGATCAGGGTATACCGGTTTCAATCCGTATCGGCTGCCACTACGGCCCTGTCGTCCAGGAGCAGAACGACATTTTCGGCGCGGCCGTACATACCGCCAATCGTATGACCTCGCAGGCGAAAGCCAGGCAGATTGTGATTTCCGGATTTACCGTCGAACAAATGAGCCCCGAGCTTCGCAAGCAGACGCGGCAAATCGACGTGGCGACAGTGCGCGGCCGCCTCGACGAGGTCGCACTGTATGAACTCGTCTGGCAGCCCGAGGAAGCAACAAGCATGCTGCCGACAATCGGATGGGAAAACCGCGATCGGCGCGCGTCGAAATTGCTGCTCAACTTCCGCGACACGACGATTGAGATCTCCGATCAACGTAAGTCCATCAACATGGGCCGCGCCGACGATAATGATCTCGTCGTCAAGGGCAACCTGATTTCGCGAATACACGCAAAGATTGAAATGCGCCGCGGCAAATTCGTGCTCGTCGATCAGAGCACCAACGGAACGTTCCTGCAGGATCTGCAAGGTAATGAGGTTTTCGTCCGCCGTGACACGACGGAGCTCGGCGGCGAGGGCACGATTGGGCTTGGCCGCGCTGAGAAAGCAGGCTCGACGCTTGCAATCTACTACAAGACGATGGAATAACGGTGGCAGTTACCTTATTTCCAGTCTAAATCGCTGTCCGTTTAGACTGGAAATAAGGTAACTGCCACCTGAATTCCGTGTGCTACGACGCTTTTGCGAGGCGGCTGTCCAGTGCGTCCGCGATGAGCTTCTGTTGGCGCCGGAGTTCTTCGGGCAAACGGTCGCCATAGGTTTCGAGATACTCGAGAACCGACTGCAGCTCTGCGCGCCACTGCTCCGTATCGACGGTCAGCAGTTCGGCCAGAGTCGCCTGATCGATGTGGAGATCGTCGGTATTCAGATCCCCTGCATGAGGCAGGAACCCTATCGGCGTCTCGCGGGCGCCCGCGCGATGTTCGCAGCGTTCGATGATCCACTCGAGAACTCGCAGATTCTCGCCAAAGCCCGGCCACAGGAATTCGCCCTCGTCATTCTGACGGAACCAGTTGACGTGGAAGATCTTTGGCAGGTGCTCGGATTTGGCCGGGAACGACAGCCAGTGAGCCCAGTAGTCGGCAAAGTTATAGCCGCAGAACGGCTTCATCGCCATCGGGTCGCGGCGCACGACCCCAACGTCGCCGACCATAGCCGCTGTCGTTTCGGACGCGGTGCTGGCGCCAACGAGTACGCCATGATTCCAATCCTTGGCCTCGTAAACCAGCGGCGCGACCTGTTTGCGGCGCCCGCCGAATACGATGGCCGATATCGGCACACCTTCGGGCGCGTCGGCGAGCATCGAGTAACTCGGGTTGTTCGTGGCTGCTACCGTAAATCGTGAGTTGGGGTGGGCTGCAGGGCCGTTGGCCGGGTCATAGTCGCGACCTTGCCAGTCTTTCGCCGGCTCGCCCGTTTTTTTACCTTCCCACCACGGCTGGTTGTCCGCCGTCGTAGCGACATTCGTGAAAATCGCGTCGTGCGTAATCATGTCGTAGGCGTTCTTGTTGGTCTTCTTGTTCGTGCCCGGCACGACGCCGAAGTAGCCAGACTCGGGGTTGATTGCGCGCAGCTTGCCTCCTTCGTCGAGATGCAGCCACGCGATGTCATCGCCCAGCGTCCAGACCTTCCAGCCCGGCATCGACTCTGGCGGAATAAGCATCGCAAGATTGGTCTTGCCACAGGCGGACGGGAACGCGCAGGCCACGTAGTGGACGGCCCCGTCGGGGTTTTCGAGACCGACGATGAGCATGTGTTCGGCCAACCAGCCTTCCTGCCGACCCTGGAAACTGGCAATACGCAGTGCATGGCACTTCTTGCCGAGCAACGCGTTGCCGCCGTACCCCGAACCGTAGCTCTTGATGGAGAGCTCTTCGGGGAAATGCATGATGAACCGACGCTCCGGGTCGAGTTCACCAGTCGAATGCAGGCCGCGCACAAACTTGCCTTCGCGTTCAATACGTTCGAGCGCCTTTCTTCCCATCCGAGTCATGAGCTTCATGTTGACCACGACGTACGGGCTGTCCGTAATTTCGACACCGCAACGCGAGAATGGAGAATCGATTGGTCCCATACAGTAAGGGATCACGTACATGACGCGCCCTTGCATGCAGTTCTCGAACAATGCATCCATCTGCTTGTGGGCATCCTCCGGTGGCATCCAGAGATTGTTCGGACCCGCATCTTCTTCTTCCGGCGTGCACAGGAATGTCAGGTGCTCGACACGGGCAACGTCGTTCGGGTCAGAAAGATGCAGGAAGCAACCGGGGTGAGTGTCCTGGTTCAGTTTCTTCAGAGTACCGGTGGCGAGCATGAGCTCGATGAGGTCCTGGTATTCTTCCTCGGAGCCGGTGCACCAGTGAACAGCTTCGGGTTGTGTGTGAGCAGTGACCTGGTCGACCCAGGCCTGCAACGCCTCTAGCTTGCTTGTCATTACAGGGGTCTCTGTTAAGCGAGTACAGGAGGCGTTGCCGTCCTGTTCAATCGGGGACAACATTTTATACCGGCCTGTTACATTTGGTTACAGGCGAAAACGTTTACATGTGATTAATCCCTATACCGCATTAGCGGTAGCCGGACCGACCGGTATTAGTCGCAGAGTCGCGCAACGCCACCTTCGAGGGTGGCTTCGAAGCTGTGATGAAGGTCGAAATGCCGCGTAATCTCGCCGGTTGCCCGGCTTGCCTCGAAACGCCATTCGACGACGTCAATACGATCGCAGGCGCCGGTACCCTGGTTGTTGACGAGTGCGAGCACCAGCGTGTGCCGCAGGGTGCCCGATCCCGTAACCGGGCGTGATTCAATGACTTTCTTGCGTGACACGTTGAACCACGCAAACTGCCACAGGTACTCGGTGAAATCGCGCAGCCGCTCTTGCGAAAGCTGTGCCGGATCGATAATGCCGGCGAATCCGTCCGGCAGATTCCGGTCTACACCATCGCGATTCGTGTGTTCGCACTTGAATACGCGTGCGAATCCGGGCGTGGTTGGCGAAGATACGTTGCCAACGTCCTGCGTATAGTCGAGCTCGCGGACGAATTCGAAGTAGCGGCCGGTTTCAATTGAGGTCACGTATTGGCCGTTGACGGCCCGCGCTGCATTGTCGGCAGCCTCCCACTCCTGCGCTTCTACAAGATCATTGGTGCAGAGCTCATAAGATTTCGAGCCGTCGAGTACGTGGTGCATCGTGAAGCTGCCGGGCGTGTCCGAACGCAGATCGACAAAGAAACCATCGGGAACGGAGTAGGCCGGATCGTAGGCCTTCGCAGCAATGCGCGCGTTCGATGGCAGTTGTGGCAGTTGTGGCGGTGAGGCAACGGCGGATGCGGTTGTCTCGGTGCTCGCTGTCGAGCCGGATCCGCCGCAGGCGGCGGCGAGCAGCGCGACGAGGGGCAACAGGGCCTGGTGGGAAGTTTTCATCTGGACGATCCGTATCCGTTACCGCGCAGCCTCCGGTGACGACGCACCCCGCGCGGCAAGAAAACTTCAGGTTCAGGCCGCGACCGGGCCTTTGCGCCAGATACACAACTGCTCGGGCGCCTGGACGCCCATTTTCACGCGGTTGTTATTTGACGAGAAAATCGTGATTTCGATCGGGCCACTGCGGAACAGGTCGGCCAACGTCATCGACGGGTCGATTCCGTCACCGGGCCTGATCTCAATGGACTCTGCGTCACGTCGGCTCACAATCAACATAGCTCAGTTTCCTTGCATCACAATGGGTTCAGGCCTGCACCAGCGGACCGCGGTCGAGGTGACCCGTGGCGCTGCCGTTGCGGCCGTAAGTGTCGCTCCCGGGCGAAACGCCCCGGAGTACTGACAGGCTGGATTCGAATTGCTGCTGGCGCAGGCGAATAATTGCCCCGTTGGTCATGTTCAACGCGCTGCTTTCGGCTGCGATGACCATCAGGTCCTCCCAGCGACGGCTGACGACATTGTCCTCATCGCAGTAGTCGATGAGTTTCTGCATCTGGTCAGCGGCCATCGTGTAGCCCAGTTCTTCACACAGATCGATGCGCCGTGCGTCGAGTGCGGAGAGGTTTTCGACGCACGCGCTTTTGCCGTCGACTGCCGCATGCAGGGCGTCCAAGTCCTCGCTTTCGAGTGCCTTGCGTTCCTCCTGCAAGGCCTCTTTCAGTCCAAGCGCGTAGAAGATGCTGTCGCCGATAATCTCGACAGCCTGTGCGCGAGCTTCAGCGGGAGCGGGGCGTGTCATGTTCAATCACCCAGCGAGCGATCAAGGCGGACCATCGCGTCGGCTATAGCGTCCGCGTCGATGCTGTAATCGCCGTTTTCGATTGCCGTCTTGATCTCAGCCACGCGGCCGGCATCGACGGCTGGCAGGCTTGCCAGAGACTTGTCAAGACGTTCGAGAAGCTTGGCGCTGTTGGTCAGGTTGACGGTGTCACCGGCCGACTTGCCGCCCGCCGGAGCCTTGTCTGGCACCGCGGTATCCGCGGAGACCTTGCTCGTCGTGCGCGTCTCATCGACCTTGTTGCCGATTTTCCCCAGTGTTCCCTGATCCATCGGACCGATCCTGTTTGTCATAACGTTTTAACCTCAACGATCATTGTTGCTATGCCTCATATCGGCCATAGACGGCGATACTTTAGGCGTCGCTTGAAAAAAACTGGTAGCTGCCGGCAGCAGCACTTCGACGTGTTCGCGGGAGCGGACAATACCTTCCACAACCCGCCCGGAGTTCAGGTTCTCGACCCGAATTCGCTGATTAATTGCTCCATCCATCAATGCCTTACCGGTCATGCGGACCGAGATGCCGCCGCCCGATGCGACGATGGTCACGGACTGGCCACGGCGCACTGCCGCGTCGGCCTCGAGCATCGAGGGAGTGAGCATGCGGCCGGCAATGAGCTGGATCTTCAGTTTTTGCCCGACCAGAGCATCGGCATCGCTGATGTAACCCGATACGAGCCGGGCAACATCCCGCGGCTCGACCGTGAAGTCTGCTGCTGATAGAACATGGCCGCGCGGCAGCGTGCGCCTGGCAATGAGAACGTTTTCCGTTACCACGACGTCGACCGGGACATATAGCTTCCAGGGTTTGGCGCCGGTGCAGCGCACGCCTACGACGGTGCGCGCCGAGATTCGTGTGCCGTTGCGCAGGAATGCTTCCAGCGGTTGTTCACAGCGAGCCAGGCGCAAGCGCGGATCGAGCGTCGATGCCCGGGCGCTGGTGCGATCTGCGGCCTTGCCAATGCGCTGTTGCAGGAAATTCTCGGCAACGGCCGCAATCTCAGTGGACGAATGCCACGCACCTTCCGCCGCAAGCGCGAGGCCGGGCAGGCAAGCAATTATTGCAAGCAGCCACGTCCGACACGATGCGAAGGCGTCGATTTCATGTCGGCGCGTCCTTCGCAGCGTCAAATTCCTGACGATTTCCAAGTTGCTTCTCACCATTTTCAACCCGTCATCCAACTCGACGGCCATAGCCCGCGCGACTTTCACGGTTTCGATCTCGTGAGCCGATTTCATTAGTTATTGAGTTATTGCAAATGCCATGCCAACGGCAAAAGGCCGCGATTACCAGGCGATCAATGTGGACTGCAGGATGTGGCCGCCCGGCGGCAACGAATTGCCGTGGGACACGAATGAATTGCTATCGGCCGTTTGCTCCCGGCCTTTAGCGCAGCGCGATTGGACTTGGCATGGCGCTTGCATGATGCAGGGCAGGACTAAAACGGAAACGACAAGCCATGGAAATTCCAGCGCTTTCACAACACGAACAGACACTGAGGTTGCGCGCCATGCGAAACCGTGTGTTGTCGTCGAACATCGCCAATGCCGATACGCCGAATTACAAGGCGCGCGACCTTGACTTCAAGGACGCACTAAAGAACGCGCAGCACGAGACGGTCAGCCTGACGCGGACCAGCGACCTGCACCGACAGGCCTGGGGAACGACCCGTGACGGCGCTACGACGATGTATCGCGTGCCGACCCAGTCAACCCTCGACGGCAATACGGTCGAGATGGATGTAGAACAGGCCGCGTTTGCCGAGAACGCGCTGAAGTATCGAGCGAGTCTCGCTTTCCTCGACGGCAAGATTCGCACGCTCAAATATGCGCTGAAGGGAGGTGACTAGTGTCCCTGTTTGACGTCTTTAATGTGGCGGGTACAGCGATGAACGCGCAGTCCGTGCGCATGAATACGAGCGCCAGCAATCTTGCCAACGCGGGCAATGTCAGCGGCGATCCCGACAAGGTGTACCGCGCCAGGCATCCCGTGTTCTCGAACTTCAGCACGACGCTGGCGAACCAGCCGGGTCTGGCGGGCGTTCGCATCGATGGCATCGTTGAGAGCCAGGCCCCGCTCCAGCTGCGCTACCAGCCAGACCATCCGGAGGCTGACGCCGACGGCAATGTCTATGCGACCAACGTCAATACGGTCGAGGAGATGGTGAACATGATGTCGGCGTCGCGCTCGTACAAGAACAACGTCGAAATGATCAACACAACCAAGGATCTGCTGCTGCAGACCCTTTCACTCGGACGCTAACAGGATCTCGCCATGCCAGGTATCGGAACCATAGATGATCTGTCGGCCTTTGCGCCGCAACCGCAGGCCCAACCTCGCGATCAGCTGGGACAAGAGGACTTCCTGACCCTGATGATCACGCAATTCCAGAACCAGGATCCGTTTGAACCGATGGACAATGGTGAATTCCTCGGCCAGCTCGCGCAATTCAGCACCGTCAACGGCATCGAGTCGCTCAACTCGTCGTTCGATAGTCTCTCGATTGCTATGCAAGACAACCAGGCGCTGCAGGCGGCCAGTCTCGTCGGCCAGAAAGTACTTGCCGTAACCGACATCGCTCACCTCGACAACAGCGGCCCGATGCGCGGCGCGCTCGAGCTAACTTCCAGCGCGGGCAACGTGCAGATCGACATTACCGACGAAACCGGGCAGCTCGTGCAGCGACTTGACCTCGGCCAGCAGGCCGCAGGCCTGGTCGAATTCGAGTGGGACGGTATCTCGGCCCAGGGTGAGCGTGCCGACACCGGCTTCTACCAGGTGAGTGCGCGGGTCGCGCGCGGCCAGCAGATCGAGAGTGTTCCCACAGTCATCGAATCACAAATTCAGAGTGTCACGCTGGGCCAGTTTGGCGGCGGAATGACGCTAAATCTCGAGGGCGGCCAGGAAATGCCGCTCGGACAGGTCTACCGAATTATCGGTTAACGAACAGGATTTTCGCAGGAGAGAAGACATGCCATTTGCAATTGCACTAAGCGGTCTCAACGCCGCCTCGGCCGACCTCGGGGTTACGGCGAACAACGTTGCCAACGTCAACACGACGGGATTCAAATCGTCACGCGCACAGTTTGCCGAGGTGTTTGCCGTCGGTACGCAGAGCGTGAGCTCCAGCGCATCGGGCAGCGGTGTGCGCATTTCGGCAATCGCCCAGCAGTTTACGCAGGGCAACATCGATTTCACGGACAACGCGCTCGATCTCGCGATTGGCGGCGAAGGCTTCTTTGTCATTAGTGACAACGGCGCGCGTAGCTACACCCGCGCCGGTGCTTTCGGTGTCGACAACCAGGGCTACGTGGTCAATGCTCAGGGCTCGCGCCTCCAGGCGTATCCGTACGCGGGTAGCGGCCTGTTCAATACCGGCACGCCGCAGGACCTGCAGTTGCAGATTGGCGCTAATCCGCCGGCCGCAACCACGCGCGCTTCGTTCGGTATCAATCTGCCGGCCAATGCGCCGGTTCCTGCTAATCCGGTTTTCGATCCGCTCGATCCGTCGAGTTTCAATCACACGACGTCGGTGACGGTCTACGATTCGCTCGGCGCCCCGCATACGGCCACTGTCTACTTCATCAAGGACGCCGTGCCCAATACCTGGAACACCCAGGTTGAGATTGACGGAACGCCTGTCGGTGGCGCAGCCCCGGTCGTATTCAACCCGGACGGCTCACTGAATACGCCGGCCGGCGGCCTGATGCCGCTCGGCGCGTACGACCCGGGAACAGGCGCGACGCCGATAACGATGGACCTCGATTTCTCGACAGCAACGCAGTTTGGCAACAGCTTCGGCGTCAACTCGCTGTCGCAGGATGGCTTCACGACGGGTCGCCTGACCGGCGTTAGCGTCGATGCCGAAGGCGTGGTTTTCGCGCGCTTTACAAATGGCCAGTCGACTTCGCTCGGCAAACTGGCGCTTGCCAATTTTGTCAACCCGCAGGGTCTGCAGCAGCTTGGCGACACAACCTGGGGCGAGTCGTTCCAGTCCGGTGACGCGCTGCTTGGCGAGGCCGGCACAGCATCATTCGGCAATATCCAGTCCGGAGCGTTGGAGGCTTCCAACGTCGACCTGACCGCACAGCTCGTGCAGATGATTACCGCGCAGCGCAACTTCCAGGCGAATGCGCAGATGATCTCGACGGCTGACACGATCACGCAGACTGTCATCAACATTCGCTAGTCCGGTCAACAACTGAGTTTCGACTATGGATGAAATGATCTATCTCGCGATGACCGGTGCAAAGCAGACCGAGTACGCCCAGACCATCAACAGCAACAACCTGGCCAACGCCTCAACGACAGGCTTCAGGGCGGACCTGCATGCGTTCAGCTCCATACCTGTCGACGGTCCAGGCGTTGAAACTCGCATAAACGCCGTCGTCGATTCGTATGGCACCGATTATTCACAGGGTTCGGTTGCCAACACCGGTCGGGATCTCGACATCGCGATACAGGGTGAAGGCTTCCTCGCCGTGCAGGCGCCCGATGGCAGCGAAGCGTATACGCGCGCGGGCGACTTGCGGTTGGAGCCCGGTGGCCTCCTGACGACAGGTGCCGGTCATCTCGTGCTCGGCAATGGCGGTCCGGTCGCCGTGCCGCCACAGGCGAGCCTGCTGATCGGCAATGACGGCACGATTTCGATCCAGGCCCTGGGACAGGGACCGGAAACCCTGTCACAGGTCGATCGTATCAAGCTCGTTAATCCGGACGTTTCGCAGCTGCAAAAAGGCCCGGACGGCCTGCTGCGCCTGCAAGGCGGAGAAGTCGCGGCTGCTGACGCAAGCGTTCAGATTACCTCGGGCGCACTCGAGCAGAGCAATGTCAACGTCGCCAAGACGCTCGTCAACATGATCGAACTGGCGCGCCAGTACGAAATGCAAGTCAATGTAATGAAGTCGGCCGAGGAAAATGCCGACGCTGCCGCGTCGCTGATGCGACTTGGATAAGCCGTCGCGAGGCGACAGGAGAATTTTATGAACCAGTCACTATGGGTAGCTAAGACGGGACTCGACGCGCAGCAGACGCGCATGTCTATCGTTTCGAACAACCTCGCCAACGTGAACACGACCGGCTTCAAGCAGGATCGCGCCGTGTTTGAAGACCTGCTCTACCAGAACGTCCGGCAGTCCGGCGGCAACAGCTCGCAAGACACGATTCTGCCGTCGGGCATGAACCTGGGCACGGGCGTGCGCGTCGTCGCAACGGAAAAGACGTTCACGCAGGGTAGCGTCAACCAGACCGGCAATGCCCTTGACGTTGCGATCAACGGTCGCGGTTTCTTCCAGATCCTGAAACCCAACAACGATCTTGCATATACACGTGACGGTACCTTCCAGCTCAATGACCAGGGTCAGCTCGTCACATCGAGCGGTTACGCGGTCCAGCCCGGCATCACAATTCCTGACGGCGCACAAAGCATCACGATCGGCACGGACGGCGTCGTATCGGTGAAGCTCGCGGGGCAGGCGTCGCCATCACAGGTTGGCACGCTGGAAATCTCGGATTTCATCAACCCGACCGGCCTGCAGCCGATCGGCGAGAACCTCTACGCCGAAACGGCATCGAGTGGCACGGCCCAGTCGGGGACGCCCGGGCAAAACGGACTTGGTGCGCTCCAGCAGGGCGCACTTGAAGGCTCGAACGTCAATGTCGTGTCCGAACTCGTCAACATGATCGAGACGCAGCGTGCCTACGAGATGAACTCCAAGGCGATTTCGACGAGCGACCAGATGATGCAGTACGTCAATAACAACCTCTAGGACGCTGACCATGATTCGTAACGCGAAAATTCTGCTGCTTGTCGTCATGACGCTCGGTTTCGCATCGGGCTGCATCACGATCAGGCAGGTCGATGAAAGCTACGAACCGCCGCGTCCGGCAGAGGTCGTGTACGGCACACCAACCGCGGGCGCCATTTACAACGATGGTGCCGATGTGCGTCTCTTCGAGGACCGCAAAGCCGGCCGTGTCGGCGACATCCTGACCGTACGTCTTCAGGAGCAGACCAATGCAAGCAAGAACTCGGCGACGTCGACTTCGAAAACAACCGAAGTTGAGCTGGCCAATCCCGTGGTGTCGGGCACGAATATTACAACCAATGGCATTCCGCTGTTCCAGGGAACGCTGAGCGGCGACTCGGCATTCGATGGCGCCGGATCGAGCAGTCAGAGCAATAGTCTGCTCGGTGATATCACGGTAACGGTCGTCGAACGTCTGCCCAACGGCAACCTGCGCATTCGTGGCGAGAAATGGGTCACCCTGAACCAGGGGCGCGAATTTATTCGCCTCTCCGGGATAATCCGCCCGGACGACATCGAGCCTGACAACTCGCTGTACTCGTATCGCATCGCAGATGCAAAGATCACCTACAGCAGTAAGGGCGTCCTTGCCGACGCGAACCGCATGGGTTTCATCTCGCGGTTCTTCAATTCTGTATTCCACCCGTACTAGTCGGAGGACCACCATGGCAATGACAGCGAAAGTACGGGGGACATTAAAACACCTGTTGCTCGTCACCACTTTGTGCATCGCATTCTTCACCGAGCAGGCAATGGCCGACCGGGTCAAGGATCTGGCGAGCGTCGCGGGCGTGCGGGACAATCAGCTGGCGGGCTACGGCATCGTGGTTGGCCTGAACGGCACGGGTGACCAGACCACGCAAACGCCGTTTACGGTGCAAAGCATCGTGAATATGCTCGTGCAGTTTGGCGTCACGATTCCGCCCGGCACGAGTATGCAGCTCAAGAATGTCGCAGCCGTAACCGTGCACGCCGAACTGCCGCCGTTTGCGAAACCGGGCCAGAACATCGACGTGACGGTCTCCTCGATCGGCAACGCCAAGAGCCTGCGCGGCGGCAGTCTGCTGATGGCACCATTGCGCGGTGCTGATGGCAACGTGTACGCGATTGCCCAAGGCAACCTGGTCGTCGGTGGTTTCGGTGCCTCCGGCAATGATGGCTCGAAAGTCACGGTCAATATCCCGAGTGCCGGTCGAATTCCGAACGGCGCCACCGTTGAGCGTGCAGTCGCCAGTGATTTCCTGACGCGCGAGAACATCGTGCTCAATCTGCACTCTCCCGATTTCACGACTTCGAAGCGTCTGGCGGAGCAGATCAATCAAACGATGGGGCCGGGCACGGCTGCGTCAGTGGATGCAGTTTCCGTTGCCGTCCGGGCGCCGCAAGACGCCGGAATGCGGACCGCGTTCGTCGCCGCCCTCGAGGAGCTCGAGGTCGAGCCGGGCGAAGTACAGGCGCGGGTCATCGTCAATTCAAGGACCGGTACGGTAGTGATCGGCTCCAATGTCCGCGTGTCGCCTGCGGCTGTGTCGCATGGTTCTCTCGTCGTAACAATCAGTGAGCGGCCGTTCGCGAGCCAGCCTGTCGCGCCATTCAGCGATGCCGGTGAAACCGTAGTACTGCCGGATTCCGATGTTTCCGTGCAGCAGGAAGAAGCCAGCATGTTCCTGTTCGAACCGGGTACCAGCCTCAATGAGATCGTGCAGGCCGTCAACCAGGTCGGCGCGGCGCCGGGCGATCTCGTCGCTATTCTTGAAGCTCTCAAGCAGGCAGGTGCTCTGCGGGCGGAGCTCGTGGTGATTTAGGAGCGACGATGACCGCGGCAATTACCGATTTCAATCAGTATACGAGCATGCGGGCCGCCGCGGAGCGCAATGACCCTGCCGCGTTGCGCGAAGTTGCCAGCCAGTTCGAGGCATTGTTCGTACAGCAAATGCTGAAGAGCATGCGCGAGGCCTCGCTGGGCGACCCCATTCTCGGCAACAGTGACCAACACGACATGTACCAGGAGTTGATGGACCAGCAGCTGGCCGTCGATATGACCAGCGGCAAGGGCCTTGGACTTGCCGACATGCTGGTGCGGCAACTCGGTGGTGAACAGGCCGCTGCGACGCTCCCGCCTCCCGATCGACCGGTCCCGATACTTGGCGTGACATCAGAGACCTGGAGTGACCCGGACAGTTTCGCGAAGGACGTCTGGCCGCATGCGGAGCACGCTGGCAGGCGTCTTGGCGTCGCGCCTGAGGCTATTCTCGCGCAGGCCGCCCTCGAAACCGGCTGGGGCAGACACGTGATGCCGGATCAGCGGGGCGGCAACAGCTTCAACCTGTTCGGCATCAAGGCGGGCTCGTCCTGGAATGGCGACGTCGCGATTCGCCGCACCCTTGAGTTCGAAGGCGGGGTGCCGCGTTATGAGCGTGCCAGCTTTCGCGCCTACAGCGACGTCGCATCAACGATGGACGACTACGCGAATCTGCTGACGGGCAATCCGCGCTACGAGGGCGTAGTCGGTCGCGGCGAAGATACGGCTGGATTTGCGGACGCGCTGCAGGAAAGCGGCTATGCGACCGATCCCCAGTACGCCCGCAAACTGAAGAGCGTCATTGAGAGCCCGACGATGCAGCGTGTCCTGTCGGGATTAAAGAAATCCGCGGCACTGCCGACATCCGAAGGGTTGTCGGCACGTGCGCATTGAACGCCTGCGGCTGACCCGAGGGGAATGACATGCCGGATATTCTGAATACCAGCCTGACAGGAATGCTTGCATTCCAGCGTGCGCTGGCGGTCACCAGTCACAACATTTCGAATGCCAACACGCCGGGCTATAGCCGCCAGGTAACCGATTTCAGCTCACGCGTGGGCGATGGTGCCAACAATCTCTACATCGGCGGCGGCACCCAGATAACGCGTATTCGACGGATGTACGACGCGATGCAGGTTGAACAGCTGCGCAATTCGAACAGCGGCTTTGCACGTTTCAACACGCTCGATAGTCTCGCCAGTCGCATCGATACGTTCCTTGCAGACGCCGATACAGGTCTGAATTCGAGCCTGCAGTCGTATTTCGGTGCCGTGCAGGACCTCGCAAACGATCCTTCGTCCATTCCCACACGGCAGGCGTTGCTGGGCGAGGCTCAGGGCCTGGCCGCCAAGTTTCAGTCTCTCGATACGCGTCTTGGCGAGCTCGAGGCCGAAGTCAATGACCGGCTCGAGATGACCATCGGCGAAGTCAATCGGCTCGCCGCCGGTATTGCCGACCTCAATGACCGCATCGCGTTAACCAACAACGCGACAAGTCCTGCCAACGACCTGCTCGATCAGCGCGACAAACTCATTACCGAGTTGTCAGGGCATGTATCCGTGACGACCAATCTGCAGGACGACGGGACCATGAGCATATTTATCGGCTCGGGTCAGCCACTGGTGCTCGGCGCTGACGCGCAACAGCTCGGTGTCGGCGGCGATGAATTCGATATGACCCGTATGGAGGTCTACTACGTAAGTCCTGCCGGCAATACGCCGCTCGATACGAGTTCGACTGGCGGGAATCTTGGCGGTCTGTTGGAATTCCGCTCGCGCATGTTGGACCCGGCGCGGCAATCGCTTGGCCAGACAGCCGTAGCATTCGCCCGGTCCATAAACGAGCAACACGCTTCCGGGATGGACCTGCGCGGTAATCTCGGTAGTGACCTTTTCAGCGTGGCCGACCCCACGGTTTTACCTTCAAACCGCAACACAGGTACGCCTGCGGCTGCTGTGGTCGTAACCGATCTTGGCCAGTACTCCGGGGTCAACTACACGCTCGAGTACGACGGAGCGAGCTACACGCTGACGCGCAATGACACCGGGGCGACGGTCCCGATGACCGGGACCGGCACGGCCGCCGATCCGTTCCTTGCCGAAGGACTCAGCATCGATGTCACCGGAGGCGCGCCGGCGGCCGGTGACCGCCTGTTGATCCGCTCCGCACAGGATGCGGCCGGGTCATTGCAGAGCATAGTGAGTGACCCACAAGCGCTCGCGGTAGCAGCGCCGACGCGCTCGAGCGCATCGCTTGCCAATTCCGGCAACGCGCAAATCAGCCCAGCGGTTGTCAGCGATGCATCTGACCCGGCGCTCCTGACGACTGCCGTCCTCGAGTTTACGAGCCCAACGAACTACCGCATCAACGGCGCTGGCAACTATACCTATACAGACGGCGATCCGATCATCATCAATGGCAGTGAAGTGAGCATCACGGGCGCACCACTGGCAGGTGACCGGTTCACGATTGAGGGCAACTACGGTGCCTCCGGAGACAATAGCAATGCGCTGCTGCTGACTGGTGTGCAATCGGACGGCATCCTCGACGGAGGCTCGATCAGCATCAACGAAAACTACGGCCGGCTTGTGTCGAGCGTCGGTTCGACGACGCACCAGATCAAGGCAGGCCGGGATGCGCAGGGCGTGGTCCTGGCAAACGCTGAGAATGCAGTGCTGGAGACGTCGGGAGTGAATCTCGACGAAGAAGCGGCGAATCTGATCAAGTACCAGCAGGCCTATCAGGCCGTAGCTCAGGTGGTTAGCGTGGCCAACTCACTGTTTGACAGCCTTCTCAACGCGACGAGTAGATAATCATGCGTGTTTCGACACTGGGTGCATTCAATAACGGGCTCAACCTTATGCAGCAGCTGCAGTCTGCGCTCGACCACACGCAGCGCCAGATCTCGAGCGGGCGCCGCATATTGACGCCGTCCGACGATCCGGTGGCCTCGGCAAGAGCACTCGGCATCCGCGAATCGATTGCGCGGCTCGACCAGTTCGACCGCAACGCAAATATTGCGACCAACCGGCTGGCACAGGAAGAGGTTGCACTGCAGTCCGCCAATAACGTGCTGCAGCGCGTCCGTGAGCTTGCACTGCAGGCAAATAACGGTACGCAAAGTAATGAATCCCGCGCGCAAATTGCTGTCGAGTTGGACGAACTGCTCGACCAGCTCGTGCAGCTCGCCAACCAGAAAGACGGTAGCGGAGCGTTCCTGTTCTCCGGCAATCTGCAGGACACGCAGCCGGTGACGCGCACGGCCTTTGGCTTTGCCTACAATGGTGATCAGGGCCAGCGTTTCATCCAGATCGGCGAGGGCAGACAGGTCGCCGATGGTGACTCCGGGGCTGACGTCTTCTTCTCGATTAAGGACGGCAACGGTACGTTTCGTGGCTCGGGAAACCCGGCAAACACCGGTACAGGAACGTTGGGTGCCAACAGCCTCGTCGACCCGAGCGCGTGGATCCCTGATCAATACACCGTGACTTTCAGCGCGCCAAACGTCTATGAAGTCCGCGACGGATCGGCGCTCGTCGTCGGCATCGGTCCGTTCCAGCCCGGTGATACAATTTCGTTCCGCGGCATCGAATTCGCCATCGATGGACAGCCGGACACCGGCGATGAATTCGTGATCGAGCCAAGCCAGAATCTCGATGTCTTCACGTCCGTCGAGCAACTCGTCGCTGCCATACGCACGACGGTTTCGGATGATACGTCCAGAGCGGCGATGACCAACGGCATCAATGTCGGCCTGCAGAACATTGACCAGGCGATCGGCCGGATCCTCGATGTGCGCACGCAGGTGGGCTCGCGACTCTCGGCGATCGAAGGCCAGGTTGACAGCAACGGAGCGCAGGTTCTCAACTACCGCGAGACGCTTGCAGGCCTCGAAGACCTGGACTATGCCGAGGCCTTGTCACAGCTCAGCATCGAAGTCACCACGCTCGAAGCTGCGCAGCAGTCGTTCATTCGCACGCAGTCTCTCTCATTATTTAATTACCTGTAGTGCGATTTGCAGAGCCGCGTGCGCTGCGTCACACATTCGAAAATCAGGCCTAAAGTTTTCCGTCTTCCTGGCGGGGTCAAAATACAACAACCGCTAAAGGTCCACTACTTCTGACCGATAACCCCACTGAACGGTGGTCATGAATGGATTTCGCGACCATTAAATGACTTCCGGCAACGCTTGCGATACCGGGGTAATTTTCTTACATCAGGAGTAAAAGCAATGGCACAGACGATCAATACGAACGTCGCGTCGCTTAACGCACAGCGTAACCTGAGTCGCTCACAGGGCATGATGAACACTGCCCTCGAACGTCTTTCAACGGGTCTGCGAATCAACAGTGCAAAGGACGACGCAGCAGGTCTCGCGATTTCC
>JAAUYD010097700.1_pt1 | contig 16575 bp, 14 predicted proteins | sample 7278101 | NCBI WGS metagenome assembly JAAUYD01 (sample SAMN14350128, study PRJNA611818) | marine sediment metagenome | isolation source: surface marine sediment (0.6m) | place: French Polynesia: Moorea | collected 2018-08 | reverse complement strand
GGCCGCCTGGGCCACGATGTCGTAGGACGCCTCGCCGGCGCGGGGCCCCGTCTGGCCAAAGCCCGAGAGCGAGGCCACCACCAGCCCGGGGTTGCGCTCCTGCAGCACCTCCGGGCCGGCTTCCTCGCGAAGCAGGGGCTCGGCCCAGAGGTGCTGCAGGAGCGCAACCCCGGGCTGGTGGTGGCCTCGCTCTCGGGCTTCGGCCAGACGGGGCCCCGCGCCGGCGAGGCGTCCTACGACATCGTGGCCCAGGCGGCCGGCGGCTTCCTGGCCATGACCGGCTTCGAGGACGGACCGCCCGTACGCGGCGGCGGAGCGCTCGCCGACTACGTGGGCGGGCTCTACCTCGTGGTGGGCATCCTGGCCGCGTTGCGCGATCGCGACCGCACGGGCCGCGCGCGCGTCCTCGACCTTTCGAACCAGGACGCCGTGTTCGCCATCACCGACAGCGCGGCCTCGATCTTCCATGGCATCGGCGCGAGCATGCCCCGCGTCGGCAACGGCCACCCCTTCGCCGCTCCGTACAACGGCTACGCGACGAAGGACGGCTGGATGGTCGTCGCCACCGCGAGCAACAAGCTCTTCCGCAACATGATGGCCGGCATCGGACGCCCCGAGCTCGGCACCGACGAGCGCTTCAAGACCCATCGCGACCGCGCCAAGAACCGGCCGGAGCTCGACGCCATCCTGGCCGACTGGATGGCCGAGCGGACCTGCGACGAGGTGCGCGCGGCACTCGGCCCCGACGGAGCGGCCGTCCCCTGCACGAAGGTCGAAGACCCCGAGGATCTGCTCGAAGACGAGCAGCTGCTCTCCCGGGGCATGCTCGAGCGCCATCCCCACCCCGACGTGGGCGAGGTGCTCTTCCACGGCAACCCCGTGAAGCTCTCGGATACCGAGCCGCGGGAGCGCGCGCTGGCACCGGACCTCGGCGCCGACAACGAGGCGATCTACGCCGAGCTCGGTCTCGATGCAGCGGCCCTCGAGGATCTCCGCGAGCGCGGGATCGTCTAGTCGAGCTCTAGGGGCACGACACGACGCCGCCGACGGCGTTGCATCCGATCGGCAGGCCCGTGGCTCCGAACAGGTCGGCGGTGGCGGAGTCGTTCACGCTGTTGTCGCCGAAGGCCGTGGTGGCATCCAGGAAGAGGCCGAACTCGTTTCCGCTGACCGTGTTGCCGATCAGGACGACGCCGGCCGCACCCGCCACCTGGACGCCGTCGTCGCCGTTGCCGCCGACCGTGCAGCCGGAGACCCGGGAGCCCGAAGCGAGCTGGATGCCGTCGTCGGAGTTGCCCTGGACGACGCAGTCCCGCAGGTTGGCCCCGTCGCCCAGGACGATGCCGCTCAGCCCGTTCCCGCTGGAGGCGACGCCGGAGAGGTCGCAGCCTCCGCCGCAGGTGATGCCGTCGAGGCCACTGCCCGTCACGCGATCGCCGGACATGCTCACGCCGTCCCCCGCCTGGATCCCGAACTCGCTACCCGAGACGACGTTGCCGCTGAGGACGCTGCCGCCGGGAACCGAGATCCCCAGATCCGGGTTGCCCGCCAGCGTGTTGTTGCGGACCTGCGAGACGCCCGGGCCGGGGTTGACCTGGATGCCCACGAGCGCGTTCCCGGTCACGACGTTGTTCTCGATGATCGCGTTCGCGTCGGCTCCGATGCCTCCGCCCTGGTTGTCCTCGGCCACGCAGCCCGTGACCCGGGAGTCGGCGCCGACGAAGATGCCCACGTCCCCGTTCCCTCGAGCGATCACGTTCTCGACGATGGCCTTGCCGGAGCTCCGGATCCCCGCGAGCGCGGCGTCCTCGACGAATCCGTTGCGAATGACGTGGCCGGGGAACGAGAGGAGTCCCAACGTGTCGTTGATTCCGTTGCGCCCGCCGAAGACGGTGAAGCCGTTCAGGTCGAGCTGGACTCCGTTCCCCAGGAAGAGCACGTCCGTAGCCGGGTCCAGATTCTCGAGCGAACTCGTGAGCCGGTAGCTCCCCTCCGCGTCGAGGGAAACCGGAAATCCCGGGTCGTCCGACGGAGTACAGCCCGTCTCGACCGCGCAGACCTGGTTGATCTCGATGACGCCATCGACGGCGAAGGATGCCGTGGGGATCAGGAACGAGAGCATCGAGAGGATCGGCAGCGCGGCGTAGGCTCGGGCTGCAGGGAGGCGCAGGAGTCGCATCGGTTCAGCTTCCTTCACCGTCGCCCGCCCTCACGGTACCACGAGGCTCGGTTCCCGCGCCTAGCGCCCGGGCGACAAGCGGGCGCAGAACTGACCGAGCGGATTGGCTCCGATCTGCGTCGTCTCGAGGCCCGCGTCGGCGGCCAGCCGAGCGAGCCCCTCGAAGCTCACGTAGAGCCAGGGAAAGACCGGGCTGGCGAGGCTCCCGTAGCGAAGCTGCACCTGAAGCGAGGCCCAGGGCTCGTCCTCGTAGCCGCAGCCGTCGATCACGATCCCGCCTCGTGGTGTGAGCAGTCCCGCGGCCTGTCGCAGCCAGGCGATGGCGCCCTCGGTGGTCCCGACGAGCCCGATCGAGTCCATCGAGAGGAGGATCGCGTCGAAGCGGCCGAGCTCCGGGCCGATCGCGAACGCGTCGAGCTGGCGGGCGTCCCTCAGTCCGCGGCGACGCATCACGTCGACGGCACCCGGCGAGGTGTCGATGGCGACCACCTCGCGGCCCGCCCGTTCGAGTGCGAGCGCCGCGCGCCCTGCCGCCGCGCCGACCTCGAGCACGCGTCCGCGGCACGCTTCGCGCTCCACGCGATCGATCTCCTCCAGGGCGCGCGGCACGTCGAAGAGCACCCCGGTGCTCCAGTCGTAGACCACGCCGTCGTCGCGGGTCACCTCGATGGCCTGGGGCGTCCCCTTATCGAGGTGGGCGAGGAGGGCTTCGCCGATGGGATCCGCGTCCGCGTCTTCAGCTCGCATCGTGGAAGATGATGCCGAGGGTGGTGCGCTCTCCATCTCGCACCTCGGAGACCCCGTGGCGGGTCTGTACCCGGTAGTCGCCGCGAGCGCCGGTCACCGGGCGCTCCGCGTTCGGGAAGATCAGTCCGACCCCGCGCTCGAGGGGAAGGGCGGTCCCGCGCGACTGCATGCGGGGGCGCTGCTCGACGAGGAGCAGCTCCCCGCCGCGGAACCCGACCTCGGGTCGCGAGAGCAGGATCACCACCTGCAGCGGGAACGCGACCTCGCCGTAGCGGTCCTGGTGCAGGCAGTTGTAGCCGCCCGTCCGGTAGTGCAGCAGGAGCGGCGTCGGACGCTCCTGTCCCGCGGCGTGACAGCGCGCGAGGAAGTCGTCGAGCCGATCCGGGAAGTGCTCCTTCCCACCCAGGCGCTCGCTCCAGCCGTTCGCGATGGCCGCGAGCGGCGGGTAGAGCGACGTGCGCAGGGCCTGGACTTCCGGCGGAAGCGGGTAGGCGAAGTAGCGGTACGCCCCGCGGTCGCCGTAGCGATGCTGGGCCAGGTCGACGCGGTTGCGGAACCGGGAATCGTCCTCGAAGAGCCGCGCCAGCTGCCCGCACTCCGAGGCCCGGAGCAGGGGGCGCCCGGTGCTGGCCCAGCCCCGCTCGTCCAGGCTCAAGGCCACCTCCGCCCAGTCGACCTGGGCGACCCTCTCCGCGATCGGGCTCGTGTCTCCCACGCTCGGATCATGGCAGCCCCCGCTCCCCCCCGCCGGTCGGAATCGGCTGCGGAAACAACCAGTTCGGCGCCCCCTCCCGAGGGGTAGGGACGGTCCTCACCCTGTGGGGCAAGGACCGTCCCCACCCTTCGGGGGTTGGCTTGACCCTTGTTGACTCGCGAGTCAATCTCCGGATCCGACTACGAAGGGAGCCCCCCATGAACTTCGGATTCAGTGAGGAGCAGGAGCTCCTCCGCAGCGAGGTGGCCAAGTTCCTGGCCGAGAGCTGCCCCATGGACGAGGTGCGGCGCATCGGCGAGGGGCCGGGCTTCTCGCCCGAGCTCTGGGGTCAGGTGTCCGAGCTCGGCTGGCCCGGGCTGATCATCGACGAGGCCCACGGCGGCGCGGGGCTCGGCTTCGTGGACCTGGTGGTCGTGCTCGAGGAGGTGGGGCGCGCGCTCTTCCCCTCGCCCCTGATCTCCACCACCCTCGCGGCCCATGCCATCGCCCGGGCCGGAAGCCCCGAGCAGCAGGCGCGGCTCCTTCCCGGCCTCGCGGCGGGCACGACCATCGGCAGCGTCGCCATCGCCGAGGCGGGCGACCTGCACGGCGCCGCGGGCATCACCCTTGCGGCCGAACGCGACGGCGACGACTGGGTCCTCACGGGCGAGAAGCCCGTGGTCGCCGACGCGGCCCAGGCCGATCTCTTCGTCGTGGCGTTCCGCACCGGCGAGGCCGAGGATGCGATCGCCTTCGGTCTCGTCGAGAAGACCGCCTCCGGGGTCAGCGTCGAGGACCGCGTCGGGATCGACCTCACCAAGCGCCAGGGCCGACTCGGTCTCGAAGGCGTCCGGCTCGGCAAGGGCGACGTGTTCGGCGATTCCGAGCTGCTCTCCCAGCTGCTCGATGCCGGGGCGACCGCGGTCGTAGCCGAGTCGGTGGGTGCGGCCGAGGCCGCCCTCGCGCTCACCTCGGGCTACGCGAAGGAGCGCATCCAGTTCGGTCGCCCGATCGGCCAGTTCCAGGCGGTCAAGCATCCGCTCGCCGTGATGTACCGGGACATCGAGTCGTTCAAGTCGCTGGTCTACTACGCGGCCTGGTGCATCGACGAGGGCCACGCCGACCGCTCGGTGGCCGCGTCGCGCGCCAAGGCGATGATGAGCGACACGTTCCCGCAGATCGGCATCGACACGGTGCAGCTCCACGGGGGCATGGGATACACGTGGGAGTACGACGCCCACCTCTTCCTCAAGCGCGCCAAGTGGGCGCGCCCCGTCTTCGGCGACGCCGACCACCACTACGAGCGCGTGGCCGCGCTGGGAGGCCTGTAGGTATGGACTTCGACTTCACCCCCGAGGAAGAGGCGTTCCGCGCCGAGGTCCAGGCCTTCATCGCCGAGCACAAGCCGAAGAAGGGCACGCCCGAAGAGATGGCCAACTGGCACGAGAAGGTGCGCGAGAAGCGCTGGGTCGGCTTCTCCTGGCCCAAGGACGTGGGCGGCGGCGGAGGTGGCATCGCCCAGCAGGTGATCCTCAAGGAGGAGATGGCCAAGGCCAAGGCGCCTTCCCTCGGCACCTGCTTCATGGGTCTCGCCTGGGTCGGCCCCTCGATCATCGAGTACGGCACCGAGGAGCAGAAGCAGCAGTTCATCCCGGACATCCTCGACGGCAAGTACCACTGGTGCACCGGCTACTCCGAGCCCGACTCCGGCAGCGATCTCGCGTCGGTCAAGTGCAAGTGCGAGCGCGACGGCGACGAGTACGTCGTGACCGGCCAGAAGATCTGGACCTCGATCGCCATGTGGTCCAAGTGGATCATCCTGCTGGTGCGCACGGGCCAGGGCGAGTCCAAGCACGACGGCATCACCTGCCTGCTCGTGCCGATGGACACGCAGGGCATCACGGTGCGTCCCATCCAGAACATGTCCGGCGGGACGATGTTCGCCGAGGTGTTCTTCGACGAGGTGCGCGTACCGGTCGAGAACCGGCTGGGCGAGGAAGGGCAGGGCTGGAAGGTCACGATCTCGGCGCTCGCTCACGAGCGCTCGAGCATCGCCGAGGTGACGAGTCTGCAGCGGAGCCTCGAGGGCCTGCGCGAGCTGGCCCGCAAGTCGACCAAGAACGGCGCTCCGGCGGCCGAGGATCGCGGCATCCGCCGGCGCCTGGCGTCGATCGACGCTCGCATCGAGGCCATGCGCCTGAACGGCATGCGCTTCCTCACCAAGCAGCTGAAGGGCGAGCCCGTCGGTGCAGAGACCTCGGTGAACAAGCTCACCCGCGCCGAGCTCGAGGTGGAGATCGGCGAGCTGGCTCTCGAGATGCAGGGCAGCCAGGGCGTACTCGGGGCGGGGAGCGGCGCCGTGCCCGACCGCGGCAAGTGGCAGAACCACGCCCTCAACTGGCCCGAGGTGGTGATCGGCGGCGGCACCCCGAACATCCAGAAGAACATCATCGCCGAGCGCATCCTGGGCCTGCCCAAGGATCCCGAGGCGTGAGCGAGGAGCGCCGGGCGCGCATCGAGAGCAAGCTGCGCGAGCGTCTCGACGCTGCCCACGTCGAGGTCGCGGACGAGAGCCACCTGCACGCCGGCCACGCCGGCGCCCGCGAGGGCGGAGGGCACTTCCGTGCGGTGATCGTCTCGGATCGCTTCGAGGGCAAGAACCGCGTCGCGGCTCAGCGCGAGGTCTACGCGGCCCTCGAGGACGAGATGGGCGCGCACATCCACGCGCTCGCGATGACGACCCTCACGCCCGCCCAGTGGAAGGAGCAGGGCGGGGGCTAGCCCGCGCGCACCCCGAAGGTCGCCTCGAGGAAGCGGACCAGCTCGCGCTCGGCGGCCCGCGTGCCGATCCCGCGAGCTCTCATCACCTCGGCTGCCTCTTCGAGGCGGCCGGCCATGCACAGGGCGTAGACCTGCAGGTGGACGACCGGCCGAGGGGCGTTGCGACGCTCCGCGGCCCGACCGAATCCGGCAGCGGCCCGCTCGTAGTCGCGGCGGGCCAGGGCCCCGGCCGCCCGGTGGAAGTCGAGGGGCAGGCCGCGTCGGCCCCGGGCATGGGCACGCTCTGCCGCCTGCAGGGTGCCGTCGTCGCTTCCCAGCAGCCAGAGCGGGAGGGTCTCGAGCCCGGTCTTCGAGAGCACCTCGTGGAGCCCCGGCACGTTGCGCAGGCCCAGGGAGCGATCGCTCGTGAAGTAGGCGTTGATGGCCGCCTGGTGATCGAACTCGGCCAGGGTCCCCTGCACGAGGGAAGCCGGCCAGAGCCTCTCGACGATCTCGCTGGCGGCAAATCCCTCTCTCGCCGCGGTGGTGTCCATCCAGGGAAGGAAATCGGGCAGTAGCTGCGGCACGGCCTCGATGCGATCCGAGAGGCGCTTGGGATGATCGTCCTCGAGCAGCGGCGCGTCCCCGAGCCGCACGCGCAGCATCTCCGGGTCGGCCATGAAGGTGGCGCCCAGCTGCTCCGGCCGCTCGAAGCCGAGCCGGCGCAGCTCGGCCCGGACCTTCGGGTTCCGCCACTGCGCGCGGAAGCGCTCCTCGCTCACGGGCGTCTCGACTCCCCGCGTTCCGAGCAGGATCCAGTCGAGGCCCGATCCGCCCCAGAGCGTGCAGTCGGAGAACACCGCGCAGAACGCGGCGGTGATGTTCTTCGCATCGTCCTCGAGGAGCGAGTGGACGGGCAGCCAGTAGCTGAGCACGCCGCCCTCGGAGAGCCGCGCGTGGGCGAGCTCGAAGTACTCGCGGGTGTAGAGGCTCACGATGCCGGCGGCCTTGGGAGGCGGCGGCTCGCCCGTGATCAGGTCGAAGCGCTCCTCGGTGGTCTGCAGGAAGTGCCGGCCGTCCTCCACGTGCACGACGACCCGGGGATCGTCGAGGGGGAGGCTCCCGGGCTCGGGGTAGGCGATGCGGTTCATCTCGAGGATGTCCCGGGAGACGTCCACGACGTCGATGCGCTCGAACTCGGGCCAGTCGGTGAGCGCCTTCGCGGTTCCGCCGACGCCGTAGCTGATCAGCAGCGCCCGCCGCGGCTCCGGGTGGATCGCCACCGGGAGGTACACGAAGAGCTTCATGTAGCGGTGCGACGCCAGGGTCGTCGCGGACATCGAGTAGCTGTTGGTGAGGAGGCGGTGGTCGAGCGGCTCGCCGAACCGGTCGCGTCGCAGGTAGATCGCGGTCTCGGTGAGGCCTTCGCGGATCTCGACCGCGACGGCGCCCTCGGCCCGTTCGAGGCGGCCGATGGGGACGCTCAGGTAGGCGCGCTCCATCAGGCTGCTCGGGAAGGCCATTACCCAGGCGACGAGCGCGATGCAGGCCGCGCTCGCGATCCCCGTGCCGGCCGGCTCTTCGGGGCGGGCGCCGGCGACGGCCGCCAGCAGCGCCGCCGCCAGGTAGCAGGCCGCGAGGATGCGGATGGAGGCTTCGATCCCGACGAGGGGCAGCAGCACGAAGCCGCCGAGCAGCGAGCCCAGGGCGGCTCCGGTGGTGTTGGCCAGGGTGAGCACGCCGGCCGAGCGGGTCTGGGCGGGGGCGGCGCGGTCGAGGGCCTCGCCGAGCAGGGTGAACGCGATCCCGGAGAGGAGGGAGACCGGGAGCATGAGCGGCAGGCCGAGCCTCAACATGTCGAGCCATCGGGTGACGGCCTGATCGCCGACGGCGGCCTGCACGAGCTGGAATCCCTGGTAGGTCGCGATCGTCGCGAGCCCGGCGGCGGCCGCGACGAAGGGCAGCGCCCGGAACGCACCCGGCGAGCGCGCGAGCCAGAGCGATCCGAGCAGGCCGCCGAGGCCGATGCCGGCCAGCACCACGCCCAGCATCAGCGCGAAGGCCAGGCTGTTGCCGTGGATGAAGAGCAGCAGGAACCGGAACCACACCACCTCGAGGGCGAGCAGCACGCCGCCGGTCACGAAAGCGGCCGCGGGCAGGGCCAGCGCCCGGCGCGGGATCGTGCCGGGCTCGGGGTCCGGCGCGGGCGCAGCCGCGCGCGCCCGCCGCGCCGCCAGCCCGAAGGCCAGCGCCGCTGCGACGAGGTTGGCCGCGGCCGCGGTGAGCGCCGCGCCGCGCACGCCGAACCAGCCGATCCACAGCGTGTGCGCGGAGACCGCGCCCGCCACCGCACCCAGGGTGTTCCAGCCGTAGAGCTTGCCGAGCACGCTGCCGAAACGGGGGTCGCGCGCGTAGAGCTCACGAACCAGCAGCGGGAGCGTCGCGCCCATCGCCGTCGACGGCACGAGCAGCAGCAGGAAGGCGACACCCATCCGGAAGGCGTTCAGCAGCCACGGCGTCTCCTGCAGGCCGCGCAGCACGGGCACCAGCAGCGGGGTGAGGAGCGGCAGCAGATGCACCAGCGCCACGCCGGTCGCGGCGATCAGGAGCTCGAGGATCGCGTAGAGCCGGACGGGCTGGCGCACCCGGTGCCCGACCCGCGCGATCCAGAAGTTGCCGAGTGCCAGGCCGCCCATGAAGCCGGCCAGCACCAGGCTCGAGGCCCAGACCGTGTTCCCGAGCGAGAGGCCCGCCTGGTGGAACCACAACGTCTCGAAGAGGAGGGCCGCTGCTCCCGAGAGGAAGAAGATCAGGCACAGCAGCAGCGTCATGTCCGGCGCACGACCCCCAGGCGGATCGGGGAGACTACATCAGCGACGCGGGAGCCGGGTCGGCCCGGACCGGCCTGATCTAGGCGGCGTACACCTCGAGGAGATCCCACTCGCCGCCGAACTGCTCGGTGGCGAGTCGGCGGGCCTCGGCCTCGTCCACGGCGGAGAGGCTCAGGGTCCGCGTCCGCGGGCCGCTGCGCGCCTTGAGCCGGATCCGGTAGCTGGCCAGATCGGCCTCCTCGGCAGACTCGGCCTCCGGCGGCGCAACGGGAGGCGGCGGCGGAGGCGGCTCCTCGGCCGCCTGCGGTGCCGGCGGCTCGGGCGCGGCTCGCGTCGGCGCTTTCTCCTTCAGAGCCGGGAGGTCCGGAGCGGTGGCGCTCATCGAGGCCTCGATGGAGGCCTGGACCCAGCTCACCCACTCGGGGGAGTCGTCGGTCAGGACCATGCCGCACACGTGGACGCGCTCGCCCGAGGCCGCCGTGACCTTGCGGGTGTGCCAGACCAGGGCGCGCACCTCGATCTGGCCGCGGCCGGGCGGTGAGACGCGCACCAGGAGGTTGGTGCCCTGCTGGACCTCGCGATCGATCCGCAGCGCCAGGCCTCCATCGGAGACGTCCAGCACGAGGGCCCGGAGCCACTTCCCCAGGTACTCCACGTCGCAGCGCATGCGCGTGCGGATGCGGGTCGATCGTCGCCGTTCCAAACGGAGGGTCTCCTGCTTCGGGTGCGCCCCCCAGTCCTTCGGCCGACGCGCTCGGCGGATTGACCCACTCCGCACCTTCGGCACGAGAAACACCCGAAAGCGGAGGCATCCGGCCCCATGTCTGCCGGTGTGTTGCACATCGCCCGGGGAAGGGAGGCGCCTACAGCCGCCGCCCCACCCGTCCGATGGAAGGAACATGTCGGCCGCTGGCTCCGCCCATCACGACCGCACCGCCCGCCTGACCAGCGAGCTCTCCGAGCTCGGCCTCTCGGCCGAGGACGCCGAGCGGCTCTCGTCCCTGGTGACGGTGCAGTTCCCGCTGGCTCGGCGGGTGGGGGTGCGGGGCATCGAGCGCTGGCTGCGCGGCGCGGGAGTCCCGGGTGACGAGGCCCGCGAAGGGGCCGCCGTCCTCTTCGCGCTCGACGCCCTCGACATGGGCGCTCCCTTCGATCGCGTGGTGCGCGACCTCGGTCTCGCCGGCTACGAGCGGGCCCGCGCGCAGGGCGCCGCCTTCGAGGCGGCGCGCATCCAGCGCAGCTCGCCGCGTCCGCCGCGCGAGGCCGAGATCCCGGCCTCCCTGATCGTCTGCGCGCTGGCCAGCACGGCCGCCCTGGCCGTGGTGTTCATCCACCTGATGATGAGCCAGAGCTGAGCGGAGCCTCCATCGGCGTGGGCAGCGCTGCGCGCTGCGGCGCGGGCTACGCTGCGCGCTTGCGCGTCGGCTACTCTGCCCGGCCGTGTCCGCTCCCCGAACGAGCCGATTCGAGCAGCATCCCGTCCTGACCCTGCTCGGGGTCGTGGCCGTGCTCGGGGTCGCACTCGCGCTCGTGCTCGAGCTCGTGCTGCGGCTCACGCTCGACTACCACATCGACTACTACGCCGGCACCACGCGCGAGGGGCGCACCGAGACGCCCTACGGCGAGATCTGGATCAACTCGAACGGGCAGCCCGACCCCGAGTGGGACCTCTCGGATCCGCGTCCGCGTCTGGCCTTCTACGGTGACTCGGTGACCTACGGCGTCGGCGCCGGTGTCGGCCACCGCATCTCGGACCGGGTGCGAGAGGCCGATCCCTCCCGGCAGGTGCTGACGATCGCGGCGGTGGGGGCGCGGCTCAAGGATCCGGAGCGCGTGGCCGCGCTGGCTCGCGAGCTCGAGATCGCGAGCTTCGTCTACGTGATGAACCTGAACGACCTGACGCCCGATCCGCCGCGCCAGAGACGGGCGCCCGAGGAGGCTCCCACCGTGGCGACGTCGCTGCCTGCGTCGCCTGCGGAGCCCGACGCGCCGACGGCTCCGCCGCCGGTGGCGACCGGGGAAGCGGCGGCTCGCCCGACCGAGGCGCCCGCCACGGCCGAGCCGGCCACTGGCGGAGACGATCCCTGGCTGCGACGGGTGCGCGCCTTCGTGCTCGACAACGAGGGCAGCCTGCGCAGCCGCTCGTACCTCTACAACTTCCTGCGCCTGCGGGCGAAGAACCTGCTCACGCGGATGGGCTACGAGGCCTCGGGCTTCCGGGCCGTGGAGCTCGAGCCCTCGAAGCACCCCGCCGTGTTCGACGCCACGGCCGCGCGGGTCAACCGCGCGGCCGAGCTGCTGCGCGAGCAGGCGGTGCGCTTCTGCGTGCTGCTGCTTCCCTACGAGATGCAGATCTCCGCGCCGGCCGAGCGCCGCTACCGCGAGCTCGGCATCCCCTTCGACGCCGACTTCGTCGCGGGCGCGACCCAGCGCGAGATCCTGCGACGTCTCGAGCCCGGCATCGAGGTGCTCGACGCGCGCGCGGCCTTCCTCGACACCGACGCGCCGGACGAGGGGCGCGAGCGCAACCCCGTGGGCGAGTACTTCGTCCATGACCGGGGCGACAAGATCGACTGGAACCATCCCACCCGGGCCGGCCATCGCCGCATCGCGGACGCGGCGCTCGCGGCCGGCTTCTGCGGGATCCGCCCGGACGCGCCGGGCGGATCCTAGAGCCGCCCTAGACGAAGCGCTCGAGCCAGTCCTCGATCGTCACCGAGAACCCGGCCGCGCTTCGGTGTCCGCCGCCGCCCTCCTTCGTGGCCAGCGCACCGACGTCGTAGTCGTCGACGGAGTAGATCGACACGTCGACGCGCCGACCCGTGAGGCGATAGACGGCCCCGACCGGAACCCCGTGGCGCGCGCGCGTCGCGAGCTCGTGGCCGATCAGGCTGCGCAGCTCACGGGCATTCACCGCCTCGATCCGATGGCCGCCGACCTGGATCGGGTGGGCGCCCTGGAGCGCGCGCTCGACCTCGATCTTCCAGGAGCGCACGATCGGTGCGCCTTCCGCTGCGAGCTCGTCGACCGAGGCGGCCGCGAGCCGGTCCCAGTCGTCGAAGGTGCGCGGGGTCGCGGAGATCGCCGCGTTGACCTCGCGGGTCATCGGGAGCTTCCAGGTCCAGAGGTCCTGGTCCTCGACGTACTGGAGCAGCTTCGGAGTGGGGACGTCCGGGTGGAAGTGCTGCCAGGCCAGGACGGCTCCCGAGTGACCGAGATCGAAGTGGAGCAGGTGGCCCTCCTCCTCGAGGGCGCGCACCTCGTCGCTGCGCGCCAGCGTCCGGTCGCGCGACGTCACGTGGTGGTCGAGCACGACGAGATGCGCGGCGGACTCGCCCAGCCTGGCCAGGGATCGGGGCGGAGGCGCGATGTCGACGAAGGCCACCAGGCCGCCCTCGAAGTCCTTTGCCCGCAGCGGGTCGTCGTGGCCGCGCGGGATGTAGCGCGCCTGCTCTCCCCACGCCTTCCAGACCGCCCAGGCGGCACCGAAGCCGTCGGGACAGCCCGCGTGGAAGATGCAGTAGCGCTGCATGCCGCGAGCCTACCGGTGCTCGCCGCGGAGCTCGTCCGCGTGGCGGGTGAGCCAGTCGATCATCGCGCGGTTGAGGGCAAGGGGCTCCTCCTGCTGGGTCCAGTGGCCGCAGCGCGGGATGTTCACCATCTCGAGGTTCGGGATCAGCGCGGGCATGCCGGCCGCCATCTCCGGCCGCAGCGCCATGTCCCACTCGGCCGTCACCATCAGGCACGGCACGTCGATCTTCTCCGCTCCGACGCGCGGCTCGCTCTCCCAGTTGGCGTCCATGTTGCGGTACCAGTTGATGCCGCCGGTGAAGCCCGTCTCTTCGAAGGTCTGGACGAAGACGTCGAGCTCCTCGGGGGTGCAGACGGGCTCGCCCTTGGGGTCGAGCTCCGGAAGCCGCCGGAAGGGGTTCATGTCGAGCTTGCCGTCGGAGACCGCGTTCTTCATGGCTTCCGCCGGGTCGACGCCCCCGCGCATGATCTTCTCGAAGAGCATCCGGGTGTTCGCGTGGAGGGCCGCATCGGCCACGCCCGGCTGCTGGAACCACAGCACGTAGAACCGCTCCTCCTCGCCGCCGACGAGCATGCGCATGGCATCGGTGGGCTTGATCGGGCTGCGGGCGCACGGGGTGTTGACGCCGATCACGCCGGCCGTGCGCTCGGGATGGAGATAGGGCATCGCCCAGACCACGAAGCCGCCCCAGTCGTGGCCCACGAAGACGGCCTTCTCGATCTCGAGGACGTCGAGCAGCCCCACCATGTCGCTGGTCAGGTGCTGGATGTCGTAGGCCTCGATCGGCTCCGGCTTCTGGCTGGCCCCGTAGCCGCGCTGGTCCGGCGCGATGGCGCGGAAGCCCGCCTCGGCGAGGGCGGGAAGCTGGTGGCGCCAGCTGTAGGCCAGCTCGGGGAAGCCGTGGCTCATCACCACCGCCGGCCCCTGGCCCGCCTCGTGGACCGAGAGCTCGATGGGCGCGACGCGACGGCCGTCGGGAAGCGTGCGCTCCGGGAGGGTCAGCAGGCGGGGGGCGGGCAGCGTGGGCATCGATCCTCCGGGGCGGCTCCGCAGCATACCGCAGGGCCTGCCCGCGGCGGATCCGGTCTCGGCCGGGCTCGATGGTGCACGGCGGATCCGGTCTCGGCGGGGCTCGATGGTGGCTCGGCGGATCCGGCCCGGTCGCTACCGTCTGGCCCTTGCCGCACTGGCCCGCCGACCTCTCGAAGCTTCCGGTCGTCTGCGCTGCGCGCCGGCTCGACGCCGCAGAGGCCGGCTGGCTCGACCGCGTGGCCGCGCTGCGACGCGGAGCCGGCTTCTTCTGGCTCGACGGCGCCGCGTCCGATGCCGGGGCGTTCGAGCGCGCCCGCGCGGAGTCGCGCCACTCCTTCGCCGGCATCGATCCCTGGGCCACCCTGTGCGTGCGGGGCCGACGCATCGAGCTCGACGTGCATCGGGCCTTCCACCCCGCCCTCGAGCCCGGGCGCCATGAGAGCGAGGGCGACCCGCTCGACGCCCTGCGCCGACTGGTCCCGCGTCTCGAGGGCCCCGGCGCCGATCTGCCCTTCGTGGGGGGAGCCGTCGGCGTGTTCGGCTACGAGCTCGCGCCGCGCCTGCCGGCCCTCGCCCGCCTCGGGAGCGGCGTGGCCGGGACCCGCTCCGACGAGCGCCCCGCCGACTGCGTCTTCCTCCTGGTGGACCGGCTGCTGGCGCGCGACGCCGAGACGGGGGCGCTCATGGCCGTCGGTCTCGGCGCCTCGGAAGGGAAGGCGCGGGCCGCGGCCGATGCGCTGGCTCTGGCCTCGCGCCGCCGGGACCCGGCCGGCGAGGCGCTCCTGCGCCAGCGCTTCGATGCCCCCGTCGAGCCGGCCGCGCCGAACGTCGAGCCGCGCGCCGAGGATCACGCCCGACGCGTCGGACGCATCCTCGATCACATCCGCGAGGGCGACTGCTACCAGGCCTGCCTGACCCACGCGATCGAGCTCGACGCTCCGGCCGACCCCTTCGTCCGGCACGCGGCCCTGCGGGCGCGCAATCCGGCGCCCTTCGCGGCAACCCTCACGCTTCCCGACGGCGTGCTCGTGTCGAGCTCTCCCGAGCGCTTCCTGCGGGTGGACGCGAAGGGGCGGCTCGAGAGCCGGCCGATCAAGGGCACCTGCCGGCGCGATCCCGACCCCGATCGCGACGCGGCCGCGCGCGCCGCCCTCGCCCGGAGCGAGAAGGATCGCGCCGAGAACCTGATGATCGTCGACCTCGTGCGCAACGACCTCGGCCGGGTGTGCGAGCTCGGGAGCGTGCACGTTCCCGAGCTCTTCTCGGTGGAGCGCTTCGCGAGCGTCTCGCATCTCGTCTCGACGATCCGCGGCCAGCTGCGCCCCGGGCTCGACGCCCTCGACGCGGTGGCTGCCTGCTTCCCGGCGGGCTCGATGACCGGGGCGCCCAAGCTCGCCGCCATGCGCATACTGCGCGCCCTCGAGCCGGCCCGACGCGGCGCCTACTCCGGCGCCCTCGGCTATCTGGACGTGGCCGGGGGGCTCGATCTCTCGGTGGTGATCCGCACGGCCTTGGTCCGCGACGGGGTCGCGTCGATCGGCACCGGCGGCGGCATCGTGCTCGACTCGGAGGCGCACCTCGAGTGGGAGGAGGCGCGCGACAAGACGCGCGCCCTGCGCGAGGCGATCCGCGCGGCCCGCGCCTTCGAGGCGGCGCGCGAGACGTCGGCACCGGAGCTCGCCGTTCCGTGAGCCGGGCCGTGGCCCCGACGCGGCACGTGCGGATGCTGGTGCTCGACCTCGACGGCACCATCGTGGGCGACGGGGAGCACATCTCCCCGGGCGTCCGCTCGGCCCTGGCGGAGGCCCGTCGGGAGGGGCTCTCCGTGGTGATCGCGACCGGGCGCCGCTGGCGCCGCACGCGCTCGGTGATCGAGAGCCTGGGCGGGGAGCTGCCCGCCGTGTGCCAGGGCGGCGCACTCACCAAGGACGCGCGCGGCGAGACCCTGGCCGCGCAGACCTTTCCGGCCGAGGTCTGTGCCGGGCTGACGGAGATCTTCGCCCGGCACGGGCAGACCTTCATCGGCCAGCGTGACGACGCCGACGGCGGCGGCGACTTCGTGGTCGACCGGGCCCTCACCTGGAACCCCTGGACCACGCGCTACGTCGAGCGCAACCGCGCCTTTGCGAGCGTCCAGCTCGAGCTCCGGGGGCAGGGGCGCCCGGACATCCTGACGGCCGCCGCCTTCGGCGAGGCGGGGCCCCTCTACGCCGCCAAGCGCGACATCGACGCCGAGCTCTCCGGCCAGGCCGAGGCCGTGGTGATGAGCGGCTTCGACGGGGCGCCCTTCTGTCTGCAGGTGGTTCGCGCCCGTGCGACCAAGTGGGAGGGGCTGGCGCCGCTGCTGCAGGCCGCGGGTGTGGCCCCCCACGAGGTGTGTGCCGTCGGCGACGAGGTGAACGACCTCTCGATGATCCGGGGCGCGGGCCTTGGCGTCGCGATGGGCAACGCGACCCCCCCGGTGGCCGAGGCGGCGGACTTCGTGACCGGGAGCATCGAGGAGGACGGGGTCGCCCATCTGGTCTCCCGCATCCTCGAGGGCCGACGGGGGCAGGTCGAGGCGGACTCGTAGTAGACTCGGGTGCGCCCTTCTCGGAGGAAGCCATGCACGCCACCCGTCGTCTGAATGCCCTTCGCTCGGAGACCCTCGGCCGTCTCGCCGCCTTGGTGCTCGGCCTGCTCGTCGCGGCCGCCGCGGCCCACGCCGACGAGACCTGCCAGTCGCCCTACATGCCGAAGCTCTCGGGCCAGGAGGACTACATCTACGTCTGGACCCTCGGCGTCGAGGGGTGGGGCGACG
>JAAUYD010071434.1_pt1 | contig 16577 bp, 11 predicted proteins | sample 7278101 | NCBI WGS metagenome assembly JAAUYD01 (sample SAMN14350128, study PRJNA611818) | marine sediment metagenome | isolation source: surface marine sediment (0.6m) | place: French Polynesia: Moorea | collected 2018-08 | reverse complement strand
CCTTTTTCAAGGGGGAGATCCTTTACCCGGCATAAAAATAGCAAAAATCGCGACATTTGCCCTTAACCGAATGCCATTGCCTCGCAGGGAAGGGGGCCGGGGGGATGGGTTCTCGTAAAAAGGGCCCTTCGGGATGCTAGCTAACTAGCGAGGGACCGCCTCAATACGCCCGTTGGCCGCGTATTGGCTTTCAGTCTGACCATTGCAGTGACAGTTGCCAAAGTCGCGGCTGCTGCCGTTGCAGTACTGTACTCCCCATGCATCGCCAGTACACGTACACGAACGCTGCTCGCCAGGATCGCATCTGGGAGTGGGAGCCTCCGCAACGTCACTGTCACAACGGGATACTCCCATCACAGTAGAAGCAAAACAAAACATTAATAGTAGGGATGCCCATCCCCTCATGCACACCTCCATAACTTTAAATTTAAGAACGATGCACGCCAACCGCAACCATATGAGGGATGTTCAGGTGGTATCAGTCTTCCCCGCCGAGGTAGCCCAGGGCTTTGAGCTGGCGTTCGGTCTGGGGGTCTATTGTCACTTTGTTCGACCGCTTGGGTCTCCCAGCACGGACTGATGTGGGGGAAAATCGCTTGAGATGGACGCCCACGATGTCCCGCATGCCGCCAAGGGCCACGGGCAGGTGTTTGCTCAGGTCTTGGGACTCACGCGGGTCTTCTTTGAGGTCGTAAAGCAAGGGGCGGGTCCCCTTGTAGATAATTTTGTAGCGGCCGAGTCGCGCGGCTCGCTGGCCAGCCATGAATTCTGAAAAGGCCGCTCCTGGATAGGTGCGCCGCTTGCCGCCTTCGAGCAGTGGCACCAGGGATTGCCCCTCCAGTCCCGCGGGGACCTCGATCCCGAGGAGCTCGCATATGGTCCCATACACGTCCACAAGGCTGACCTCCTCGGCTGTTCGTGCTGCCCCATCTGTGCCATTCCCAGGTACCCGAACCATCAGGGGCACGTGGAGCAGCTCTTCGTACAGGGAATGGCCGTGGCCAACCCGGCCGTGTTCAAAGAACTCCTCGCCGTGGTCCGAGGTCACGATGATCAACGTATTGTCCAGCAGCCCATGCGCTTCCAGGGCCTGGTGTAGGCGAACCAGGTGATCGTCGTGATACGATATCTCCCCGTCATAGAGTGCTTCCAGACGGATCTTATCCCGATCGCTGAGGGTGAGCTTACCGGTCTTTACCCGCTCGAGCAGCTTGGCGGTCTGGGTTGGGGTAACAGGTCCGCGATACGGGCCACTATCGTACATGCTCCAGTATCTCTTTGGAGGTATGTACGGCACGTGGGGGTCTATGGTGTGCACATAGAGAAAAAACGGCTTGCCTGCCGGACGGGTTTTATTAAGCCACGCTATGGCGTCGTCCACCACAAATTGGGCCCGATTGGGCTTGCCTTCTCGCACATAATTGGTCCAGGTGTCCCATCCTCGCTCAAAGCCGAACCTATCTGAAACATAGCCGTTTGCCACAAATCCAGCCGTGGCAAATCCCAGCTCCCGGAGGTGCTCCTGGATGAGCCGCACTGAGTCCGGCAATTTGTCCCGGTCGTCCTTTGTCCCGTGGGTCGATGGATAGACCCCGGAGAGCAGACTCGCCACCGAGGGTTTGGTCCAGTTTTCTGGGACGAGTGCACGCTCAAATACCACTGCTTCGGTCGACAATCGGTCGAGGTAAGGGGTGCGCACGCGGGTGTTCGGATTGTATGATGACAGGCGGTCTGCCCGCAGGGTATCGATAAGCACGAGCGCGATATTGTTGACGGTATTTATCTGTCGATCTTTTGCAGGTTGCGCCACCTCGTAGAGGCCCGCCTCCCGAAGCACCACCGAGCCCATCTCGGCGCGCACATTGAGCGCGAGCATCTGCCCTGCATACGCAGCGAGGTCAATGTCGACGAGCCGGGTCTTTTCCTTCATGCGAATGTCAAAAAGATCCTGCGCGTCACCGCTTGGGGACATGCCGATTACCCCAAGGCGCGCTTCTACACCTGCCTGATGTGCGTGGACCCTGGCTCGAAAGCGCATTCCGTTGGAAATAGGCAGATGATAGGCAATGGATTCCCCGGCGCTCAGCAGCAGACCATCGGGTCCACCGCTCGCGTCTGGATAGAGCACAGCGTTGTACGAGGCAGCAGCAGGGCCAGTGGGATGCGCCTGCGAAGTGATGCGCACGTAATCGACAGCGATGCGTCCTGGATCGCCCTTGGTATTGGGTGTCCGCCCCTGACAGCGAATGAGGATTTCATTCTGTCCCGGCACAAGGCCGTCGTCCATTGTCACTTCGGCGTGTCCAAAGTCGTCTGCAGGCACGTCGATCAGACCCGCATAATCGCCGTTTAGATATACCTTTGCCTGACGAGCGCTTGCGCTGCGGGCGCGAAAGGTCAACCGGGCACCGCCGCCGGCTTCCTCAGGCCAGGCGTCGAAATAGATGTGGGCAGCCCGGGAGGTAATCATGGCGTAGGTCACATCCCCTTCTGAGAATGCACCTGCCCATCCGGTCCGCCAATTGCCAAGGGTGTGCTTGAACTGGGCGTCCGTACCAAAATCGATGACGATGCCATTGGATCGCAAATGCCCCTGGTGCAGGTTTTTCGTCAAATCAAAGATTTTATTAAACGCTTGGGGCGCGGTTTTTTTAATCGCGGTTTCCTTTTGAGTGGTTTTTTGGGGGGGTATGGGGGATCCCTGATGCAGGGAAGGACGCGCAACCGTTCCCTGCCCCCCATTGCCGCAGGAAATAAGACATAGGGTGCCAAGGATCAGGATGCAGTGGCGTGGGGCCGCTATTGTTTCGTTATTGCGCGTCATTTTCATCGCCTTATTTATAACCGGTATAACCGGATAGGCGCGCAAAGGCGAATCCGTGGCCTTTGGTCGCTTATGAGAAATCGTCATCCTGGGGTTTTGGGATCTCATTTTGGGACTGTTGGTCGACCCTGGCTTTTGTTACGCGAATCCCATCGTCACCCCTGAGCCCTGCTTTGAAATAACGGACAGATTTGCGCGCGGTATGGGCCAACCCCGAAAGCCGGGGCAGGCCAAGAAAAAGGAGGATAGCGCCCGTGACGAGCGCGACTTCCAACCAGCCGAACATTCCCCTATCTACCCCTTTTTATCAATCTGTGCCAGTGTTCCCAAAAACTTCAGTATGGGATGAATTTTTTTCACACCTGAAAGCACCACTATGACAAGATTGTCCGGGTCTTTGGCTGATCAGTGGCCGAAGTGTGGTTTTTTCGCCCTGCCGCAGATCCGCTAAGAAAAAAAAAGCAGAATGGTTCTGGTTTGTTAAGCTAAAAATAGGGTTTTTCCACCCCCGCTGGCACCGGGTTTGCAATCCTTTTCAAGAATACGCGATGCGCTTGGTATGACTGCAATTCGCGGAAGTTATAGGTCGTTACTTATGAAGCGGGATTCTCTTTGATATTGATTAATTCTCCAGAATCTTCGCTGTTATATATGGCTTATTCTACTTAGGCTCTTAATCGTTGGTCCTTAAAAGCTTGCTCAGTGCTCCTTCTCTTGTTTAGCCCGTCACTGGCCGCCCTCAGTGACGGGCTCTCCTTTTTTTAGACCCTCAGGCGACCTATGGTGAGGATAGCTTTTCCAAATCGTACTGTGCTGGGTGGTCCACGTATTGTTCAGCAAGGGCATAGTCTGACGCGCGTATAAAGTGCAGGCTGTCTTTGACGAGCTTGAACGCCTCGGTCGTGACATCCACCAGTCGGGGCGGGATCTTGCCGTCTTGATCTTCGATGTCTTCTAAGTACAGGGGTTCTATTTTGCCGTCTCCCCGAGCTACGACAATGCACCCGGTCTCCCCATCATCGAACAGTTTCTTCACGCCAATACCGAGCAAGGTGCAATAGGTCAGGTCAAACGCCGTTGGGCTGCAACAGCGGATGCCGTAACCGATTTCCACAGGCCGGCTTTTAATGTTTATGCCGAGCTGTTGGAGCTTTTTCTGCAGCAGGATGTTGTAAATGTGGGCCTTGCTCACATTGTGGAGCTCTGGATGGCCGTGTTCGTCAAAGGTAAACGTAATCCCGCAATTGAGGATCTCCGCATCGCTCATGTAGTGGAGCATGCCCTCGCTCACCGCCGCGGCCCCGTAGTTTAATCCCATCATGTTGCGCTTGATCATAGACGAGATGATCAGGTTGACGATTTTTTCAAAGGTGATCTCCGTGCCCCTAAACATTTCCGGGATGATAATCATCGGATAGTGACACGCCGCGCCAATGCCATGGGCCAGGTGCCCGGCCTCCCTACCCATGGTCGAGACGACAAACCAATTGCCGCTGGTCCGCGCATCCTCATAAAACGTATTGCAGATTTTTACCGCTTCGTTTCTGGCGCTGTGATAGCCAAACGTGGGTAGGTTGTCAGGCAGGGGCAGGTCATTGTCGATGGTCTTGGGCACGTGAATGTTTTGGACGCTCACCTGCCTTGATTTGAGAAACGCAGCGATGCGGTTGGCAGTCGATGCGGTGTCATCACCGCCGATGGTAACCAGGAGCTTGACGTTGTTTTTCTCGAAGAATGTCGTGTTGAACTCGTCGTCCTTGGGTTTGTACCGGGACATGGACAGCACGGATCCCCCTTTGTTGAAGATCCGATCCGCCATGTCAAAGGTGAGCGCTTCGGTGCTGACAGTATCGGTAAACAGGGTCTTGGTACCGCCGTGAATGCCGAGGACCTGGTAGCCTGCAGATAAGAACGACTTGGTAATTGCACTGATGACGGCATTGATGCCCGGTGCCGGACCGCCGCTACACAAAATAGCAATGGATGCTTTGGTCATTTAAATCACTAAGAGGTGCAGAGAGACTTGTTCTTTCTCATTTCATTGCCCAATGCCTGGGCTTTTTTGGCAAATGGATTTCTTCTATAGCGGCTCTTGATCGCATCTACGATAATCCGCGCGTCTGTACAGTCCCCAAGGGCGAAAAAGGACCGCGCCATGTGGTAAAGAACCTCGGGCGTAAGGTCGCTTTTGGGAAACTTATCGGTAAACTGCCTGAGCACACCCAGGGCTTTGGCCCATCTTCTTTGGTCGATGTAGGATTTGGCAATGATCAGCTGTACATCGTCCGCATCCCGGTGATCTGAATGCCGGCCTAAAAATACTTTCGACAGGGATCGGGCCTCGCCATACCGCTGTGCTGAATAGGCGTCCCGGATGGCCTTTAGATGGTCTGTTGGACTGTCTGGTATCTGTGATGTTTCTACTGGCAGATCGACACCAGCGGCCCGGGCATAGCCGTCGATTCTTTTCTGTGCAGCCTCAAGTGCTTTGCCCGTGGAGGTAATATCGTACTGAATCTCGGCAAAGGAACCATCGATTTCACGCAACCGATCCTTGACCTTCTCCATATCCGCGCCAAAGTCAGCGTTGTTTCGGGCCAGGATGCGGGTCGCCCGATTCAGGGTCTCTTCGAGCTTTTCCACATCTGTGCGCGCCCTGTCTATCATATCGGTGAGGTGCTGGCGTTCCTCGTCTAACTCAGACTCCATTTGAGCCATTCGGTCATTCAGATGATCCACATCTGCGCGCAGGGCACGCCCTTCCTTCTTTGATGTGAAGAAGAAACAAGAAGTTGCAAAAAAGGCGACGCCAAGGAGCAGCATCGCGACAAACGGCTGACGGGTCGTCATGCCATGTGCCATCTATCTGAATTCAACGCGGCGATCCTTGGCCCATCCGGATTCATCCGTACCAGTGGCTTCTTCCTCGCCTTTTGACACAATGCGAACTTTTGACGCGTCAAATCCCAGCGTCTTAATGATTTTCGAGACAATACGCGCGCGGCGTTCCCCAAGGGCCATGTTGTATTCAGTCGTGCCCCTGGGATCGCAGTGACCGGTCAAAGAGACGGAGCCACCTCGCTTGACGAGGCAGTCGTAGTTCTTCTCGGCCTTGCGTCTCATATCAGCGGTGACTTCTGCTGAGTCAAACGCAAAGAAGATGGGCTCGATAATGCAGTCATGCTGGCCGGTGTCTTGACCCGACGTGTCTGGGATGCAGCGATAATTGACACACGACGTTCCAGCCGGGCATTCCTCTGTGGAGCGGCATTCACCTTTTCCACACTTGCCGTTCAGGCACACATTGTCACCGCCGCAATCAGCGTCAGATAGGCAAGGTCCGCATCGGTTGTCGCGACAGACCTGACCCTCAGCGCAATCGCTGCTCTGCGTGCAATACCCCTCGATTTCCCGGCATGCGCCGCCCTGGCACTCCTGTCCTACTGGACAGTCGCCACTGTCGCGGCATTGCTGGCAAAGGTTATTCACGCAGTACTCGCCTTCCTGACAGTGGTCGTCGTTGTCGCAATTTGGGTATTGGGGTCGACACCCGCTGAAGCTGAACGCTGCCATCGCCAGAACCAACCCCACGATAGTGACTCCTCTAACCATCAGTCTACCTCCTCACTCGTTTCAATCCGTTCTACGGGTTCATTGGATCAAATTCAAGACCGTTAATGTCGAAAACGAAACTGCTACACTGAAATAGGGGTAAAAGTCCCTTAAAAATGAAAATTTTATTCTCTCGCTGTAATTTTATACCCCCGACGCTTTATTTGCCGAGGGTTGTTCTATTCTTCGAATCTCTCTTGTAACACCTCTACAGCGCTTTTGGCCAACCCGGGATAGGGATGGGCTGTATCCTCCCGTGCGATCGCCAATGCATACCGCGCGCCCATGAGATCGAAATAGTGCGTATCCAAGGTCAACCCCTTGATATCTTTGAGGCTGATGGTGGCGATTTCCTCCATGGGTAGAATATCTCTGGTTCTAGGGCCAAAGTCAGCGACAAGGGTCGAGATCGCAGCGAGGGTATCTGAGGCGATGCCCTTACCCGCGGAAGCCACCATCAACCCGTGGTCATCAGCTACCAGGGCCACTTTTATTCCATCGAGCCCCGCGATGTTCTGCAATACTTCTTGAGGCGAGGCATCAGGCGGTATGGACGGCAGTGCCCTGGCTTGGGAGGCGGCGGTGAGCCTATCGACCTCTTTTTTTGCCGCATCTGCCTCTGCCTGGGTTATCGATATTTCGGTTAATAAATCGGCGACCCTGTGTTTGCGCTGGTTGAGTTCGTTTTGAAGGCGCAGGCATCGCTCGGTCAGATCCTCGGCTTCCCGCCCCTGTTCCGATGCCAGTTGGGTGGTAGCGCCATTTGCCGCATGCGGCTCCATTTGGGGTGCCACAGAACCGCGCGCCGCAAGCCTATCCTTGAGATGAACGATGACCTGCTTTGATTCTAAGAGCTCCCGCTCGAGGCGCAATCTTTCCTTGCGTTCAAATTTCAGGGCGTCCTGAAATCTATCCACGCTGGTCTTTTTCGGCTGGGCACCTCGAACAGACTCCCCATATAGATAGCCGAGAAAAATGCCGAACACAAAAAGGGCGGCTGCGACTGAGATGACCAGCAGAGGTGCGATAATCCCGGGCACATGGCCGGCTTGGATGCCGTCTGGCAACGCATTGCCGAACAAGATGCTCAGGCCTATGAGAATCGCCCCTCCTAGGATCATCAAAGCGAAGATGGTCGTTCTTTTCATTTATGACCCTTTTCGACGTGCATGGGGTTATTTCATTCGAATATCGATAAACGCGCTCCGCCTGAGTTCTTTTAACCATATCTTTTCCTGGCGCGTCATTTCTTCTTGGGACAATTGGGCCAGGATACGGTCCTTTACTTCTGCAAATGGCTGGACACCGAGCGATTGACGGCTGTTTAAGCGCACGATGTGATAGCCGGCAGGCGTTCGAATCGGACCCGCGACTTCCCCATCCTCGAGATCGGTAAAAACGCGCTCCAGGACAGGGGGGATCTCGCCAGGGGATCGCAGGCCCAGGCTGCCGCCGTTCTGGGATGTGGCACGATCCTCTGAGGCTTGCCTTGCGAGCGCTGCGAAATCCTCTCCTGCCTGTACCTGAGACAGGATATCCTCGGCCCGCTTCCTGACCTTGGCTGCATCTGCTGCCCTGGCATGCTGAGGCACGCGAAGGAGGATGTGGGCGCCTTCAAATGACCCGGTGGCACGGACCTCTCGTACCTGATCATTGTAATACTGTCGTGCTTCGGCTTCTGTTATTTTGATACGGCCGCGCACGCGGAGGTTGAGCACTTTGTAGCGCAACAACTGGCTCCTAACCTGGTTTCGGTAGGCCGCCATGGTCATGCCCTGTTGCTCGAGTACGGCGGCGAGTGCGTCCATATCAAACCCCTGTTGTTTGGCGTTGAATTGGATGGCGTGATCGATTTCGTCAGTAGAAACGGTGAGCTCCATCTCCCGCGCTTCTCGTATCACAAGTGACTCGTCAATCAGGCTTTCAAGGGCTTTTTCCCTGAGCTCTTTGATGCGAGACGAAGCCATAAGATCGCCTTGAGATGCCCCAGCAGCTTTCATCTCCGCTGCCATGGGGGCAATCTTTTCACGAACCTCGCTCAGCAAAATAATCTCGGTACCCACAACTGCTGCTATTTGATCGACGAGAAGGGCATTGTTTTTTTTTGCCAGGGCAGATGTGGAGATGAGCACCAGTATGGCAGCGAGCAAAGGCCCGATGCTTCGGTGCAATATCGTCGAACAGCAGCGTTGGCGGGCGGTGTTAGGGGGTTGCATTTTTTGCCGGCTTGGGTTTGGTTTTCTTGGGTTTAGGGGACAGAGCCGGGCCTGCAGGCCCTCCCGCATGGGGCGCCCGGGGTCCAGGAGGCGACAGCGCCCCTTGGGCATCTACTTTAAGCTTTGCCAAGTTCTCCTCGAAAATCTCGATTTTGGCTTTGTTCTTGAGGTCTTCGATGAACTTGTCCATTGCAGCCGTTCGCTTTTCCCGAAGCAGGCGGTTCTCTATCATCCGCTTGACGCTCTCGAACGATCGATTCATCTCTTCGCGTTTGTTCGTTAGCTTGACGATGTGATACCCAGCATCTGATTTAACGATTTCATCTGCCATATCTCCGGTATTTTCCAGCTTCCACACGGCTTCTGCCACTGCTTGGGGGACGTCTGGCTCATTGTCGGATCTCTCGGCAGGTTTGGAAAAATATCCCAAGTCTCCACTTCGCTCCTTTGTGGCCTGATCAATCGAGAGCTCCTTGGCCTTTTGTCTGAAATAGCGCGCATCAGTGGCATTTGCCTTTAGATCCTTGAGGAGCTTTTCAGCCTCGGGCTTTGTTTTGAGGACGACCTGACTCGCGCGCACTTGGGCAGGCCGGTGATATTTGTCTTTCTCCTTTTCGTATTCTGCTTTTAAGGTCGCCTCATCGATCTCGGTCGGAAACAGCTCCTTTTCGAGATCATTTTTAACCATCAAACGGATCATCATTTGCTTAACAGTGCGCTGCACCTCTGGATCCTCGGACAGTCCGAGTCGCTCTGCTTCTTGGGACAGCAACTCCACCCGAATCAGCTTATCCAGGAATTCCTTGCGCTTTTCCGGCGCGGCCCAGCGGCGCCTGATATAAGGCGACAGGCGGTTGATTTGGCGGGTCACATCCCCAACCGTGATCGTGTTCTGTCCCACCTTTGCCACGACTTTTGCCGCCTGCTCGGGCGTCAGCCCATCTGGCAGCGCATCCCCATCTTTTTTTGAGGTCTTTTTCGATGCCGTGTCTTCTTCTGTTGGCTTTGGGGCACATGCCAGTCCCGAGACCAAAAGGGAACAAAAAACGATTGATTTTGCCATGTTGGAAAAAGAGCTGTGCATGGGAGTACTCCTTGCCTGATTTCATTATAATATCGAAGGGTTGTTATCATATGCGCTCAATCGATGCAAGAAGTGAATGGCCGCGCCCACACCGTCGGTCTCTTCAGCGTGACGCCGCACCTTGATCCGCAGATCACTGGTGAGCTGCACCCTGCCCCGCTCCTCTCTTACTATTTCAATCACCTGATTGGGATCCACGCGGGAATCCTCGGCAAGGTGAAAGATGAGCCACTTTGACGAGACTTCCACACCCCGTATCCCCAGCCCTCGGCTCAAGGCCTTTACGACCATGCCGGAAACGAGGACCTCGGTCTCCTCTGGCAGTGGACCCAGGCGGTCTGCCATCTCAGTCGCAATAGACGCAACCGATGCCTCACTCGACACTGATGCCAACTTTTTGTAATACTGAAGCCGTTGCCCCACCTCTGGGAGATATTTCTCCGGGATATAGCCTGGCTGGTCAAAGGTGAGCTCTGGCTCCACCTCTCGGACGATCTTCTCGCCCCTTAAATCAGCCGTTGCTTCAGCCACTAGATCGCAGAACATCTCGAGTCCCACCGCGTGTACATCGCCGGATTGCTCAGCGCCGAGCAGGTTGCCGGCGCCTCGGATTTCCATATCCATGGTTGCCACAGAAAACCCGGATCCCAGATCCGTGTAGCGCGCCAATGTCTCCACCCGCTCTCGGGAGGCTTCACTCAACATCGCCATTGGGGGGACGATGAGGTAGGCATAGGCCTGGACACTGGATCGGCCCACCCGGCCCCGCAACTGGTAGAGCTGGGCCATGCCAAAGGTATCGGCCCGGTCGATGATAATGGTATTGGCCCGCGGGATATCGAGGCCAGATTCGATGATCGATGTGCACACCAGAATATCGTACCTGCCCGCAACAAAGTCGAGCATCAGGCGTTCGAGCCTGTCCTCTTTCATCTGGCCGTGGCCCACTGCGATGCGCGCATCCGGGACCAGGGCCTGTACGCGCTCAGCCACCCGCTCAATATCTCGAACCCGGTTGTGGACAAAAAATAACTGCCCTTCCCGGGCGAGCTCCCGCTCGATAGCTTGGCGGAGCACCGCCGGATCGTCGCGGCAAATCATCGTGTGCACGGGTCGCCTGTCTGCTGGTGCTGTCGCGATCAGGGACAGGTCCCGAACGCCGCTCAAGGCCATTTGCAGGGTGCGCGGAATGGGCGTGGCCGTGAGGACGAGCGTATCTATCGATGCCTTAAGGGCGCGAATGCGCTCCTTATGGGTAACCCCAAAGCGGTGTTCTTCGTCGATTACGAGCAATCCCAAGCGGTTGAAATGAACGTCTTTTGAGAGCAGCCGGTGGGTACCGATGACGATGTCCAGGGTACCTTCCTTGAGGGCAGCGACCACCTCGCTGTTCTCGGTCTTGGTCTTGAACCGGCTGAGCATTGCCACCCGCACTGGATACGGGGCAAACCGCGCTTCAAAGGTCTGAAAGTGCTGCTGGGCAAGCACCGTGGTGGGCGCGAGCACGGCTGCTTGGCGGCCATCCATGACCACGCGAAACACAGCCCGCAGGGCCACTTCGGTTTTTCCGAATCCCACATCGCCGCACACCAATCGATCCATGGGTTGGGTCCCCTCTAGATCTGCCATGACCTCATCGATGGCCCGCTCCTGGTCTTCGGTCTCCTCAAAGGGAAATGCCGCTTCAAACGCATGATACGTATCATCCAATGCCGGAACGGCTGTGCGGGCTGCGGCAGCGCGTTTTGCATACAAGGTGAGGAGCTGACCGGCCAACTCACGGGATGCCTGCTTTGCTGCGCCAACGGCTCGAGCAAATGTCTGTCCCCCGAGCTTATCGAGGCGCGGCGCGTGGCCCTCGGCTCCCCGGTATTTCTGCACCTGGTTGAGGCGATAGACCGGTACGTAGAGCTTGTCGTCATCCCGGTAGACAATGGTTAAAAAATCCATTTCGGCGTTTCGTATCCGATGCCGGGTCAGGCCCTCGTACCTGCCGATACCGTGCTCTAGGTGAACGACAAAATCACCTCGCTTGAGCTCGGTAAAGTCGGTAAGGGACGGTCGGGACCTGGAGCGCGTCGCACGGCGACGACGGGAGCGCCTTTTAAACACCTCTTCTTCGGCGATCCAACACTGCCCGTCGCCTGGAAGGATACAGCCGCGTGCCAGCTCTCCCACGGCGATGCGAAGGGGCATCGCTTCTGTTCCGGCTGCCGCTGCTTGGGCCAGATGGACGTCGAGTCCCCGATGTCTCAGCATCCCTGCGAGCCTGTCTGCTTGCCCGGGTTGATGTGCGATAATGGTCGTGCAGTACCCTTCAGCGATCAACTTCGCGAGGTATTGGGAAAGTGCGGTCACCAGGTTCATCCCAGCTGTGTCCGATGGGTCCAATTGTTTGATCCGCTCACCCAGATCGGCAGTGTCTTTGGCGTTAAGATCAATGGTGTCCTGACGGGTTTCAAATGGATCATCAGGCCCCCCGAGAACCGCAGGGGCATTGGCGAGAACAGTGGGGTGGGACGTGAAGAACTCAGCCATTTCCTCGGGTTCGACGATAAATGCACTGGGCTCAAAGGACGGGGTTCCCCGGGCGATTCGGCGCTCGAAATCCTCTTCGAGCTTGCGCTGCTGCTTGCGCCATGCCAGGCGCATGGCAGCTGGATTCTCGATACACGCCATGATGGTCGACGGGAGATAGTCGGTGAGCCGGCCAAGGGGGCAATGGAACGCTGGTTCGAGTCCCTGAATACCGGTCAACAGCCGGCCGGATAGGGCATCTTCTATCAGTTGCTCGGTCTGCCGCGTGGGTTGATTGACCGCATCGCATGCGGATCTGAGGCGTGCAATCGCCGCCTGTCTTGCTGCGGCGTCAACAGGTAGCAATGTTGAGCGAATCGGATGAATCCAGACGTCGGGTATTTCTGCCCCACTGGCCTGGGTTTCTGGATCAAAGGAGCGAATTTTTTCAACAGCAGGTCCCCAAAAATCGATCCGCGCCGGGCGCGCCAAGTAGGGAGGATACACGTCGACCAGACTACCGCGCAGGGCATACGTTCCCGGTTCTTCGACGAGCGGGGTACGGTGGTAGCCGCCGCGCTCCAGCAAGGCGATAAGGGTATCCTGTTTAATCTCCATTTCCGGTGTGAGGGGCAGGCAGGCCGATTCAAAGGCTGCTCTGGGTATCACCCGGCGCATCACTGCGTCTGCTGTAACCACGAGAAAGCGCCACTCGTGTCCGTATGCCAGGCGAAATAGCACCCCCGCGCGGGAGAGTGCGGTGCGGCGGTCCGGTGACAATTCATCGTAGGGGCCGTAGTTGAAAGGCCGGAAGAACAGCACTTGATCGCGAGCAGCGGTGACCTCTGCGGCGTCCCAATGGTACCTCAGATCCCTCACCAAGGGTTCGGCATGGCCAAAGGTTTCCACCACGATGACGATGGGGACGCGTCGTCGCTGAGATAGCCTCACGAGAAATGGAGCGAGGCTCCCGCCGCGGGCACCGATCACTGCAACCCGGTCTGTTTCCAACGTGCGGGCGACCGCAGTGTCGAGTGGTGTGCCGCTGGCGAGCTGGGGCACATTGAGGGTGAGGGGATTGGTCAGGTCGGTCACATTCCCTTTGGTGGTCAAGTTAGAAAGGGTTTTCTTCGATACCAGACTTTGTGGGCTTGTCTTTTCCTGGGCCTGGGACTTCTTTTTTCACTGGTGCAGCTTTTTCGGTAGGTTTCTTTTTAACCGGTGCGGTTTCTTCAGGTGTTTTCTTTTTAACCGGTGCGGTTTCTTCAGGTGTTTTCTTTTTGGCAGGTGCAGTCTCTTCAGGTGTCTTCTCTTTGGCAGGTGCGGCTTCTTTGCTCGGCTGCTTTGTTACGGGTTCAGTTTTTTCTTTTGGCTTCTTTTTTTCTGGCGCTGGTATTTCTTTTTTAGTCGGTGGTGGCTCGTCGAATGGGTTTCGCACGTTCAATTCTGCCGAGGTTTCCGTGGCTTTTGGTTTTGGCTTGGGTTTTTGTGGCTGTGCTGGTTTCGGCTTTAGCCCGCTGACCCCCTGCTTTTGCGAAGCGCTCAGCCTGGTCAGCGCCGCATTCAATGTAAGGACAAATACGCCTTCTTCCTCGCTCCACTGGTTCTTTGTCACATTGCCGGCAGTGCTCTCATAACCCAGATGCTTGACCTCATAGGAGAATGCCTCGGGCACCGTTCTCTTTTGCAATTTAAGGGGTATCCTTCCCCACTTCTCCCCGTTAATGAGCACCTGAGCCCCAGGGGGCGCGCCGGCGAAATTGATTGAGAACTGCGCGGGTTTTAATTCGAAGTCGAGGTGCACGGGATTTTCACCTGGCACTACCTTTTCAGATTGGGAGACATACCCAAAGAGTTCTGTTTTTATTTCGATTTCCCGTCCAATCTGCAGATTGTCGATGGTGGTGGGGGTTTGTTTCGGCAAGGGGTTGCCGTCTAGACGGACCATCGCGCCCGGCGGCCTTGTTTCAATTTCCACGCTGGCGAGCGGAACAGTGGCCTTGTCCTTTAATGATTTCGATTTGGGCAAACCAGCTTGTTCAGGGGTGGAGGGGGGTAGCGTTGCTGGGGATGTTCCCGCTTGGGATGCGGTCTGGCTGCCTGTGGCTGGGGGGGCATCGGCATCCTCGGATTGGAACACCTTGAAACCGATAAAACCGCCGACAATAAGAACGATGATACCCCCCAACAACAGGGGTGCGTTCGACGCTTTGGACTTAGCACCGGCTCGCGTACTGATGACCCCCACCCCAGGGGGCTGTGACGGGGTATCCTTTTTTTCCTCTGTCGATGGCCTTTGCTCCTCTGGTGGAGAGGATACTTTTTCGGCATCTACGCTTACATCACCGGGTTGTGCGTTATCTTTTTCAGCGGTTTGCTCACTATGATCGCTTGTGGATGGGGACGCATCTGCCGCGTCGGGTGGTTTGGCTGCTTCCTTATCAGCAGCAGCGAGGTCTTCGTCCAGCGCATTGTCGATCGCCGAAGAAATATCCGCGAGGAGATCGGTTTCCCTGGGCGGGTCGGATGCCTTCTTAACGGCGCTATCTTGAGGAGCGTTGCTTTCCGGAGTGCTGGTGACGCCGTTGGATTCAGTTGTGGCACTCTCGTTTTCACCTGGGGCCCCTGTTTCAGCATCAGCAAGCGGGATGCTTGGTTTGGGCACGGGCGTTGTTTTTCCCGGACCGATCTTATCGAGAGAGGGGCGGGAATCTTTCCTCCTTGGTGGGATTGTTCCCAGACCGATCATCGTGCGTTTGGCTTCTCTAGGGGATGCGGAAGGTCGAACCGGGGCAATGGGTTTCGGCGGCTTTGAAGCGGATTTTTCAGCGAGGACAGGGGCCTCTCCTTCAGCAGCAAGACCCTCTGGCTTGCCTTCCAAGATCGCGTTCAAGTTATCTTGGCTCGTGGGATCGAGCTTTATGAATTTTATGCCCATGCCGGCGGGTGCATCTTCGCTGGTGTCTTCTAAGCGGCGCCAAACAACCCGACCCACCCCTTGAATAATTGATTGGTTATCTCCAATACTGACATCGAACTTTATCAGGGTCCCAGATGGCATAGGAGATTTGGTTTTTACAAAAATGCCCCCCCGGCTAATATCGCGCGAATGCCGATTAACAAAGTCGGCGAGCGTCGCGCTTTTAAAGCGAATTTCGAGAGCAATTGGCTGGCGCGGATCACGCCGTCCGTCTTTTGCCATTTCTTCCTCCAGAGACGGATTCAACTGCAGTGCACACCGGTCATTCTAGCCCTAATTGGCACTGGAACAACACTGTGACCTGGAACGGGTGAAAAATGTTCAATCTGAAACCAACTCCCCGCAATTGCTCGTTCTATTTTTTCGTCATTGTCAATGTATATTCTTTTTTTGTACTCTTATCATCATTTAGCATACCGCGCCCCCTGCCCACGTACTTCACTTGGGCGGCGGGCTTGCGCTGCATGCGGGCTTTGATATTCAAGCGATTGCCTGGGAACTGATAACCGCCGGTGATAAAAAAGCCAGCTTCTGTCGGCTTTTGAATTGATCCCTTGATGGATGCAATACCCTTTGATGTGGGCCCGATTCTCAATGAGCCGTCTTCAGCCCTAAAAATCTTACATCCGACAGGGGGGAGTTTAAACGGCCCAAGGGGTAGGTTTTTGGCATCCAGTGCACAATCGTAATTGCCGATCAGCGCATCCCCTTCGATGGGCTTTCCTGGAATTGGAGCATCGATACTCGCGCCCTGGGGACGGGGAATTTTGCCGCTTGCGGATCCGGATGGTTGCCCTGCCTCCTCTGCAAGGGGCAGCAAGGGCGTGGGTGGTGGTGTTGCTGCCACCGGCTGGGGCGCAGGAGCTTGTTGAACGGGCGGGGCAACCGGCTGAACCTGGGCAGGTGCCTGCGCTTGCGGAGGGGCTGACTCCTGGCCGGCATTACACGCCGACATAATAACCGCGGTCAATCCACAGACTGCCACTGCGATGGAAATAATTCGTGCCACGATATTCCTCCTCTTTGATAAAAGACCTCCTAACCATACAAAAAAAATGGCGCCTTGTGGAGATGTATTTACCAGAAGTTCCCTTATGGACTGGAAGGACTGTTCCAAACGGTGTGATTGTGTTGAATTTACTTGAGAAATTGGGGGGGTAGGGGTGAGCGCGATACGCGGCAAGCGTCTGCAAGTGGGTGGTGCGGGCAATCTCTACTATGATGGTATTTTCGGAATGGGGACGGAGGCGGTCAAGTCGGGCTTCATTGGCGTAATCGGCGGCGTCCTCGCCTCTTACACCTCCTCGTCGCCACTCTATACTTTCTCCTCGTACCTTAACCCTT
>JAAUYD010099343.1_pt1 | contig 16586 bp, 14 predicted proteins | sample 7278101 | NCBI WGS metagenome assembly JAAUYD01 (sample SAMN14350128, study PRJNA611818) | marine sediment metagenome | isolation source: surface marine sediment (0.6m) | place: French Polynesia: Moorea | collected 2018-08 | reverse complement strand
TGCGAACCCATCGCTGCGCGGCCACGCGACGTCGGCGGCCCGCCGCGATCGCCCCGCCCCCCCGGCCGGCCCCGCGTCGGGCACGGCGCGCATCAAAAACAAGGGGCGGCCGACGCCGCCCCATTTTGGTTTCGCTGCGCCGCGCCTACAGGTTGTCGTATCCGCGCTCCTCGTGCATCGTGATATCGAGGCCCTGGATCTCGTCCTCCTCGCTGACGCGCAGGCCGACCATGGCACCGACGACCTTCAGGATCACCCAGGTAACGAGCGCCGTGAACACGACGGTCGCGGCGACGCCGACGAACTGCACCCAGAGCTGGCCGCCCATGCCGCTGATGCCATCGGCAAAGCCGTAGCCGCTGAACACGCCGAGCCCGGTCGACGCGAACACGCCGACCATCATCGTGCCGAGCATGCCGCCGACGCCGTGGACCGGGAACACGTCGAGCGAGTCGTCGATCTTGAGCACGCGCTTGATGAACAGCGTGGCATTGAAACAGATGAAGCCGGCGAGGATACCGATGACCAGTGCACCGGCCGGGCCGACGAATCCGGACGCCGGCGTTATCGTGCCGAGTCCGGCGACCATGCCGGTGACAGCGCCGAGTGCGCTGGGCTTGCCGAAGCGCACCCACTCCGAGGCCATCCACATCATTGCCCCGGCGGCAGCCGAGATGTGCGTGACCAGCATCGCCATCGCGGCGTCGCCGTTGGCGGCCAGCGCGCTGCCGCCATTGAATCCGAACCAGCCGACCCACAGCATGCCCGCGCCCATGACCGACATCGTCATGTTGTGCGGCGGCATCGCCGTGGTCGGGAAGCCGCGCCGCGGACCGAGAACGAGCGCCGCGACCAGCGCCGCGACACCAGCCGTGATGTGCACGACGGTACCACCGGCAAAGTCGTACAGGCCCATCTGGCCGAGCCAGCCACCGCCCCAGACCCAGTGGGTGATCGGCACGTAGACCAACAGCAGCCACAGCGCGCTGAACAGCAGCATCGCCGAGAACTTCATGCGCTCGGCGAAACCGCCGATGATCAGCGCGGGCGTGATGATCGCAAACGTCATCTGGAACAGCATGAACAGCGACTCGGGGATGTCGCCGGACAGGGTCTCGCGGCCGATGTCGGCCATCAGCACGTGGCTGAAATCACCGATATAGGCGTTGCCCTCACCGAAGGCCAGCGAATAGCCGACGATCAGCCACAGGATGGACACGACGCCGGCGATCGCGAAGCACTGCATCAGCACCGACAGGACGTTCTTGCTGCGCACCAGGCCGCCGTAGAACAGTGCCAGTCCGGGCAGGGTCATGAACAGCACCAGGGCCGTGGAGGTCAGTATCCACGCCGTGTTGCTGCCGCTGGCCGCATCCTCGGCCAGGCTTATGGCGGGCATGGTCAGCATGGCGCTTGCCACGGCCAGTCGCTTCGCGGTCGCTCTCATTGGTCTTCGCCTCTTCAGATCCGGAGTTCTTGTATGGGCCCCGACGGGGTGACCGAAGCGTATGCACCAAACATGCCACGGCATAAGTATTTGATTGTGAATTAATTTAGCGCAGAGGCACCCGTAATGGGCGTGGATTGAGCACCATATTGGTGCAGTTTCGACGGCGAATGCTCTTTTGTTGTGCAAAAAAATGGCCGGCGCCCTGTTTCCGGGCGCCGGCCAGTCACCAAGGGGAGTCTCAACGAACGTTGCGTTCGTCGGGGGCATCGTGCCCGCAACAGATCGGACCCGGGCTCGCGGGAAAAAGTTTCACGGCGATTGTTACGAAACTGTGACGTCGAGCACGACCGACCGACCGCGGCAGCCGGCGATCTTCACCACCGGATCGCGCGGCGGCGGCAAGGCCGCGGACCACCGCCGGCCGACCGCGCGCCACGCGAGCCGCTCGGCGGCAGGCGCCGACCCCGTGTCGTCGGATTCACCGATGGCGAGGCGCGAACAGGCCGCGCCTGGGTGGCCGGCCAACGGGAGGATGGTAGCAAGGGGCGGAATCGAACCGCCGACCCCCGCATTATGAGTGCGGTGCTCTAACCAGCTGAGCTACCTTGCCAAATTAAGGCGCGCGACTATACAGCCTGGGCCGAGCCAGTGTCAATTTGCCGGCGATCAGACGTTGAAGCGGAAATGGATCACGTCGCCGTCCTGGACCACGTAGTCCTTGCCCTCGAGACGCAGCTTGCCGGCCTCGCGGGCGGCGTGCTCGCCGCCGCAGGCGACGAAATCGTCGTACGAGACGACCTCGGCGCGGATGAAGCCGCGCTCGAAATCGGTGTGAATCACCCCTGCCGCCTGCGGCGCCGTGGCCCCCACCGGGATCGTCCAGGCGCGGACCTCCTTCGGCCCGGCCGTGAAATAGGTCTGCAGGTGCAGCAGCCGGTAACCGGCGCGCACGACGCGGTTCAGACCGGGCTCGTCGAGCCCCATCTCGGCCAGGAACTCGATCTTGTCGGCATCGTCGAGCGCCGCCAGCTCGGCCTCGATCGCCGCGCACACCGGGACCACCTCGGCATCCTCGGCGACGGCGTGGTCACGCACCGCATCGAGGTAGGGATTGTTCTCGAAACCGTCGTCGTTGACGTTGGCGATGTACAGCGTGCGTTTGATCGTCAGCAGGTGCAGGTCGCGCAGCTCGACTTGCTCGTCGTCGCCGAGCGCGAGCGTGCGCAGCGGCAGGCCCTGGTCGAGGTGATCGCGCACCCGGGTCAGCAGGTCGCGCCGGGCGATCGCCTTCTTGTCGCCGGTCTTGACCAGCTTCTCGGCCTTGTGCAGGGCCTTCTCGACCGATTCGAGGTCGGCCAGCGCCAACTCGGTGTTGATGGTGTCGATGTCGGTCAGCGGGTCGACCTTGCCGGACACGTGCACGATGTCGTCGTTGTCGAAGCAGCGCACGACCTGGGCGATCGCGTCGGTCTCGCGGATGTTGGCGAGGAACTTGTTGCCGAGCCCCTCGCCCTGCGACGCGCCGGCCACGAGGCCGGCGATGTCGACGAACTGCATCGTCGTCGGGACCACGTTCTGCGGCTCGACGATCGCGGCCAGGCGGTCGAGGCGCGGATCGGGCAGCGGCACGACGCCGACGTTCGGATCGATCGTGCAGAACGGGTAGTTTTCGGCCGCGATCGTCGCCTGCGTCAGGGCATTGAACAACGTCGACTTGCCGACGTTCGGCAGGCCGACGATACCGCATCTGAAACCCATGACCCGACTCCGCTGAGCGCGCTGCAAAAGGTCGGCAAGGATAGCGGAAAAGCGCGGCGGCGAGAACTCAGGCGCCGCTGTCGGCGCGGTTGTAGACGTCTTCGTAGCGCACGATGTCGTCCTCACCGAGGTACGATCCGGACTGCACCTCGATGATCTCGAGCGCGATCGTGCCCGGGTTCTCGAGGCGGTGGCGGGTGCCGATCGGGATGTAGGTCGACTGGTTCTCGGTCAGCAGGAAGGTGTTGTCGTCGCAGGTGACGCGCGCGGTGCCGCTGACGACGATCCAGTGCTCGGCGCGGTGGTGGTGCATCTGCATCGACAGCGAGGCCCCGGGATTGACCGACAGGCGCTTGACCTGGAAACGCTCACCGATGTCCATGCCCTCGTACGATCCCCAGGGCCGGTGCACGCGGCGGTGGAACTCGCTCTCGCAGCGCCCCTCGGCGTCGAGCCGTTCGGTGACCCGCTTGACGTCCTGCGCGTGCGCCTTGTCGGCGACCAGGATCGCATCCGAGGTCTCGACGACGATCAGGTCGCGCACGCCGACGGCGGCGACCATGCGGTGGTGCGCATGCAGCAGGTTGTCGCCGGCGTCGACCGCGATCACGTCACCGTGGCAGGCGTTGCCGGCATCGTCGCGCGGCGACACGTCCCATAGCGCGGCCCAGGCACCGATGTCCGACCAGCCGGCGTCGAGCGGCACGACCAGGCATTCGCCGCGCTCGCGCGACAGCGGTTCCATGACCGCGTAGTCGATGGAGTCAGACGGTGACGCGGCAAACGCGTGTTCGTCGACCCGGTAGAAATCCAGGTCGCGCTGCCCGTTGTCGTAGGCCTCGCGCACCGCGGCGAGGATGTCGGGACGCATGCGCTCGATCAACGCCAGCCAGCGCGACGCGCGCAGCACGAAGATGCCGCTGTTCCACAGGTAGTCGCCGCTGGCGAGGTAGCGCTCGGCGGTCTCGAGATCGGGTTTCTCGACGAACGCGTCCAGCGCGAGCGTCTGCGGGTCGACCGACGCGCCGGCACGGATGTAGCCGAAGCCGGTCTCGGGTGCGTTGGGCACGATACCGAAGGTGACGACCTTGCCCGCCGCCGCATGCGGTAGACCGGCATTGACGGCGCGCGTGAACGCGGCGACGTCTTTGACGACATGATCGGCGGGCATAACGATCAGCACCGGATCGTCGCTCGCGGTGTCGAGTGCGGCGAGAGTCAGCGCCGGCGCCGTATTGCGACCGACCGGTTCGAGCAGGATGCTGCCCGCGGCGTGACCGCTGCTACGTAGCTGCTCGGCGACCAGGAAGCGATGCGCGTCGTTGCAGACGATCAGCGGCGGCGCGACCTCGATGCCATCGTCGAGACCGTCCAGCCGGGCGGCCGTCGCCTGCAACAGCGAGGTATCATCAACCAACGACAGGAACTGCTTGGGATAGGCGCGCCGCGACAACGGCCACAGGCGCGTGCCCGATCCACCGGACAGGATGACAGGTTGGAGAATCGTCACCGGCAAGACTCTGCGCTCAGGGGATTTTGGCGCCGATTAGAGCAGTCGCCCGCCGACGCCGTCAAACCCCCGACGGGCGACCCCGGCATTACGCGACCTTGAAGATCTTGTCGAAGTTGGCGATGCGCAGTATCTCGCGTACGCCGTCGCTGCCGTTGACCAGTTCCATGGTTCGATCCTTGTTGCCGTAATCGCGCAGCTGCAACAGCATCCCCATCGCCGAACTGTCCATGTACTCGGTGTTCTTGAGATCGACGACGAAGACCTTTTCGCCACGCGGGTGCTGCTTGTAGGCGCGCAGAAAGTCCTGATGCGCAGCGAAGTCGAACCGCCCGTCGACATGGATCGTCACGACGTTGCCGTCGCTGGATTCGGAAGTGGTGATTGTCATGTCCTGCCTCCTCTCATTGCCCGATGTTGCATGCCACACGCAACGTCAGAAAAACTCTACGTCACCCTCGTCCATCGATTTCTGACCGACCGGCTTTCGATCGGCCGCCATCGCCTGAGCGACAAAGCCGTCGAGTTGGCCCTGAAGGTGTTGCACGGCGACCAGGAAATCCTGCGGCGAGCGCTCCTCCGAATCGCGCAGTTCGCTCAAACCCGTATGCAGGCAGCCAACCAGGCCGTGGATGCGGTCGAGGTGGCGCTCCGAGTACTCGGCAAGCTGACGGACGATGTCCTCAAACTGGAGCGACCGGACGGCGTCGCCGACCAGCCCGTCGACCTCGCCGCTTATCGTCGACACCGACCCGAGCACCCCCTCGACGGATGCATTGAGTTCGCTGAGCCGGCCGAGCATCTCGTTTACCCGGGTCTTGGCCGTGATCGCAAAGTTCATGTCCTGGGAGGCGAGACTCTGGATCGATCCGCGTGCACTGCCGATCGCCTCCACCGCTTCGCCGATCACGGTGCGGATCTCGTCACTGAACCGGTTGGAACGCTTCGACAGGTTGCGCACCTCGTCGGCGACGACGGCGAACCCGCGCCCGGCCTCGCCGGCCCTCGCAGCCTCGATCGCCGCGTTCAACGCGAGCAGGTTGGTCTGGTCCGCTATCACCTTGACGTCGCCGAGCAGGCTGTCGGCGCGACCCATGTGCGTCATCATGTCGTCGATGTGATCGACCATACCCATGCTTTGCGCGCTGGTGTTGACGACGTAGTCGACGAAGTAACGCAGCACCTTGTCGGTCTCTTCGGCAAAGCCGCCATTGTCTGGATCGCCTTCGCCATGCTCGCGCATCGACGCGATGATGTCGCCGACCAGCTCCTTCTGCGCGATCGTGTGCCCATTCAGGCCGTTGAAGGCGCGCTGCAGCGTGTCGACCGCGTCGCCGACCAGTGTCTGAATCTGGCGCAGGTCGCCACGCATCTGGTCGACGATGCCGCCGAGGTGTCCGTCGACGTGGTCGACCAGCTCGGTCACGGCATGCTCGACGTCGCGCACGCTGGTGTCGCCCGCGCGAGCGCTCTCGGCCTCGCCGCTGCTGCGCTGCGTGATCCTCCAGCCGATCGCCCAGGGCAGCGGCACGAGCAGCGGCCACAGCCAGGCCGGGGCGACATCGCCAAGCCCGCCGGCGACGACCGCCAGCAGCACGGTGCCACCGCCGCCCAGAATCCAGAATGCCGCAGGCGGGCCGCCGGGCCCGGATTCGCGCGTCTCCGTCGCCTGGTTCGCCGGTTCCTTGTCCATGGGCCGGTTAGCGGCCTCGGCGTGCGAAGCTTGACCGCGCCGGACGCCGGGCAACGGCGCTGTCTCATCGACGCCGGGCGAGTTCAGGCGGCGGCGACCAGCGCCAGCAGACGCGCCGCGATCTTGCCCAGCGGCAGCACCTCGTCGGCGAATCCGCGCTTGACGACCTCGCCCGGCATGCCCCAGACCACACTGGTCTTCTCGTCCTGGACGAAGACGGGCGCGCCGACGGCCTTGAGTTCGCCCATGCCGACAGCGCCGTCGTCACCCATGCCGGTCAGCATCAGGCCGACCGCGTTGGGGCCGGCGTTCTGTGCCAGCGACCGGAGCATGACGTCGACCGACGGCCGGTGCCGATTGACCGGCGGCCCGTCGTTGAGTCGGCAGACGTAGCGCGCGCCATCGCGCTCCACCAGCAGGTGACGGTCGCCCGGGGCGATGTAGACGTGTCCGGGCAGGATCTGCTGGCGGTCCTGCGCCTCGCAGACCGACAGCTCGGTCACGGCGTCGACACGCGCCGCGAACGGCCCGCTGAACGCCGCGGGTATGTGTTGCGACACGACGATACCGGCCTGGATGTCGCTCGGCAGGCCGGCCAAAACGTCTTTGATCGCCTCGGTGCCACCGGTCGAGGAGCCGATACCGATGATCCTGTCGGTGGTGCGGAAGTGGCGGCGCGGCGCCGTCGGCCTGATGACGGCGTCGGCGGAGTGCTTGGTCACGCTGTCGGTGCCGGTGCGCGCCACGCTCGTGCGCCGGTCGATCGCGCGGACACGCGATCGCGCCGCGATGCGGACCTTGCCGACGATCTCGTCGGCGTACGTCTTGAGGCCCTCGGCGACGTCGAGCTTCGGCTTGGCGACGAAGTCGATGGCACCCAGTTCGAGCGCGCGCAGCGTCACGTCCGCACCCTGCTCGGTCAATGTTGACACCATGACCACGGGCATCGGCCGCAGACGCATCAGGTTGCCGAGAAAGGTCACGCCGTCCATGCGCGGCATTTCGACGTCGAGTGTCAGGACGTCGGGGTTGAGCTGCTTGATCTTGTCGCGCGCGACGTAGGGATCGGCAGCGACCCCGACGACCTCGATGTCGCGTGTCGCGGCGAAGATCTGTGTCAACACCTGGCGCACGAGCGCCGAGTCGTCGACGATCAGTAGGCGAATCTTCGACATGCCCTGCCAGCCCCCTTCAGAACAGCTCCACGTCGCCGGTCAACGGGTGCTGCGTGATCTCGCTGCGATAGTCGTTCTCGCGCCGCAGTATCGTGTCGTTGTGCAGGTGCTTGATGCGCTTCATCAATGCCTTGCCGGTCGACGGGATATAGATGACCTTGCGCGGAAAGATGTCGCCGACATCACCGCCGAGCAGCGGGATGCCTTCGAGCTCGAGGTATTCGCGAACGAACTCGATGTTCTTGGCGCCGACGTCGCTGAGCGCGTCCATCATCTTGCCGCCGCCGAACACCTTGGCCTCGAGATGGCGCTTGTGGCCGCCGTGCTTGAGGATGTCGTTGATCATGTGTTCCATTGCGAAATTGCCGTAACGCGTCGCCGTGCTCGTCATATCGGCCACGCCGCCCCAGCCTTTGCCGTCCATGCTGATCGGCAGCATGAAATGGTTCATGCCGCCGATCCCGAACACGCGGTCGCGGATGCAGGCCGACACGCACGACCCCAGCACCGTCGTGACCAGTTCCTTGCCGGTGGTCACGTAGTACTCACCCGGCAGGATCTTCGCTGCCGGCATATCGTGCACGGTGTCCCAGTAGCGGTTGATCGCGCCGAAGCCCGGCAGCGACGGAGGCAGTGCATGGCGCCTGTGCAACTGCACGCTCATCGCACTTTCCTGTACACGGTGTTGCCGAGCAGCTCGAAGCGGTCGGAGACCTGATGCAGCGACTCCGAGTGACCGACGAACAGAAAGCCGCCGTCGACCAGCACGTCGGCGAACTTGTCGAGGAGCGCCTTCTTCGTGTCCTTGTCGAAGTAGATGATGACGTTGCGGCAGAAGATGATGTCCTGCGATTCGACGGCCAGCTCTCCCATCAAATTGATGCGTTCGAAGCGGACAGCGCTGCGCAGGTGGTCGCGAACCCTCGCCTTGCCGAGCTGGCCGCCGCGCCCCCTGAGGAAATGCCGTTTCAGGCGCGCGCGCGGCAAGCCTTCGATGCGGTTCATCGGGTAGACGCCGCGCTGGGCCTGAGCCAGCACGTTGGAGTCGATGTCACTGGCGAGCAACACGACCTCCCACCCCTGCAGCATCGCGGCATGCTCGTCGATGACCATCGCCAGCGAATACGGCTCCTCGCCCGTCGAGCAACCGGCCGACCAGATCCGCAGACGTCGCGTCGCGCGGTTGCGCTGCGCATAGTGCGGCAACACGTCACTCGTGAGGTAGTCGAAGTGGTGATTCTCGCGGAAGAACGACGTCAGGTTGGTCGTCAGGGCATTGACCAGCTCATTGATCTCGCCGTCGTGCGCCGGCTGCTCCAGGTAGTCGCAATAGGCGGAGAAGTCCGGCAGGCCGAGCGCCCTGACGCGCCGCGCGAGCCGCGAATAGAACATGTCGAACTTGTCGTCAGTGACGACGATGCCGGTGCGCTGATTGGACAGGCGCCGCAGGAAGTCGAAATCGCGCCGCGTGAACGCGTACTCGCGTGCCGCACTCATCGGTTCATCCGCCGATCGGCGGCATCGGTGTGTGCCACGGCCGCACGTGCCGACCTGGCTCAGAACAGCTCGACGTCGCCGATGTCGCCACTGTGCACACGCTCGCGGATGATATCGAGGGCCTGATCGACGCTGGCACCGTTGTGCAGCGCGTCGAACATGTCCTGTTCTTCCTGCATGCTGTACTTGGCGCGGATCGACGTCTGCAGCGCCTGCCATTCGCCCGGATCGAACAGGCGCGATCGGTCGGCAACGAGCGACGCGAGCGCATCGAGCGCGAAGCGCACGTGCTCCAGACGTTGCGACAGGCGATCGTAGAACTGGAAGGCCACGATGCTCTGCTGGATGCCGCCCTGGACCTCGGCGCAATGCGTCAGCACCGAGGTGCGCACTGTCTCGGCGACCGTTGCGGCTTCCGCGCTGGTCACGCTCGCGGCGATGTCATCGACATGCCCTACCATGCCGGTGAACGACGCGCTCAGCGACCCGACAGAGTCCTCACCTTCGTGCATCGCCATCGAGATCTGCGCGACGGCGAGGTTGAGCATGCGCACCGTCTCCGTCACCTGGCTCCAGTCCAGATCGGGCGTTGTTGCCGTCGACGCGTTCACATTGCTGCCCTCCTGCATGGCCCCCTCACGCCGCCGCTCACCGCACTGGCCCTAGGTCCGCAGACCGAACAGTGCACCCAGGCCGATCCGTGATGCCGCATCGGTGAACCGTTCGGACGGCGCCTGTAACGTCACCTGCAGGCCCTTCGCCGCGCCAGTCTTGTACAGCGCCGCGATGAGCTGCAGACCGGCGGTATCGATCGTCTCGACGTCGGCGGCATCGATGCGCAGCGGCGTCATCGACCGCACGTGGGCCAGCAGGATCTCCTGCAGCCCCGCCGTCTCGGCGACCGTAAGGCTGCTGTCGAGGTTCAGCACCGCGACACCGTCGCCAGCCGCCTGTACATCGGCGGCCGCGTCCGTTACCGCGTCGTCGTCGAGCACGGCGAGCGGATCATGCGACATCACTGGCTTTTTCTTGCTCATCCCTTACCACCCTCTCGTGCAACAGGTCGTCGGCCAACGCCAAGAACTCGCGTGCCGAGCGGCTGTTTGGCCGGTGCTCGAAGATCGTCTTGCCGACGCCGGCACATTCCGCCAGCGCCGCAGCCTCCTGGACCGATGCGCACAGCAGCTTGTCGGGAAAATGCTGCGCGACCTTGGCGTAGACTTCCTGGGACAACCGCCGTCGCGGCGTAAAGCGGCTGAAGAACACCCATTCCTGGAGCCCGCCGTCGTGCAACGCCTGCAGGCGTTTCAGTGTCAGCATCAGGCGCGCCAGGCCGGTCAGCGACAGGTAATCCCCGGCGACCGGCATCAGCACGTCATCGGCGGCGGTCACCGCGTTGACCACCAGCATGCCCGACGACGGCGCGCAGTCGAGGAGTACGACATCCCAGCGGCCGCTGTCACGCACAGCGCCCAGCGCCGTACGCAACGCCTGCGCCTTGTTCACGCCGCCCTGTGCGATGTCGACGTCGCGCAGATCGGCGCCGGCCGGCACCAGGCTGAGCCCATCGCGAACGTCGACGACCTGCTGCGTCAGACGTTCGCCGTGCAGCAGTACGCGATCGACGCCGGGCTTTCCGGGATCGTGAATGCCCAGGCACACGCTGAGATGGCCCTGCGGGTCGAGATCCACGACGGCCGCCCGTAACCCGCGCTGCACGAGCGCGTGGCCGAGGTTGACCGTCGTCGTGGTCTTGCCGACGCCGCCCTTTTGGTTGACCACGGCCACGACTCGCATCACGCACATCCTCCGTGCCCGTCACCTTCGTTGTCATCGCGCTGAGTCATGGCCATCACCATTCACTCCGCCGTGCCATCGACGATGGCGTCGAGGTCGAGCTGGCCGAACAGCGCGTCGAGATCGAGCAGCACGACCATGCCTCGCTCGAGCGTTACCATGCCGTCGATATACTGACGGTTCACCGTCAGACCGATGTCCGGCGTCGCCTTGCGGTTCGCGGCATCGACATCGAGGACGTCGGAGACGCTGTCGACGACCGCGCCCACCAGCTGTCGCCGGCCTTCGCTGCGCTCGACCGCAACGACGATGACGACCGTGGTCTTCGAGTAGTCGGCATCGGCGATTCCGAAACGCACGCGCAGGTCGACGATCGGCACGATGGTGCCGCGCATGTCCAGCACGCCCTTGACGTAGTCGCGCGAGTCAGGCAGCGCCCTGACCGCTTCCCATCCGCGGATCTCCTGCACGCGCAGGATATCGACGGCATAGTCGTCGGACCCGATGCGGAAGCTCAGATACTGACCATCCCGCTCCACCGTCTCGATCGAAGTCGTTTCCTGCACGCGTCGCCTCCCGTCTATTCGGCCACTTTGCGTTCAACCGACTTGAGTAGTGCCACGATGTTGGTGGACAGCTCCTCGATGTCGCGAAACCTGGCCTCGGCCTGCTGTTCGTTGCCGCGTTGTTTGAGATCGATGATCTCGCGGATCAGTGCATGCAGCTTCTCGTGTTCGTGCGCCATGGTCTGCATGTCGTCGACTTGGCCGTAACGCGCCAGACCCTCGCTGTAGAGCCATTTGCCCAGCGCACAGTCCTTGTGCGACACGGCCTCTTCCCGGGTCAGACCCGGCTCGCCGTCGAGAAAATCGCGGATCTTCTGCCGCCAGGCCAGATGCGCGGTGCGCGCGGCGAAGAAATCGAAGGCTTTCCCGGCATCGGCGACCTGTGCCTCGGCATCGGCGTCCGCGTCGGCGGTGAGCTGCTCGAGGTCGTCGGCGACCGAGAAAAAGCTGATCGTCTCACCCATCGACTGGGCCTTCTCGTACAGCGAAACAGATGCTGCCGAGGTCTGCTCGGCCAGTGCGGCGTTCTGCTGCGTCATTTCGTCCATGCTCGTGATCGCCTGGTTGACCTGGTCGATGCCCGCCGCCTGTTCGGCGCTCGCAGCGGCGATCTCGGCGACGATGTCGCCGACCTTCTTGACGCCGCCGACGATCTCCTCGAGCGTCGCGCCGGACTCGTTCACCAGTTCAGCGCCTGCGTGGACCTTGCCGACGCTGTCATTGATCAGCTCCTTGATCTCCTTGGCCGCGTCGGCCGAGCGTGACGCGAGGTTGCGGACCTCGGTCGCGACGACCGCGAAACCGCGCCCCTGCTCTCCGGCGCGCGCGGCCTCGACGGAGGCGTTAAGGGCGAGCAGATTGGTTTGGAACGCGATCTCGTCGATGACGCCGATGATCTCGGCGATCTTGTTCGACGACGCGTTGATCTGGTCCATCGCGGTTACCGCGCGCGCGACCACGTCGCCTCCCTTCTCGGCGAGTTGACGCGCGCTGGTCGCGACCTGATTGGCCTGCTGGGCATTGTCCGCGTTGTTGCGCACGGTCGACGTCAGCTCTTCCATGCTCGCCGCGGTCTCTTCGAGGCTCGACGCCTGTTGCTCGGTCCGCGACGACAGGTTGTTGTTCCCTGCCGAGATCTCGTTGGATGCGACGTTGACCGAGTCGGTGGCCTCGCGCAGCTCCCGGACGACCGTCGACAGGTGCAGCAGCGTGTTGTTGAGATCGTCCTTGATGCGGGCGAAATCGCCCTTGTAGGCGCCTGCGACCGGCTTGCTCAGGTCGCCGGTCGACACCGCGCTCAGCGACGCCGACAGATTGTCGAAGATGTCCGACAGCTCGTCGAGCAGCGCATTGACCCCGACCCCCAGGTGCCGGAAGAAACCGGACTTGCCGTCGAGACCCACGCGTTCGCCGAGTTCACCGGAGCGCGCCGCAGCGACGATCGACTCGAGTTCGTCCTCGATCGCCAGTTCGTCGGTGCGATCGACCCACTCGACGACGGTACCGATGCGCTCGCCGTCGGTCGACACCACGGGATTGGCCGTGAACGCGAACGTCAGGCCGCCCAGACTTATCTCGCTCTTCACCGGTTCGCTCATCGCCGCGAGCATATGCTGCTGGTGCGACGGCTCCTTGTGGAACGCGTCGATGTTGGCACCGAGCAGCTTGGCGGCATCGAAACCCGGCAACGACCGGCCGATCTCCTGTTCGTTGTCTTCGAACAACGCGGCGACCCGCTTGTTCATGTAGATGATGTTGTGGTCGGCGTCGGCCATCATCACGCTGCTCGACACGTTGTCTAGCGCCGTACGGATTCGCAGGTTCTCGCGCGCGTGGCGCGCCTCGAGTTCGCGGCGTTCGTCCTCGGCATGCTGCGCGGCACGCTCCGCGGTCAGGTCGGCCCATTCGACGACGGTGCCAAGATGGGTGCCGGCGTCATTGATGACCGGATTGGCGATGATGCGAAACGTACGCCCGCCGACCTCGAGTTCGGTCGTGAAGGTATCGCGAAGGTCCGCCAACAGGCGGCGCTGGTGCGACGGCTGCCGGTGAAAGACGTCGATGTTGCGGCCCATGATCGCCGTAGCGTCGAAATGCGGCAGCTGCTCACGCAGATCGGTCTCGGCGTCCTTGAACATGCGCCGCATCGCATCGTTCATGTAGATCACGTTGAGGTCGGCGTCGGCCATGATGACGTTGGTCGATGCACAGTCGAGCGCGGTCTGGACGCGTGCGGTCTCGTTGGCGCGGCGCAGCGCGTCGGTGACCTCGAAACCGAGCTTGATCTGCGTCGAGCGGATCGCCTGCTGGATGTCGCCTACCGCACCGCGCTCGTCGGCCTCGGCCCAGTCGAAATACTCGCCGGCGACGAACTGCTGCAGCTTGGCCGCGGCATCGCGCAAGGGGCTGATTACCCGGACCCGGCCGAGCAAGTAGAGCAGCGCCGACACGACAGCTGTCGCCGCGAGCAGGCCGAACATGATGCCGTTGCCGGCGCCGAGCGCCAGCATCAGCATCGACAGCAACGCGAGGCCCAAGACACTGCCGGCAGCGGCGCCGAGGATCCGTTCGGCCGTCCATACCGAACCGGCGCCGACCGACGCGGGAATCCGTGCCGCGCCGCGTCGTACCTGGGCGTACAGGTCTTCGGCGAGGCGCTTCTCGGCGGCCGTCGGCTCGGTGCGCACCGACATGTATTCGACGTCGCCATTGGCCAGCGGGATCGGCGTGACGTTGGCACGTACCCAGTAGAAATCACCGTTCTTGGCCCGGTTCTTGACGATGCCGGTCCAGGTCTGGCCGGCGTTAACGGTATCCCAGAGGTCCTTGAAGGCCTCCGGCGGCATGTCGGGATGGCGTACGAGGTTATGGTTCTTGCCGAGCAGCTCGCTCTCCGCGAAGCCGCTGATGTCGACGAAGGCCTCGTTGGCATAGGTGATGATGCCCTTGCGATCGGTCTTCGAGACCAGGATCGTGTCCGGCGGAAACGGGATCTCGTTGTTGGTGACTGGTTCGTTGATCTTCATTTGCTGTCGTGTAGACCGGCGGCCGCTGGACGGGTCGCGGGCCGCCGCCACGTGCCGCATCGCCGGCATTCAGGGTCATGCATCAGCATCGGCCCGGCCGGGGCTTCCTTGAATTGGCAGGGCTCGGCGCGCCGCGTCGGCACGCCCGCTGCGTCAGGCGTCGCCGCCCACGGCACGGTCGGTCTCCAGCAGGCTGCCGACGTCGAGCAGCATGACCATGTGGCCGTCCGCGTTGACCAGGCCGAGGATGTTCTCGGTCGGCACGTTGGCGCCAAAATCGGGGGTGCTGGCGACGTCGTCGTCCTGCGCGACCAGCACGTCGGAGACCGCGTCGACGACCAGCCCGAGCGAGCGCTCGCCGCCGGCCGGGTCCGCCGCATGCACGACGATCACGACCGTCTCCTTGGTGTACTCGGCGACTGGCATGTCGAAACGCCGACGCAGATCGAGGACCGGGACGATGGTGCCGCGCAGGTTGATGACGCCGCGCAGGTATGCCGGGGCGTTGGGGATCCGCGTCACCTGCTCCCAGCCGCGGATCTCCTGGACCTGCAGGATATTCAGCCCGTACTGCTCGTCGGCGAGCATGAACGTGAGGTACTGCGTACCGGCATCCTCGTCATCCACCGCCTGCAATGCCACGATGTTGTCCTGGCTCATGCGCCCCCCTGTCAGGCCGTCAGGGCCATCGCCGCGTCGCTGCGGCCGGCGTGCTGCTTGGCCAGGCGCATCAGGCCGGGTATGTCGATGATGAGCGCAACCGAACCGTCGCCGAGTATCGTCGCGCCGGAAATGCCTTCGACCTTGCGGTAGTTGGCTTCCAGCGACTTGATCACGACCTGTTGCTGGCCGAGCAGGTCATCGACGAACAGCCCGCACTTGCGACCCTCGCCTTCGACGACGACGAGGATGCCGTCGGTCAGCTCGTCGGCATCGTGTTCGTCGATGCCGAACACCTCGTGCATGCGCACGATCGGCAGGTATTCCTCGCGCAGGCGGAACGTCTCGCCGCGCCCGGCCACCTTGTTCAGCATCGAGTCGTCGATCTGGATCGACTCGATGATCGACACCAGCGGCACGATGTAGGTCTCGTCGCCGATACGGATCGTCTGACCGTCGAGGATAGCCAGCGTCAACGGCAGGCGGACGACGATGGCGCTGCCCTCGCCGGGCGTCGACTCGATCTCGATGGCACCGCCGAGTTCGTTGATGTTGCGGCGCACGACATCCATGCCGACCCCACGACCGGAGACGTCGCTGACCTGCTCCGCCGTCGAGAAGCCGGGCTGGAAGATCAGGTCGTAGACCTCCTTGTCGCTGAGGTGATCGTCGGCCTTGACCAGGCCGCGTTCGACCGCCTTGGCGAAGATCTTGTCGCGCGGCAGGCCCCGGCCGTCGTCGCGGATCTCGATGACGATGTTGCCACCGCGATGCGAGGCGGCCAGGTGGACGGTGCCGGTCTCCGGCTTGCCGGCGGCGGCACGCTCCTCGGGCGTCTCGATGCCGTGATCCAGACTGTTGCGCACCAGGTGCACCAGCGGGTCGCCGATCTTTTCGATCACGGTCTTGTCGACCTCGGTGTTCTCACCGCTCATCTTCAGCTCGATCTTCTTGCCGAGCTTCTGGCTGAGGTCATGGACCAGGCGCGGGAAACGGCTGAACGAGAAGCTGATCGGCACCATGCGGATCCGCATGACGCTTTCCTGGAGTTCGCGGGTGTGGCGTTCGAGCTGCGCCAGGCCCTCCTTGAGGCGCTCGACCCGGCTCATCTGGAAGTCGTCACCGAGCATGCCGAGCATCGACTGGGTGATGACGAGCTCGCCGACCATGTTGATCAGGGTGTCGATCTTGTGGATGTCGACACGGATCGAACTCGACGCCCCGGTGGCACCGCCGGCGTGCTTGCGCCGCTCGTCGGCCTTGCGGCGGTCCGCCGTATCGCGGCGTTCGACCGGCGGCGGCGCGGCCTGTAGTGGTACCTTGTCGGTATCCGCGGTCGCCGTGTCGGGCTCGGCAGGCTGCGCGGTGGCGGCCGGATCGTAACTGTCCGGCATGACCGGGATCACGGCAAAGTCGCAGTCGTCCTCGACCCACTCGAACACGTCGTCGATCTG
>JAAUYD010242649.1_pt1 | contig 16590 bp, 10 predicted proteins | sample 7278101 | NCBI WGS metagenome assembly JAAUYD01 (sample SAMN14350128, study PRJNA611818) | marine sediment metagenome | isolation source: surface marine sediment (0.6m) | place: French Polynesia: Moorea | collected 2018-08 | reverse complement strand
GCCGGATCGGTCACATACGCTTATGACCTTGACGGCTTTTTAACCACCAAAACCGATGGAAGTGATGTCACTGGCTACACCTATTCTTCACTTGGAGAGCTTTTAAGTGCCTATTTGCCTGACGGCCGCGAAATCGAGTATGTCCACGACCCACTGGGCAGAAGAGTTGCCAAGCAAGTCGATGGTGCTATCGTAGAAAAATACCTCTGGCAGGGACTGACACGACTGCTGGCGGTTTACGACGGATCTGATAATCTAATAATGCGCTTTGATTATGCCGACGGCCGCATGCCGGTGTCCATGACCAGCGGCGGCAGTACCTATTATCTGACCTATAACCAGGTGGGTTCCCTACAAATAGTTGCAGATGGGGCCGGTAATGTGGTAAAAAGAATAGAGTACGATTCATTCGGCAATATTATCAACGATACCAATCCGGCCTTTGAAGTGCCCTTTGGCTTTGCCGGTGGTTTGCATGACCGCGATACAGGATTGGTTCGGTTCGGCTACCGCGATTATGATCCGGATGTGGGACGGTGGACGGCAAAGGATCCTATTCTCTTTGCCGGTGGCGACACTGATTTATATGGCTATGTCTTAAATGATCCGATTAATTGGGTAGATCCAGAAGGATTACATGGTTGGATCTTTTTTGGAAATAAGTCTACCTATCTTAGGCCTAGTTGGCGCCTAAGACCTAATCAACTTCCGATAAGAAATCCAAAACCGCCGAAAACAACTCCTAAACCTGAACCACGCTGGGATTGGAAAAAGCAACCTGACATGGATGCAGATATATTAAATAGAAATTTTCCTCATCAACATCCATCAGGTTCAGCAGCACCCGATGGTGGTATAATACCCCCTGTTTTAGATAATAGAACTAATAGTTCAAATGGTAGTCCATGCGATTCTGGTGAGCCTCAGAATGATCCAGGCCTGTATGATCCAATTACCAATCCTGGTGGTTGGACTTAAAAAAGCGTTATGCAAATGTTAACAGAAAAAGTAGAAGCGTTAGAAAAAAGAATTCGAGATAATTCCGCGACCGTGAGCGATTATTTTAAACTGGGGACTATATATTTAGATGGAGGCGATTATAATAAAGTAATTCACTTATATGATCAAATTATAAAATTAAGTCTATCGAATTTGGAGCTATCACGTGTCTATTACGAGAAAGGGGAGGCTTTAAAATTATCCAATAAAAATGAAAAAGCGATTTGTTCTTATATTAAATCATATAAATTAATTCAAACAGAAGCGAATTCAGTGGACTCACTTGATCTAAAGGGTTTGAATAAATACAATCTTTTCCTTCATTTTAGGGAGAGCAATGAAGGTAGGCAGCACGCTGAAGAGGCTATCAACTATTTTAATTTGTTATTAAAAAAGCTGGATAGCAGTGATGAAAGGTATTTTGTTACCCTTTCTTACCTTGCAGATATTTATTCAAAACTTGGTGAATATAATAATGCCTTGAATTATTATGATCAGATTTTAAAATTAAGTTCGGATAACAATGATATTGTTTGGGCATTGGGTGGGGTCGCATCTATCTATGGTTTGAGAAAAGAACTTAAACGTGCAGAGCAATATTTCAAAAAAGCTATCCACAAAGCAAATAAAACTATTGCTATATCAAAAATATATTTCGATATGGGGAAAATGTACTTTGAAAATAATTGTTTTTCTGAAGCTGATACGGCTCTCCGAAATGCTTTGCTAAAATTGGAAGATGATGTAATACTCAAGGAAAACAAAGAGTATAAAATTGATATATTATGGTATTTGGGGACGTTAGCTTATGAAGCTGGAAGAGAAAAAGACATTGAAGAGTTTTTTAAGGCAATTATGGTAAGCATTGATAACAACCACTATTATTATGCTAATATCCATATCACGCTTGGGCATTTTTACTCCATTAAGAATAACAACGAAAAAGCCCGAGAACATTATAATTATGTATTGTCAGCACCTCTCGCTTCCGAGGAAGAAATAAATATGGCAAAGGATAGTTTGTCGCAGATTCCTCTGGATGCGTAAGCGGGAAGTGGACCTGATAATCAATTTAACACTATAATCTTTATCTGGCGAGGAGTGTGTTAAAATATAAAGCATGGAATGAAAAAGAAGGTTTTAATTTTTTTCATAGCAATAATTCCCATTATTGTTGTTGCATATTATTACTGCGGAAAGAAGAAGCTTGATATCTCAGATGTTCATTGGGTTTATGAAAAAGGTATCTGCACAGTTTCCTTTATAGTTCGAAATAATGCCAAGAAACAAAACACTTATAAATTAAGTATACGTGCTTATAAACAAGAACGTATCTCAAACGCAATTGTCAGTAAAATTGTTGGAGAAAAGCTGATATTGGTAGACGTTTTGGCGGGTGAGAGAAGAAAAATAAATGAAAAACTGGATTTAGTGCTTGGACTTCAACCTGATATGGTAGGAGTGTCTGCTTGGGAGGATAATTGGAAGAAGAAAGAGGGGTCGCACCTTGAATAGCGAAAGAAAGCATCGGAACGACCATAAAAAAAGGGAGAAGAACAGGGTCTGATCTTAAATATCAAATATTGATAAAAGCGAAGGCAGTTAGAGATTAATCTTTGACTGCCTTTTTGTTTTAATTGCCAAGCTAAAATGAACCGATCCTCATCAGGGGCGTTGAGGCGGATGCCGTAATGATAAGCACGAAGTGTGGTGCAGGCACAAGGGGCTCCGATTTTAAACGGAACTTTACTTCTGATTATTTAGATTGAGGAGTTCAGCTGGCGTGATATGTGACGGGGTACATATTGGCGCCTTATCAGACGGCATTTTACCGCTGTTGATTAAAATAGAAAAAATTTTGTCTGATAAGGGCACAATATGTAGCAATGCATCAAAGCATATCAGCCTCGCTTATAGAGCTGCAGCGGAGACGGGCGGTAGGGAAGTTTTGGATTGTCTGCGTGCTGTGCCTATTAATGGATGTGGCCAATACCCCAGTTAATCAAATGACCCACTAAAAATCAGAGACACAAACATTTTCCACCTTCTTTATAATTCGCTACATAAAAGGTATCTTTCGTGTGATGTTTTGTGCGGTTTGACCGCCATAGCTTGGTGAAAAGGGGCAATTCTATGAACCAAAACATCACACGAAATGATTCCGGGGCGATAATCGAGGTTAAAAAAGGGGTGCCGGATCGCATCGGCTTTTGGCTGGAGGCCTATTTTCGCTTCGAGGTCAACACCAGCGCGACCAGCCGGAAAGTTCAAAAGCGGGATCTGGGACTTTTTCTGAAGTTCATGCTCGATGTCGAGGGGTGCGATGATCGAGTCGCCTGGTCGCCCAGACTGTCGCGGGCGTTCAAGGATTACTTAAGATCGACGCTCAACAAAAACGAAAAGCGGCGCTGGGGGGATCGTAGCGTTAACCGGATTTTGGCCCACCTTAAAACCTTCGCCAAGTGGGTGAATAAGCTACGGCCCTTTCCCCTGGGCAGCTCCCTTGAGATCAAACGGGCCATTACCAGGGCCCAGCGCCGAAGGATTTTAGACGCGATGGATATGCTGCTTATCATCGGCGGCCGCTCCCGTGATCGCCGCCACAATGTCCGCAAAGATAAGAGAGCGCTCAACAGCTGGCCCCGGCACAAGGGCTACCGGGCCTACCGCAACCGCGTCGTCGTCTATACCCTCATTGAAACCGGTATGCGGCGGCAGGCGGTGACGCGGATCAATTTAGACGATATTGATTTCGAGAAGCAGACCATCGCGGTTGAGGAAAAGGGCGGGATACGGCACCGATACCAGATATCCAAAGAAGGGCTCTTGGCGATTAAGGATTACATCGAGGGGGAACGGGATATCGATTTTAAACGGTGGAACACGCCGGCGCTTTTTATAACTGCGGCCACCACCCGAAAAGGAAACGGCAGATTGAGTGTCTGGATGATAAATCAGATTTGGAAAAAGGCTTGTGAGATGGCCGGGGTCTCCGACAAAACGCCCCACTCCGCCAGGCACGCCATGGGACGGCACATTATCGAGAAAACCGGCAACGTGGCGGGGGTACAACGCCAACTGGGCCACAAGAATGCCGCTTATTCGCTTCAATATGCAAGGATAACAAGGGATGAGCTAAATACGGTGTTGGATGATCGATAGTTTGCCAGAGGTGTATTTTGTAATGGGCGACAAAAAAATCGGCCCAGTTGGCCAGGGTAGGGGCTCACACGCCCCGTGACGCCCGCCACGCCATGGGCCGGCACCTCATTGAGAAAACCGGCAATATCGCCGCGGTTCAAAGACAGCTCGGTCACACCAACGTAGCCTACTCGATTCAGTACGCAAGGATCACCGACCAGGAGCTGACTGACGCATTGGAAGACCGGTGATCTGCCTTAGAATTCTCTTCAGCGACCTTATAATCAGGCCATTGTTTCCTGGAGACAATTTGAGAATCTCCGTTAATCTATCCGGATCATAAATCAGGTCAAAAAATTTTTTGGTCTCCTTATTTGCGATAATCAGAGCGACCTGGATTAGTAGAAGGGTAGGGGTCAATTTTTTTTCTGACATTTTCCCGGCGATGTAATTACCGTATCGTACTTTTAAAATAACCTAGTTTAAATGTAGGGGGCCAAATTCCAAGGAATACCCAAGAGGGATTCTGAGGGGGTATCCCAATTGGGAAGTTAAAAGTTCCGTTTTCAGCGGGACAGAAATATCTCAGGTCTCAAATTTTTATTGAGTTTGTCGATGAATTAAATGGATCATATCTTCCCTATAAACATTTGATATAATTCAAAAATTATAAAAATCCTTGACAGGTAAGTTGCCATAGGTTATAAAATATAGGATCAAGAGGCATGATTTATTAAAGAAAATTAAGGAATATATTAACGCGATGAGAGGCATTAAGCTTTGAGTAAAAATGCTAAAGGGATCTGATAGCCGTCAGATCCCTTTTTTAATGCGCGCCGGAATGGGCTTTCACAACGTACATCTCAATTTATTAATTTAAGATTTATTATCTGACTGTCAATACCCCCCCCCAAGCCGCTTGGAAGGGTATTTTTTATGGCAGCGACAGCTCCGCTGGAATCTTCATTCATACATCAGGATTACTTACCATTCCCGGTCCGCGTTAAGGCCCAAACGTGTGAGCAATGCCGGCCGACTTAACTCAATCAAGCGGTATACCTGCTCTTAGTTAGCCTATTTTAATAAGTTTTTGCAGTTGCATGAAACATAGCCCCTTTATATTTGTTTTCGCTTATCTATAAAATGGATGGAATAATTTGTTGATTACAATTCACCCTGGAGGACAATGATGAATACTTGCATGAGGACCTTGGTAGTATTTATGGCTATCGCAGCACTTTTTCTTGTTTCCAATTCTGCATTCGGACAAGACAGTTTGTACATCGACTCAAGTGGCAAGGTTGGAATTGGTACTGATACGCCGGGATATAAATTAGATGTAGCAGGCAACATAAACACAAATAATTTCTTATACATAAACGCGTGGCCGGATTATGGTAATGGCTATTTTAGAATATGGCACGATGGAGACGGCGGTAGTGGAACTCCTGCCGGTGAACAAAAGACTGTTTTTGATGTTGGCAATAAGTCAGATGTATTGTCTCTGGACAACGATGGAAATGTTTTTGTCAACGAAGGCAACCTAACCACAAATCATTACTTAACTATAGACGCTTGGCCCGGTTATGGCGATGGCAATACCAGAATATGGCATGATGGGGATGGTGGCAGTGGGACCGCTGCCGGTAAACAGAAAGTCGTTTTTCATGTGGGCGATAAGACAAATGCATTGAATATACACGATGATGGCAACGTCGGCATCGGGGTGGGTGAACCTGCAGAAAGATTGCAGGTGGATGGGAACGTCGTTCCCAGGTGGAATAACTGGAACGATTTAGGGGCAGAAGGTTTGACATGGGCAAATGTCTACACCACGAACTGCACCGGGCATTCAAGCGATGAACGGCGTAAAGACAATATAAAGGATATCCCCCTTGGTCTCGATTTCATCAGTGAACTGCGTCCGATTTCATATAAATGGAAGGATATTAACATCCCGGAAGTTAGGGAGACAAGAACCGTTAAACGACAAAAAACAAGGCGCGTCACAAAAAAGGTTTACAAAGAAGACATTAAATTAATTAACGGTAAATATGTCAGAAAGTGGATTGCGAAAAACCAAGAGGTGGATGAGCCAATATTTGAAGAACATCCGCTTTATGAAGAGAACGGCAAAAAAGTCGGTATGCATAAATTTCCTGTAATGGAAACGGTTGATATAGAGGTGATCGTTCAAGAAGAAAGAAATAAAAAATTTACTCGCTCCCATTACGGATTTTCCGCCCAGCAGGTAAAAGCCACCATGGACAGCTATGGAGTCGACTTTGATGGAATTGTTTATGATGACAAAAACGACACCTATGTCATCAGAATGGGTGAATTTGTGCCGATTCTGATGAAAGCCGTCCAGGAGTTAAAAACGGAAGTCGATAAGTTAGAGGCTGAGATTTCAAAACTTAAAAAATAAAAAAGCAGGATTTAGCAGTCCTTTCATGTGCACTACGACCAAATTGGAGAGCCTCAGACTGATACGCTAATACGTGGTGCCTAGATCTTAGGCCGTAGGCTGTATTACTAGCTTTTTAATTCCGGCATATTCTATAGTGGGATGTAAAAATGAAAATAAAAAATTTCTGTAGTTTGGCTATTGTCCTGGTTGTCTCGATTTTCACCATTTCATATGCAAATGCAGCCGACCTATATCTGAATTCGTCCCTTGAAACAGATTACTACCAATCAGATGGCAACATTTTTGCACAAAATGGCTGTGTCGTACCCCAGGCAAATAATGTGCGGTTTTTAGCCGAAAGCAGCATAACCCTGGAGCCGGGATTTCGGGTGGAAGCCGGCAGCACCTTCGGCGCGACCATTGGTGATTATAATGATGTGCCTTTGGGGGCTGACATCGACGGTGATGGCCTGCCGGATTGGTGGGAGCTGGCCAATTTCAGCGATATCAGTGAAGATCTTTTTGATGATCCCGACCTTGACGGCTATAGCAACTATGCAGAGTTCAACTTTGATACGGATCCCACGGACCAAAATGATGTGCCGGATCCTGATGACTATGATGAAGGGATTGATTATGGTATGGCCGCAGCAGAACAGCAAGGCGGCGGGGGCCTGGTGGGTGATACCGTGCGGATTCTAAACGGCAATGCCATTGAAATCAGAGACGATTTTCAATTTCCTTCCCCGCACAGTTCAGGGCTCATTTTCCAGGCATTCTATAACAGCCGGTCGGCAAGAGTCGGCGATTTGGGCTTTGGTTGGACGCACAGCTACGAGATCCTGCTTGAGACTGACTTTGGAACGGCCAGCGGCGGACTGATCCGTGTCCAGGATGAGACTGGCCGGATCCGCTATTTTCTGAAAAATGCAGGCGGCGTATACGACGGTTTTTTTAGCGAACGCACCCATGTCGCAGTGGAATCAGGGGACTATGTCTGGTATCGATTGGACGGCAGCCGCTGTGGCTTTTCATCTGAAGGCAAATTGATCTGGATTGATGATGAAAAAGGAAACGAGCTGTCACTTACTTATGACGCCCAAGGCCATATTGAGACAGTGTCTGATGCGGCCTCTGCCAGGGTGTTGACCTTTCACTATGTGAACGACCTGCTGGACCATATCACCGGACCAACAAGTGATGCGGTTTCAGACGGCATCTGGGTCAGCTACGATTATGACGCCAGCCAGAACCTGACTTCTGTAATCTATGCAGACGGCTCCGAATTCAATTACAGCTATACCGATATCAATGACAACCACAACCTGACAGAAAAGAGCAATGCGGCCAACCATCTGCTTGCCAGCTGGGACTATGACAACCAGGATCGCTGCACCGATAATTACAGCGTCGATGGCACCGGCGCCTCCCTTGTTTATGTGAGCGCCACCCGGGTGGATGTCACCGATGCCTATGGAACGGTTCGAACCTACACCACTGGTGAAATCAACGGGCAAAAGCGGGTCACGGCCATGCAGGGACTTGCCGCTGCGCCCTATGACGGCAGCAGTCTGGTGCGCTGGCAGTACGATGGTTTGATGAACTTAACTGAAGTGGAAACCGCCGGTGGAACTGTCCATCAGTACCAGAATCATGATTCCCGCGGAAATCCGGCCACTGTAATTCTTGCTGCCGGCGAGCTCGAAGAGCGGACCATCAGCTATACCTATCACCCGGATATGAACGTGGCATTGACCCGCAGCGAAGCCAGTGTTTTAGGTTCGGGAGACAAACTCACCATCTGGGACTATGATGACGACTATGATACGATTGCCAATGAGAATCCCACCAATTTAGTATCTCGCATCATCGACCAGGGCTTTACCAAGGATGCGTCAGGGGTTACGGTACCTTACGAATACATTACCACCTTAACTTACAACGCCAAAGGACAGCTGCTAACTATTGACGGTCCGCTGACCGGCACGGCGGACACCGACAGCTTTGGTTATGACCCGGTAAATGGCAACCTGCTATCCGTCACGCGGCCATTGATCGGCAGCACAAGCTTTGCTAACCATGATGCTGCCGGACAGGTAGGCAAAGTTACCGATGTCAACAACCAGTTTGATACCTTCATTTATGACGGCCGGGGCCGGGTGACGACCGTTACCCATGGTGCCGACAACAGCAGCCGCACGGTGGTGTATAACAGCGCCGGCCTGCCCAATACCACCACCGATGAGGATGATGTCGCCTTCAGCTTTGATTACGATGACGTCACCGGCCGGTTGGTCGAAAAACTCGATTGGGACGGCAACTACATTGCCTACAGCTACGATGCCCAGGGCAACCTGACCGGGCGCAGCAAGTGTGATGCCGGTGATGTGTGCACTTCGGTTAAAACCTGGAATTACCAGGGGGCTGTGATTCCCGGCAAGCTGTGGAAAGAAATCAAACCGGACAGCAGCTTTTCGGAGTATCTCTACGACAGCGAAGGTAATGTTAGCGCGGTCATCGACTATAATCTTAACCGCACCGATTATGAATACGATGCACTCAATCGGCTGATCACCGTCGCCCAGCCCGGCAGCCTGATTACCAGCTATGATTATGATCTGCACGGCAACCTGAAATCGGTCATGGATGCAAATAACAATGAAACCACCTTCATCTATGACGACATGGGCCGGGTGGTACAAACCACCTCACCAGATACCGGCACTGCGAAATTTGTCTACGATGCGGCCGGCAACCTGGTTCAAAAAACAGATGCCAAGGCGATAACCGTCAGCTACGACTATGATGACTTAAACCGACTGACCGATATCCTATTTCCTGACAGCACTCAGAATATCAGCTACAGCTATGATGCCGGTACCAACGGCATCGGCAGGCGCACCGGTATGACCGATTCGGCCGGAACCACCAGCTTTGGTTATGATACCCGCGGCCGGCTGGTCAATAAAGCTAGCACGGACAACACGGTCAACTACCCAATGATTTCTAGGACATATAGCCCGGCAAGCCGGCTGGAGTCATTTACCTATCCCTCGGGCCGTACGGTTGATCTGGCTCGCTACAGCAACAACCAGAAGATCCAGAAAGTCACAACAACATACAGTACTGTTACGAAGACATTGCTGGACAATATTGCTTACAATCCTTTTGGCAGACCTAAAAGTACGGAAACCGGCGCTGGCGGCTCGGTTGACAACCAATCAGGCGCATGCAACTGTTTAGAAAAAATCAATTACGGTGAAAGGATGGAGCAGATTTACTCCTATGACAACAACGGCAACCTGACCGATATTGCGGCCACAAACACCCCTTGGTTTAGCCAGGACTTTACCTACGATGTCCAAAACCGGCTGGAAACCGCCTCGGGCGTCTACGGCGCTATCAGCTACACCTACGACGGGACGGGAAACCGGCTGACCCGAACCATTGATGCTCAAACCGATACTTACGGCTATGTTGCCGGCACCAACCGACTGGATCAGATTACCGGGCCCAATGCAGCCGCGTTCAGCTACGATGCCAACGGAAACATCACAGATATTGACAGCAGAAGCTATGTGTACAACCAGAACAATCGGCTCATTCGGGTGGAAGAAGATCTCGACATTTTAGGGGAATACACTTACAATGGTCTGGAACAGCGGGCAATAAAAGAGGTGGATGGGGCCATCACTGTATTCCACTACGACTTTAATGGAAACATCATCGCAGAAAGCTTATCGGATGGCACCATGACCGCCGAATATCTGTATATTGGAGGCAGTCGTTTCGCAAAAGTGGATTTCAGCACGAGTGTGTTATATTATTATTCTAATAACTACCTTGGCACACCGCTTCTTCTAACAGATGATACCGGGAATGTGGTATGGGAAGCAGAATATAAGCCTTTTGGTGAGGCGACCGTTAATTCGAACTCCACGGTGGTCAATAATTTTAGGTTTGCCGGCCAGTACTACGATGAGGAATCTGGACTGCATTATAATTGGCACCGATACTATGACTCGAAGACCGGAAGGTACCTGACGCCGGATCCGATTGGGCTTGAAGGTGGACTAAATCTTTATGCTTATGTCTTAAATGATCCGATTAACTTCATTGATCCAGATGGATTATACGTTAAACATCTATTTGAAGACAAGTTGCCTTCATGGCTACGTGACAAACGAACCCCTGAAGAAAGAGAGGCAGCATCACAAGCTTACAATAGAGATTTGCAAAAGAGATTAGGTCAGGCGGCTGGAGTAGTTATTTTGCATTCAAAAGGCGAAAAGGCGGCATTGCAGCCATTGTATAAATTATTTGCATTCCCATTTACTTCAAAAAAGGATAACACTGCACCACCATGGTGGCCTCCTTTTTCACCCGCGCCAAATCCCACTAGAGAAGAAGAAAATTTTTCGGGGTTTTCGAGTATTCCCGATAATGTGACATATCCTGGAGAATGTAACCCGGAAACTTCAGATCTTGAATGGGATTGGGAAAGTTCGGAAGACACCGCAAGTATTGGAGAAACAGCCACAATATATGTTATAGGTGGCACACCTCCATATAATTGGGCAATAACAGGCGGTGGAAACAGATGGCAATTGACTTCGGCTGATACGAATACCCCGGAAAACGCTATAAGCAGGGTTGGCGGAGTAAATCCGGACTGTGGGGTTACTATCACAGTTACTGACTCTAGTTCGTGTGTGACTACGGGAAGTTTAAGGGATCCAGATCTTGGATATTTTATTTATTCCCATCCTAACGAATGTTTTCCCTCTTCAGTATTTACTGGCGCCCCAGACGATGATAATTTATGGATAATTGACTATAATAGGTCTGTTTTAGGTTCTACAAGGGGTGTGTATTATGTAGGACAAAGATACTGGGGTTCGATTGGGACTAATTTTTTTTCAACGCAAGAAGCCTGTGAAGCTTCAAGGACAAGTTTAGATTGTCCTGGAGGTTTAACTTCTGAATGTTTATCAATTGAAAGTATTCATGGTTATGACAGTACCATTACCTACACAAGATGCAGTGTGGAGGGACGCAGATGGACCAGTGACTATTGCTATCTTAACGGACTTGGCTCTTGGGTGTATAAATCAGGGTTGATGGACTCCACCGGTTCATTTGGTACTTCTACCTTTGTTTGTGGAGATCCTCCTTACTAGAAAAGCGAAAAAAAATCCGAGGGAGCAACGATGCCAATCTGGAGACCAACCAAAACCGGGGGCTAATTCATCAAATTTTGTGAGATTGAGCTCGCTTCTTCCTCATCACTATCACTATTTAAGGAAACCAGGATCACTATCGCACACCATAAAGAATCTGATCCACTTTCTTGAAAGATGTATGTTTTGATATATCAAAGTTTGTTGAGTTCATAAAAATGTAGATGTTTAATTTATATCTTTTTTTTGCGTTCATTTTCATTCAGGATACTTGATATGGATAGCTCAAACAAAGTAGTTGAAATAATCCTTGATATTATTTTTTTTATTTTACCAGTAGCCGGTGCAACTCTATGGCTTTTTAAGGTTTTGGTGAAAAATGTATGTAATACAAAGGATTGGGAGAATTATGAAACAGAATACAAATCAATAGTCATAAAAATCGCATTAGTTTCATTGCCGGTACTTTTGGGGCTATTTCTTTGCTTTTTTATGGCGTGGTTGATATTCTTTCCCTCTTTTAAGCTTCCAATATTAGTTAAGATACTTGGTTTTATCCTTTATGCCGTATTTTGGGGGTGTACTGGAATTCTTTATGGACTGGGAAGAGCAGTTGCAGCTGGGACAGGTTCCGCCACAGGAATTTTAGATAAATTGTTCAAAATCATGTCAGAAAAGAATACTTCATTGAATAAAAATTTTAATATGAACAATCAAACTACTAATGAGATACGAAGAGAAAATAGAAAGTAGTGGGAAGTAGGGGTTTGTTTAGATATGTGGAGAAATCCAACGATCTTATTCAAATCAAATCCATTTTGGGTTTCTGGAATCCCGAGAGAATTTGGACAAAAAACGTCGATCTTAGAATTCAGTTTCAAACTCTCTTACCGTAATACTAAGCCAAAAAATTGGCCTTTCGATAGCAAGAGACAACAGAAAGATTATAAACAGAGCATGAATATCCCGGGAAGTTTTTCCTATCATAGCGCTATAAGAAAACTTGGTTTTTGACCGAGAACCGAACAGTCAAAAATTCATTATTTTTGAATTATTTACAATATTTTTGGCACCTTAAACAACGTCTGATAATTATCATTATGTAAACTTTTTAAGGAGACATAAAATAAATTAATAAATATTTCAGTATATTATGCTATATTTCTATCATTTATACATTAAGTTTTCAGGCGCACCTAATCGATACCCGTCTCTATGATGGCTTCAGCGAAAAATCTCTCAATTGATATCATCTATTTGAAATATTTTTCCGAAAAATTTTATGTGTTTAGGATTTGTAACTTTACATGGTTTCAAGCTTTGCCCATTGTCAAGAGTTCCCCTCAATCGCCGTCGCTAAATATTCGAGCTCGAGGGTTCGGCTTACAGATTATGTAAACTTTTGGGAAGCAATTAATAGGCCCAACCTTCGTATTAATTCCCTGCCCCTCGCATAAAGAAATCCGCACTATGCAAAAGCTTTTACTTTTATATCATCCACCTTTTGCATGGCCTGCCAAAGGTCATATTGCGTCTGCTGGATCAACCAGCTTTCGGCGCTGCCGCCAAAGGCCTTAGAAAGCCTGATGGCCATTTCCGGTGATACCCCAAACCGGGCATTAAGCAATGCGGATAGGGTCTTTCTAGATACGCCAAGCCCTTTGGCAGCCTCGGTAACGGTTAATCCTAAAGGCTCTATACAAAGCTCACGGATGACTTCTCCTGGATGCGGTGGATTGTGCATAACCATATTTGCTATTCCTCAATGATAATCAAGATAATCTATGTCAACAGCGTTGTTATTTTCAAACCGGAAAATTACACGCCAGTTGCCAGACACCGATACGGCCCAATAGCTCTTATATTTTCCTTTCAATGTGTGCAAATTGAGTCCCGGTAAATCCATATCCTGGGCAGCCTGGCTGGCGTCGAGCCGTGCCAGGATCAGTCTTAAACGATTTGCATGTTCAGGTTTTACGCCTTGCTGGCTTCCTGTATCGTAGAGTTTTTTTAGACCTTTATGTCTGAAACTTTTAATCACAATTAATATGTAACCCGTCTATGGCCAGGTGTCAATAAAAACTCTGATTTTTCAGACCAAAAAAAACGAGGATGTAAAACACCCGAAAAATGACCCTCTCATTTGCGATATACCGAACGATCTCGATAAAGACCATACTTTGGTATGGGCTTTTTTCTTTAAAATGGTGCGCTTTTATCGTATCCCCGGCGACTGTCCTGCATCGTCCAGATTTTTGCGCAGACTTCAAAACTCGTCGCCGTAACAAAAAAATTGAGCCGCTATTTTCGCTTGTTCAATCGATCATGTTGGTCCAGGGCTCTTAAGGCTGCATAAGTGGCCCTATATCGTTCTCATCGTTGGCGGCAGCCGAACGGAAAATCCCGTCATCTTGTGCCGGAAACAGGCTTTTCCATTAATCCTGTCCAAATAAGAAATATTTGACCTCGTCATTTGTGAAACTTCGGGACTTTTTTGGTTGACCCCTGCGCCCTCCCATCCTCCCCTATTGAAAAAAGTGTCGAGTTTATTTGGTGGTGAAGACGGTGAAACGATTTATTATTATCGCACAGAAGAGGTATGCGCTAATTTAAGATCGCCTGATATAAGCGAAATGACAGGGCCGGATTTTATAAATTTTTGATGACTTTCTTGATTTTAGCCTCACTTGGTAGTTTTACCTGGTATTCGGCGATGAAAATTTTTTCTTCCAGGCCATCTAGAGCGTAGATGACCTCTTCCCGGCCGGCTTCGCGACAAATGATCAGGCCGATGGTGGGCTGTTCATGCTCATACTGTTTATGCCGGCGCCAGTAACCGATATACTTATTCATCTGACCGATATCCCCACTGTCCACTTTGCCGATTTTCAAGTCTACTAGGACAACGCAGGGAATGCCGCGGTGGTATAACACCATATCGATAAAGTGTGTCTGCCGGTCAATTTTAATCGGCACCTGCCGGCCCAGGATCGCGAAATCCTGACCCAGCTCCTTTAAAAATTTCTCGAAATTAGATAGGATTTTGTCCTCGAGCTCTTTTTCTTCCGGATTGGAGTGGAGCTCGATAAAATCAAAGTCATAGGTATCTTTGAAGACTTCCTGAGACTGGACGGCCGGCAGCCTGGTTTGAAATACGGTCTTTATGTCTTTTTTCGACGTGTTTTCATAAAGCTTCGCCTTTATCTGGCTGCGCAGTCCGCGGACACTCCAGGAATGTAAGACGGCCTTGTTTTGATAAAACGCCCGTTTTTGGTCATCCTCTATATCAACCAGCTGATAGTAATGTGTCCAACTTAATTGTGGTGTCACTGATCCCACATTTTTATAACATTGATAAAACTTAACAATTCGATATAAATCACGTCTGGCAATACCTAAATCAGACGACAGGTTATTGATTAGGTAACTTCCATAGTCCGCTCGTTTTTTATGTTGTAGTTCCTCTCTAACAATTCGTTCTCCAATTTTCCAATAAGTCTGGACTCTAATGTTATCAACGGCTTTATAGGCTTCATAGTGGGCACTGTCTATAATACTTTTAAGATCTTTGAGTAGATTTTGGTAATCTTTATCGTTTGATATACCTTCTTTGACTGAAATTATTTTCTTGGTTTTTGAGGCCATATTTTGAGATTGTAATTGTTTAGTGAGATGACGATTGTGGGATCAGTGATCCCACAATTTTTCCTTTCTGGTCGCACAATTTTTGAGACTTAAGTTTTCTGTTGGACTGAGGATTTTCGCTTTCCGCCCTTCCCTACCTTGCTGCACTGTATGGCAACAACGGAAAACTAAAAAGCCACCCTTTTGTGTTCTGATCTGTGGTGGACAAAATCATTAATTTTCGTGAAGCATGTTATAAAAACCATATACTGTGGTCCGGCGTCAATTGATCGTGACGACGAAGGGCGTCGATCTCGTGGCGAATGAGCTCTTTAGGTTTGTTGGAAATGGCGGTGCGCTCATAAAGCATGGAATCGATCTTTTGACGAAGGGTGCGCACGCTCCAGCGCTCGACCCGGCACATTTCTGCATAGAAATCACGCTGTAATGCATCCTTTTGGTAAATGATCTCCTTGAAATGGGACCAGCTCAATTGTCTCCACAGCGTAGAGACAATCGCTTCATCCGCAAACACCTCGGCAAAGTGGATCATGTGGCGCAGATTTTTGGCCGAAAAGCCGCGGCCGTACTCGACTTGTAATTGTCGCGACAGTGTAGAGACAATGGCCTCGCCGTATTCCGCCCGTCCTTCTTTTAAAATATCCTGGTTGATCCGCCGATCGATCCGCCAATAAAGCATGGTCAGCCCGGTGTTTACCGTAGCTGCCACCGACGCACGAGCCTCCTCGATCATGTCCCTCACATCGCGGATCAAAGACTTGTCTGCGCTTGCGAGATCTTTTCTACGTTTCATGGCTTACCCCATATACTACCGAGAATTGCTCGTAAGTTCCCTTGACGGATAGCTCGTCTGGTTTGGTATCGCAGAGGATTACATTCATCAGTCCGACTCCTCATCAAACAAACTCATCTTGGAGCAGTTCGACGAAGTGACTGAAAGACAATCTGCCGATCAGCTCCTTTCCCGGAAGGGATAATTCGGGAGACACCGTCTCCCGAATCTGCGGATAGGTCTGGTAAAACTGAGGATAGCGCCGCAGCTCGCGCTCTTCAACACGGCTTACGCCTTTTGAGCTCAAACTTTCGGAGAGCTGGCCTAGAAGCCGCTCGCCATATTTAGCCCGGTCTGCGCCGTTTTGCTCATATTCGGCGATATAGCACCCGATCATCCAGTTGCGCAGCGTCAGGCTGACATTGACGGCCCGGCTGGCCTGT
>JAAUYD010045435.1_pt1 | contig 16590 bp, 12 predicted proteins | sample 7278101 | NCBI WGS metagenome assembly JAAUYD01 (sample SAMN14350128, study PRJNA611818) | marine sediment metagenome | isolation source: surface marine sediment (0.6m) | place: French Polynesia: Moorea | collected 2018-08 | reverse complement strand
GCGGGTTCGAATCTGAATTTCTGACCGCCAATGGAGGCTTGATACATCAGTCCGCCCTTGGCCCTGGTGTAAACCGCCACACCGTTGCGAAAGTTGGCGTTGGCCGACACGCCTTTGTCCAGGGCTACGGCGGAAGCCTGGCCGGAGAAACTGAAGTCTCCGGACTTGAACCAGTCCAGCGCATCCTGGGAGTTGAAGAAAATCACCTGACTGTAGGCCTGGCCGCCGAACTGGAAGCCAATACTGGCCTGGCTGAGATCACAATAGCCCACCAGCCTGCCCCGCTCGTAGACCTGGCCTTTGCCGTAGGCCCCACCCACCCCGGCCGCGCCGGCACCCACCGTCGGAAAAACCGCGTAGCCGATGGAGTTGCGAAACAGGGTGCCGATGCCGGGATCGACCTGCTCGAACTGGTAAATGGTTTCTTCAGTGGCGTCATCCAGGCGGTGGGATTTGTAGCCGTCACTGGGGGTTACGGCACAGGCCGTGAGCGCGAGAGCCATGCAGGCCAGGAGGATGTTTTTCATGGGTGGGTGCGTTGTCCAGCGAGAGTTTTTACTGGAACGATATGGTAACCGAAAGCGGGTTAAATATTCATAATTCTGCGCCCAAGGTGCGCAACAATTAAACGTCATCCAGAACTCGATTCAGGATGAGGATAAGAAATGGAGTACGTCGGTGCGTTGAACATCGGAGTGGTATGCCCTGGCGTCATTTGGCACAGGGATGTGCCAACGCCCGGAGGGCGTAAGCGAAGCAAAACCGCGTTTTGCGTAGCGCCCGCGAGCGGGTCAGGAGGACCCGTCTTGCGGAGGAACATCACTTCTTCGGCATGTACAGATCCGTAATCGTCCCCTCGTAAGCCTCCGCCGCAAAACATACCGTTTCCGACAACGTCGGATGCGGGTGCACGGTAAGGCCGATATCGGCGGCGTCGCAGCCCAGTTCAATGGCCAGGGCCACCTCGGCGATGAGGTCGCCGGCATTGGGGCCGACGATGCCGCCGCCGATGACCTGCTCGGTGTCTTCGTCGAAGATCAGCTTGGTCAGCCCTTCGCTGCGCCCGTTGCCCAGGGCCCGACCGCTGGCGGCCCAGGGGAAGACGCCTTTGCCGAAGTTCAGTCCCTGCTGTTTGGCTTCGATCTCGGTCACACCGACCCAGGCCACCTCGGGATCCGTATAGGCTACTGACGGAATCACCCGGGCATCGAAGGCGCTCTTCTCGCCGGCGCAGACTTCTGCCGCCACCTTGCCTTCATGGGTTGCCTTATGGGCCAGCATGGGCTGGCCAACAACGTCGCCGATGGCAAAGATGTGGGGCACGTTGGTCCGCATCTGCTTGTCTACGGCGATGAAGCCGCGTTCGTCCACGTTGACGCCCGCCTTGTCCGCGCCGATCTTTTGCCCGTTGGGCGACCGGCCGACCGCCACCAGCACCCGGTCAAAGGTGTCATGGGCCGGTGCCTTGCCGCCCTCAAAATAGACCTTGAGCGCCCGCTTCTGAGCCTCGATGCCGGTCACCCGTGAACCCAGGAAAATATTGTCGTACTGCTTGCTGACAAATCGCTGGAACGGCTTGACCAGGTCGGGATCGGCGCCGGGCATCAGGTGGTCCAGCAATTCACAGACCGTGACCCGGGTACCCAGGGCTGAGTAGACGCTGGCCATTTCCATGCCGATGATGCCGCCGCCGATGATCAGCATCTTTTTGGGGATATCGGCCAGGTCCAGGGCGTCGGTGGAATCCATCAGCCGCGGGTCTTCCCAGGGCATGCCGGGTAGCTTGATGGCCTGGGATCCTGCCGCGATGATGCCCTGGTCGAACTGGATGCGGGTGGTCCCGTCGTCTCCGTTCACTTCCATCTGGTTGGGCGATATGAAGGAACCGGTCCCCTGCACCACCGTGACTTTCCGCTGCTTGGCCAGGCCGGCCAGCCCCCCGGTGAGTTTGCCCACCACGGAATCCTTGAAACCCCGCAGCTTGTCCAGGTCAATGCTGGGTTCTCCGAAGCTCACGCCGTGCTCTGCCATGGCCCGGGTTTCGGTGATCACCGCGGCCGTGTGCAGCAGCGCCTTGGAGGGGATGCAGCCCACGTTCAGGCAGACCCCGCCGAGAGACGGGTAGCGTTCTACCAGCACCGTGTTCAGCCCCAGGTCAGCGGCGCGAAATGCGGCGGTGTAGCCGCCGGGTCCGGATCCCAGCACCACCACCTGGGCCTGCAGGTCCGCCCCGTTCGCAGGGGACCCAGCAGCCGATGGCGAGGGTTGCGACGGTTCAGGTCTGGCTTGAGCCGGGGTGGACTCCGCATTCTCCAGTTCCACCACCGCTGAACCCTGGGACACGGCGTCCCCTACCTGCACCAGCACCTTGGTGACAGTCCCGGCCATGGGTGCCGGCACCTCCATGGTGGCCTTGTCGCTCTCCAGGGTGATCAGCGACTGCTCCGGCTGCACCGGGTCGCCGGGCTGCACCAGGACTTCAATCACCGGCACGTCGGAAAACTCCCCGATGTCCGGCACCTCTACGATGGATTTGTCGCTCATGAGTGTCTCTCGATTAAAGTCTTCACTGGTACTGCCGCAGCATCAGCTGGCCGTCGCGCTGGGTCATTTCCAGGTCCTTGAGGAAGTTCATGCCCAGCAGCACATCGGGCGCGGTCATGTTGGGCACGATCTTGGCGCTGACGTCGCGCACCTCGATCTGGCCCAGGCGGATGGACGTCACCCGGGTGCTGTACGCAGTGGCAATACCATTGGCGGTGGCAATCTGCATGGGACTGCCCCGGGGCAAACCCAGCCGCCGCGCCAGGGGTTCGGATATGGCCACCTGGGTGGCGCCGGTATCCAGCAGCACCACGGCCTCCTGGCCGTTGATCAGCGCCGAGGCCACGTAGTGATTCTGGCGATTGGCCGCCAGCGCCACCTCAACAAAACCCGCGCCGGTGCGCGAGCCCGGCGACGAGTTGGGATTCTGCGGGTGGTCCAGCACCCGGTCGAAGGCCAGGGTCAGCATACCCAGCAGGCCCAGAGCAGCCAGCCACAGCATGCCGCGCCCGATTTTGCGCGACTCCGTCACAGCAGCAGGCGGCGGATGTCCCCCAGCACATGGGCCAGGTAGCTGACGAACCGCGCCGCGCTGGCCCCGTCGATGACTCGGTGGTCGTAGGAAAGCGACAGCGGCAGCATCAGCCGCGGCTCGAATTCCTGGCCGTTCCAAACCGGCTTCATGGACGATCGGGAAACCCCCAGGATGGCGACCTCCGGTGCGTTGATGATGGGCGTAAACGACGTCCCGCCGATACCGCCCAGGCTGGAAATGGAAAAACAGCCCCCCTGCATGTCCGACGGGCTGAGCTTCCTGTCCCGGGCCTTGACGCTGGCTTCCACCACGTCACTGGCCAGCTCGTACAGGGACTTTTTGTCACAATCCCGAATCACCGGCACCACCAGGCCGTCGGGCGTGTCCACCGCAACACCCACGTGGAAATACTGTTTCAGCACCAGGCTTTCGCCGGTCTCATCCAGCGAGGCGTTGAACTGGGGATACTCCTTGAGGGCGGCTACCACCGCCTTGATCAGGAACGCCAGCGGGGTGAGCTTGAAACCTTTGGCCTTGGCCTCCTCGGAATGGGCCTTGCGGAAGCCCTCCATCTCGGTGATGTCCGCCTCGTCGTTTTGCGTGACGTGGGGAATCATTACCCAGTTGCGCGACAGGTTGGCGCCGGAGATTTTCTTGATCCGGGACAGCGGCTCCACCTCCACCGGCCCGAACTTCGAAAAATCCACCTTGGGCCAGTCCAGCAGGCTGAGACCGGTACCGGCCGCCGCGGATGGTGCGCCTGCCACCTTGCGGCTGACCACACCCTTCACGAACGCCTGCACGTCCTCCTTGGTGATCCGGCCCTTGCGGCCACTGCCGCTGACCTCGGTCAGGTCCACACCCAGTTCCCGGGCAAACTTGCGCACCGAGGGACTGGCATGGGGCACCTGGTCCGGCCTGCGGGTGCTGGCGTCGAAGGATACCGGCGGCGGTGCCGGGGCCTTTTCCGCCGCGGGTGGCGCTGGGGGTGGCGCCAGGGGCGGCGCTGGCTCCGGCGCCGGGGCTGGCTTTTCGGCCTCGGTCACCTGTGGCGCTTCGGCCGCCGGGGCCGGCGACGCATTGAGCACGACAATGCGGTCACCTTCCGATACCTTGTCCCCAACGTTGACCACCACCTCCTGGACCACGCCGGTGTGGGAACTGGGAACCTCCATGGTGGCCTTGTCGCTCTCCAGGCTGATCAGCGACTGGTCCACGGCAACGCTGTCTCCAGCGGATACCAGCACCTCGATCACGTCCACCTGGTCAAAGTCGCCGATGTCCGGCACCAGCACATCAACAAAGGATGAATCGTCGGCGGAAGCTGCGTCCGTCTCAGGTTGTGGCGCCCTGGCCTGCTCGGGTTCGGTTGCAGCATCGGCCGATTCGTCCGCGGCGGCGTCCAGCATCAGCACCAGGTCACCTTCGGACACCCGGTCACCCACGGCAATTTTGACCTCCTTGACGGTTCCCGCCGCCGGGCTGGGCACCTCCATGGTGGCCTTATCGCTCTCCAGGCTGATGATGGACTGGTCCTGGGCGATATCGTCTCCCGGCGCCACCAGGATTTCGATCACCTCCACGTCCTCGAAGTCGCCGATGTCGGGTACTTTGACTTCCATGACCATCACACCGTCACCGGGTTGGGCTTGTCGGGGTTGATGCCGTATTTTTTGATGGCCGCGGTCAGGGTCTTCTTCGGAATCTGGCCCTGCTCGAACAAGGCATACAGCGTGTAGTACGCAACGTAGTTGCGATTCACCTCGAAGAACTCCCGCAGCTTGGGACGGGTGTCGGAGCGGCCGAAGCCGTCCGTGCCCAGCACCGTGTAGGGCTGGTCAATGAACTCGCGGACCTGGTCGGCATAGGCCCGGACGTAGTCGGTAGCGGCGATGACCGGCCCGTCCTGCCCACCCAGGCATTTCTGAACGTGACTGACCCGGGCCTTGCGCCCCGGATTCAGGCGATTCCAGCGCTGCACGTCACAGGCTTCACGCCCCAGCTCGTTGAAGCTGGTGGCGCTCCAGATATCACAGCTGACGTCAAAATCCTCAGCCAGCATGTCGGCAGCGGCGATGACTTCCCGCAGGATGGTGCCACTGCCCATGAGCTGGGCCTTGAGTTTTCCCTTGCCGCCCTTGCGCCACTGATACAGACCCTTGCGGATGCCCGCTTCAGCGCCCTTGGGCATGGCCGGGTGGCTGTAGTTTTCGTTCATCAGGGTAACGTAGTAGAAAACGTCTTCCTGCTCCTGGTACATGCGGCGCATGCCGTCCTGCAGGATGACCGCAACCTCGTAGGCGAAGGTCGGATCGTAAGACACGCAGTTGGGGATAGCACCAGCCAGCAGGTGGCTGTGACCGTCTTCGTGCTGCAGGCCTTCGCCGTTGAGAGTGGTCCGACCGGAGGTGCCGCCCAGCAGGAATCCCCGGGCCCGCATGTCCCCGGCTGCCCAGGCCAGGTCGCCGATGCGCTGGAATCCAAACATGGAGTAATAGATGAAAAACGGGATCATCTGGATACCCGAGCTGGCATAAGACGTGGCCGCGGCAATCCAGGACGACATGGCGCCGGCCTCGGTGATGCCTTCCTGCAGCACCTGGCCTTTCTTGTCTTCCCGGTAGTACAACAACTGGTCGGCATCCTGGGGCTGGTAAAGCTGACCCACCTGGGAATAGATACCGAGCTGCCGAAACAGGCCTTCCATGCCGAATGTTCGGGCTTCGTCCGCCACGATGGGCACCACCCTTGGGCCCAGCTGCTTATCCCGCAGGATGATTGAAAGGCCACGCACAAACGCCATGGTGGTGGAGATTTCCCGCTCTCCGGTGTCTCCCATGATGGCTTCGAACGCATCCAGGTCCATCACCGGCAGCGGCTCGGCCGGCTGCAGGCCGCGGGCCGGCAGCGATCCGCCAAGGGCCTTGCGCCGCTCACGGTAGTACTCCATCTCCGGACTGTCTTCCGGTGGCTTGTAGTAAGGCACCTCTTCCAGCTGGCTGTCGTCGATGGGTATGTTGAAGCGGTCGCGAAAGACTTTGATGGACTCGGTATCCATCTTCTTCTGCTGGTGGGTGATGTTCTGGGCCTCGCCGGCCTCACCCATGCCGTAGCCTTTGACGGTCTTGGCCAGGATCACCGTGGGTTGCCCGGTGTGGGCCACCGCAGCCGCGTAGGCCGCGTACATCTTGTAAGGATCGTGCCCACCCCGGTTGAGCCGCCAGATGTCGTGGTCCGACATGTTGGCCACCATTTCCTTCAGTTCCGGATAGGCCCCGAAAAAATGCTCCCGGGTGTAGGCGCCGCCCTTGGCCTTGTAGTTCTGGTAGTCACCGTCCAGGGCTTCCTCCATGCGCTGGCGCAGCAGGCCCTCGGTGTCCTTGGCCAGCAGCGGATCCCAGTAGGAACCCCACAGCACCTTGATCACGTTCCAGCCGGCGCCGCGGAACACGCCTTCCAGTTCCTGGATGATCTTTCCGTTGCCGCGTACCGGGCCGTCCAGCCGCTGAAGGTTGCAGTTCACTACGAAGATCAGGTTGTCCAGCCTCTCCCTGCCGGCCAGGGATATGGCGCCCAGAGATTCCGGCTCGTCCATTTCGCCGTCACCCATGAACGCCCACACGTGCCGCGGCTCGGTGTTGATCAGTTCGCGGTTGTGCAGGTATCGCAGAAAGCGTGCCTGGTAGATGGCCATGATGGGCCCCAGGCCCATGGACACCGTGGGGAACTGCCAGAAATTGGGCATCAGCCAGGGATGCGGATACGAGGACAGCCCCTCGCCATCCACTTCCCGGCGGAAATTGTCCAGCTGGTCTTCGGTCAGACGACCCTCCAGGAAGGCGCGGGCATAAATGCCCGGCGCGGAATGTCCCTGGATGTAGACCAGGTCCCCTCCGTGTTTTTCCGATGGCGCGTGCCAGAAGTGGTTGAATCCCACGTCGTACAGCGTGGCCGCCGAGGCAAAACTGGCAATATGGCCGCCCAGGCTGGAGTCCTTGCGGTTGGCCCGAACCACCATGGCCATGGCGTTCCAGCGGATCCAGCTCTTCAGCCGACGCTCAAACTCGCGGTTGCCGGAACTGCGCTGCTCCAGGTTGGGGGGGATGGTGTTGACGTAGGCCGTAGTGGCATCGTACGGGAGGTATCCCCCCGACCGGCGGGCCAGGTCGACCATCTGTTCCAGCAAATAGTGCGCCCGCTCCGGACCGTCCGCGTTGATGACGGCCGACAAAGCATCCAGCCACTCCTGGGTTTCCTGCGGATCAATATCCTGCAGGGACGAATCTGCAGAGGACATAAAGTCCCTCCCACTCTATTGGGTTCCGAATCATTTAGCCGTGCAGCGGAAAAGATCCGAGCCGGCAAGCCCCGAATCGGGCGAAAATGCCCGCACGACCCTGGATTTTATGAGTTTTGAAAGGGATTCGCATTATTTAGCTAGGCTAAATATTTTCCGGCACCCCTCAGCGGTGCCCGGATCCGTGAAATCAGTCCGCCAGGCCGGCCTGACGCCTGAGCCAATCGTTGACCACGCAGTCCAGCACCAGGTGTACGCGGTACTCATCGCTGAGGTTTTCCACGCGGTGAGGCAGGTTGACGTTGAGGTACCAGGTCTCCCCCGCCCGCAGCGGTATCAGCTGGTTTTCCAGCCAGAAGCGGATGTTCGGGTTGGTCTGCACCGGAACGTGCAGCCGGACCTCACCGTCCTCGAATGAGAGACTGTGATCGGTATGTTCTCTGATCATGGATCCGGGCCCCAGCCGCAACAGGCGAACCGAAAGCAATTCACAGCGAAACGACTCCATGACCCTGGCGAAATACGGGCAACTCCGATAAAGCGCCGTATTGGACCAGGCCTGGGTGCCGGGATTGGCCGTCAGTTGCTGGATCGGGTGGATTGCGCCGGCAGGGCCGCGCAGCGCGACGCCGGACCATTCACCTTCGTAGTTGTACTGCACGAAATGCATCACCCACCCATCGTCAGGCACGCGTTGGAGATCTCTTTTCAGGGCTGCAGGGTCGAAGCGGAGGGGCAGCCTGATCGCACCTGTATTTTCGCCTGGTCTGTTCATTGGCTCCTATGGTTGCCAGGTCAGATCCGGTGGCCGGTCAGTCATCCTGCCGCCGGGTCGGTTCCGAATGCTCCCGTTGTTTGCGCAGCGCCAGGCGAAAGCCGATGAAATCTCTCTCGGTTTCCCGGGGGAAGCGCTGCACGAAACCGGCGCCACAATATTCAGCCGGACTGACCCAACTGCAACCCCGCGCCACGGGGGACTGCAGTTCACCGTCGCTGGCCGTCCACTCCCAGAGATTGCCATACAGGTCATGAAACCCCCACTGGCTGGACTGGTAGCTGCCAACCGGTGCGGACCTGGCGTGGCCGTCATCGAAGCTGCGTTCGGCGTAGAGATAGTAATGCTCGCCAGTCAGCAGCAGGCTGCGGTCGGCAAAATTGGCATGCTGGGGCAACGAGCCGATATCACCACCGAAATAGAAGCGCCCGTTGCTGCCGGCGCGGCTCGCGTATTCCCACTCTTCGCTGGTCGGCAGGGCGTATTCCCAGCCTTGGGGCAGTCGCCCAAAAAAGCGCTCCTGCCGATTCAACTCGGTGATGAACAGCAGGATATCGTTGTAGCGAATCCCGTCCCGGGGATCATTGGGCCGCGAAGCCTGGCCCACCTTTGGCATCTTCGGCGTGACCAGGTCGAATTCGCGCCGGGTCACTTCATATTTGCCCAGCCAGAATCCGGAAAGACTGCCTTTGCCGTTGGCTCGCGGCCGCGGCGGACACCATAACATCACCGAACCCAGTGGGCTCACCCAAGGGTCGCCAGCAAGCTGACCTGCGGCAATCCCTGGAGAGGTGGGGCGGATAGTCCCCGGCATGGAGACTGGCCATGGCTCCGTCAACCACCCACCCGCAGCTATGGCGGCCGCGTGGATGGCCGTCGGCAGGTCCATTCCACCCTCTTCCAGCCCAGCTGCCAACCCTTCGGCCAGGCCCTGTTGAGCCTGGGCCAGGAATACCTTGTGCGGGACCGCCAACGCAGCCAGGCCAGACCGCCAATTGTCGGCAACAGCGCCCTCCAGCATCACAATGGACAGCGACGCGCCCGACTGGTCGGCGAACGCGCCCAGCAGGGGCTGGATCGACGCCCGGCCGGTTTCAGGATAGGTCACGGCGTTTGACCGGTTGATTGCCGGCAGCAGGTTCACGCCTCCATCCGCCACCCCCATTCGACCGCGAAAATAAAACAGCGCAACGCCATGGGTCGGCACCCGCCGGGCGAAATCCTCGATGGTGAATCGCAGCTCGCCCTGTGGCACGTTTTCCTTGAGGGTCGTGGTAAACCCCAGGGCGGCCAGTTCCTCGGCCAGGGACTCGACCTCTGAGCGGGCCGCCGCTGGGTCTCCGGCGCCCCCGTAATCATGGTTAAACACCAGCAGGGCCGAGCCGTGAATACTGGCGGCCGAAGCGGACAGACTGATGGTCAACAGCAGGATCAGAAGAACAGTGCGCACCACGACGATTCAGACCAGCAGCTCTTGCAGTGGACCGTCCTGGTCAAAGTCGGCCAGCGAGGTGTCCGCGAGCCCGAAGCGATCCCGGGGCGCACCCGCGGCGTGGAGCAGCGTGGTATACAGGTTGGCCATGGTGCGGTGGCCTGGCTTCCGGTACCAGGGGTATCGCAGGTAGCGGCCCCGCGTTTTCAGGCGCCCGCCGAGGTCGCCGATGAGGATGAAAGGCCACTCGAAGCAGCGAGGATGGTGCTTCTCCGCCATGTCGCTCATGTAAATCACCAGGGTGTTGTCCAGCATGGTGCCGTCCCCTTCGGGGACCGCGTGAAGCTGTTGCAGGAAGCCGGCCAGGGCCTGGGCGTTGTGATGATGAAGGGCGATATGCAGGGTTTTCCAGTCCTGTCCGCAAAAACCGGTGCCGTGGCCGACGCCATGCAGGTTGATGGCGCCGGGCGCAAAACCCAGCTCGGCACCGTCCACCTGGATACCTGTGAATCCGAGACCGCCGCCGGAGGATACCGTGACCACGTTGGTGAGACCGGCGATCAGCGCGCCGGCTGCGATGCTGAACTGGGCCTGCAGATGCTTGAAGCCCCCGGTACCTGGGGGCAGGCTCTCGGAAACGGGAATTCGCCGTTGCCCGGCAGCCGCCACCACCGCCGCGGCAAGACGGTCCTGGCGGTGGCCCATGGTTTCCAGCGCCTGCAGGTAATAGTCCAGCTTGGCCTTCTCCGCGGCATTGAGTTGTGTGCTGAGGCGCCGGACGTCCTGGGCGAGAAAATCCAGGATATTGGTTTTTGCATCGAATGCCGCCCGCGCCCCGGGATTGGCGATACTGGCGAACAGGCGCTGGTAGGCCAATAAAGGCTGACACTGGGTAGGCAGGTATTTCCCGGGGCCCCTGGCCGACACGTTGTAGATCACCGAGGCGTCGGGAATATCACAGATGCCCAGCCCGACGTGCTCGAAAATCCCTGGAAACGCCTTTGCCAGCGCAGCGTCAACGGTTTCGGCAAAGGCTCCCTTGCGCTGGGGATAACAGCCCAGCGCGCCAAAATCGGCCGAGTGCGGCGGTGGCCCGGTAACCCGCCCGGACAGACCGTGCACCATCGCCATCCTGTCTATATACGGCGTCAGCGGGTCGATGGCCCTGGGCAGCGTATGTCCCGCCAGCGCGCGATCCTCCAGCGCTGTCGGCTCGAGCGGCAGCGCGATGCCCTCGGGCTGAATCTCGTCAGGATAAAAACCATTGCCCTGCAGAAAGAATACGAATCGCATGGGGCGCCGTCCCGCCTCCGACTGCCGCGCGGCCGCACCCAGGCATCGCCCCAGCGGCGACAGCCCACCACCGAGGGCAGCCATCGTGGCCAGGAATGAACGCCGGGTCGTCATGAGGTTCTGTACAGGAAAGAGTCGGAGGTCAGCAGGCTTTTAACCAGCGACTTGAAGCTGCCTCCACTATCGCGGTAATCCCGCCAGGCCTGCTGCAGGGTGGCCGCATCGCCCAGGGTTTCGTTGCGGCCAAGAAAGTAGCGGAAAACGTGCCGCACGAATACCTGTTCGACCCGTTCGGACCGGGCCAGAGCCCTGACCATCGACATGGGATCCTGGACCTTGATACCGTCGAGCCGTGGGTCGCCCGTGCGGTCGATGATGCCGCTGGCGTCCACCGCCCTGCCAATCTCCCGCTCCCGGAAATAGCCGTAATGCGTGTACTGCTCGAACGGCAGGCCCAGCGGGTTCATCCTGACGTGACAGCGCCAGCAGGCGGGATCCCGGGTTACCGATTCCACGCGCTCGCGCAGGGTCTGCTCTTCGGTTTCGGGAATCCGGGCGTCTACCCCGACGGGAACGGCAGGCACCGAGCCCCCCAGCAACCGTGAACGAATCCACCACCCCCGCCGCACCGGGTCGTTGTCGAAGTTCCCCGACCAGGCTACAAGCCAGGCGGGATGGGTCAGCACGCCGGCGCGATGGCCGCGCGGCAGTGTGATGGGCTGGATGTCCGTCCACTTCCAGTCGGGCGACAGTCCATACACGGTCTCGACACCAATTTCCCTGCGAGCAGGAACCGCTGTTTTCCCATCCTCGTCCACATGCCAGTTGACGAAAGCCTGGTCGGTAGTCAGCAGACTGCGCAAGACCTGCCGGTCACTCGCCAGAATGTATCCAATCAGGGCCTCCAGGTCGTTTACCAGCATTGCCGCATCGTGGCTGCCGCGGGCCGGTGCATCCTTGAAGACGGTCAGGGCCCTGGCGTAGTCGAAATACTCGCGAAAGAACTGCAGCAACCTGGGGTTTTTCCGATCCGGCGCGCTGAGCAGCCGTTCAAGGTGTTCCGCGATCTGTGATTTTGTCGCCAGCTTGCCCTGCCCGGCCGCCTCCCAGATCACCGGCTCGAACTCGTCGCGCAGTGCGTAGGTGATCCCGCGGGCGATTTCGTGTTGGGACAGCCGCAGGCGACCCAGGGCATCCGGCTCGCCCGTGCCCAGTTCGCTGCGAAACAGCGTCTCGTGATGCAACAGCACAGCCATCAGCGTCGCGCTGGAACCCACCGGGTGCCCGCTGGTGGCAACGTTGCGCTGCCAAAGCGAGAGATACCGCTGGGCCTCTTCCTGCCCGGGAGCGCGACGTAGCGCCAGCTGAAACTGGCTGACAAGCGCCCGGTTCCTAAGGTCGCGGTCAGGAACTCGATCCGGCTGCAGCGCCTGGAAAACAGGGCCATACCGTTGATCGGCGGACTGCGCCGACACCAACCGCCCAGCGTTGTGCAACAACTGATCAGCGGCCGGTTCGTCGACAAAATACAGCGGGGCATAGTCCTGCAGTCCGGGTTTGCCGTGCAGGGTGAAGGGCTGGGACAGCGAACCGGTGTCGGCGTTTCGTCCGGCCTCAGCGCTGTATATTCCGGGCCGTATGCGCCACAAGCCCGCCGGGGCGGGGATTACCGGGCCGGCGGGCTCGTTGAACAGCGCGTCATGATCAACATGGTTGCCGTATTCCGGCAGCAGCCGGTTGCTGTCCATTGGCGTACCGGGACGCTGGGTTGCCAGCAAGCCGGCGCGGATCCAGGCAAGCACTGCCTGGCGCTCAGCGGCCTGGGGTTGCCTGGCGCCGGCCGGAGGCATGTCGTGAAAACGCAGCCGGTGATCAATCATGCGCCACTGCTCCAGCGCCTCGGGATCGACACGGGTCAGGTCAATGTCCTGCAGGTTCAGACCGCCGCCCTGTGCAACCGCACCGTGGCAGTCGCGGCAGTAAACCGAGAAAAATTCCCCGACAGTGGGGTCGGAGTCGCCAACGGGCGCGTGCGGGGATAGTGTCGTGCCGAGACCTTGAACAGCAAACAGGCAGGCCAGCATGAGCACCGAAAGTCCGGGACGGCGTCCGGCGCTCTTTCCAGCTGATCGATCGAGGAGTCTCACGACCTACACAGAATACACAGCTGGCCGACTGGGCCAATGATCAGACAAATGTTCCTCCCCATGTGAGGCAAGAAAAGGTTACCGCTAGGCTATATTTCCTGGACCTTGGCCAACTGGAACTGACCCCTTGCAAAAATACCACATCAGCGACGCGCAAAAGGCCGCTTCACTGCAAGACGGTTATACGCGGCTGCCCAACGCACTACCCCCTGAACTGCTGCGTCGCTGGCGGGAACTTGCGGAAACGCTGGAAAGCCGTGCACTGCAGGCTCATGCCCGGACGGAGCGAATCCACGGCGCCTGTGTTATTGAGGACCCGGTCGGTCCGCGGTTGATGCGATTCGATGACATTCTCGGGGAAGACCCCGATGCCGTGCTGGAATTGCTGGCCTGCCCGGCGATGCTGGCGGTTGCACGGGACCTGTGCGGCCCCGGTGTGGTGCCGCTGCAGCTGGATATCCTCTACAAACACCAGCATCCGCATCCTGTCATTGCCTGGCACCAGGGTGCCACACACCCGCGCGGGTACCCTTACCTCAACGTTGGCGTCTACCTCGATGACGCGGCCGGCGACGACGGCTGTCTCAAGTACGTCCCGGGCAGCCAGCACGATCTGAAAGACATCTGTGCCTTGTCCGAGGCGCACGGCTGGGATGTACCGGGTGTAGTCGAACAGCCTGCCTGTGCCGGCGACATCCTGGTCCAGGACATGATGATCCTGCACGGCTCCGCGCCGAAACGCAGCCCAGGTGTCAGGCGCACGGTTTATATCGAGCTGCGCCCGGTAGCCGGGATTGCCGAGAGCCGCAGACAATCCCCCGAATGGTCTGAATTACGCCGGCGCTGGATGGCCCTGGTGGCAAGGCGAGCCCGGAATAACGGCCTCGACACTTCCTGGCTGGACGATCTCCCAGTGGACCTGGGATCCGACGCCGAAGAGGCGGCCACCATTGTCGCCCGCTGGGAACCCCCCATTCCTGCGTTCTACTGCAACAGGGCGGTCGAAACGGACGATTACCCGGTCCCCGCAGACATGCGCTAAGCCTCCGGGCCGGAGTTGTGTCACCAGGCGATTCCTGCCGGACAGGGTCGCGCTTCACTCGGATGCTGTGGCCGGGGAGGATCGCCACTGCATCTGATAATGGGTCTGGAGGTCCTCCACCATCACGAATCCCAGCTTTTCGTACCAGGACAGGGCAGAGTTGTAGTGCTCCACGTAGATGCGGACGGGCAAATGGGTGCGGGCGGCTTCTTCCAGAATGTCGGACATCAGGCGGGTGCCGATACCCTGGCGCCGATACCGGGGCAGCAGCGCGATATCGATCACGTGGATCTCGTTGCCGGGCCGGTCCACGTATAGTCGCCCAACCGGGACGTCGTCGAACAGGATGATCTGGTACCTGGCGTCAGGAAAGGTGGCCTGGTAATACTGGTGCTGGGCGTTGAACTGCATCTGCAGGAACTGGCTCTTCTCCGCCCCGTCCAGCATTGCTGCGGCCACATCGTCCCGTGTGCTGGCGTAGACCTCGAGCAAAAACTCTCCGTCGCCAGCGGCGATCGGACGAAACTCGATTTCGGTCGTTGCCGTCATCGCCAGCCGGGCGACGTTACACGCGCAGTCTCCCGGCGGATCAGTTTCGCGATGGAAAGGTCCCTTGGAGCGCGATGATGAAGTTGACGCAGGTGTAAGGCTGGAGATTATTCACTGCCTGGTTCGCACCCGTGTTCCCGGTGGCGTCAGGCAGCGACCTGGTGTCCGGTGTGTCGGTGCTGTAGAAGGCCCCGTTGGCCAGGGCATTGCCCGACACGTTCAAGTTATTGGCATCGTCGTCTACGGCATTGTTCAACAGCGGATGGGAGTGTGCGGGAAGTTGGTTGGTGTTCAAGGTATTGGTTTCAGTACCACTGCGCTGGCCCAGAGGCCTTGGGGTGAGCCCGGGTCCACTGCCGGCGTGCATGGCCACCCGGCCGCGCATTTCCGGAAGGCCAAAGCTCGTCCGGCCGTCTCCCCCATAGGTGGTCCCCAGGATCGAAAACAGGGCCGAATTGGAACTGATGGCCAGCAGCTGCCCATCACACAGTGCCCAGCTTCGGGGCGCAAAATTGCCACCGAACATAACGATTTCCCCAAGAAACGGTGATGCCATTGATTTTCTCCTGACAGCGAGGCCTTAGTTGCGCGAAGGAAAGATCCCCTGGGTTGCGATAATGAAGTTGACGCAGGTGTACGGCTGGAGATTATTCACTGCCTGGTTGGCACCCGTGTTCCCGGTGGCGGCGGGCAGCGACCTGGTGTCCGGCGTGTCGGTGCTGTAGAAGGCGCCGTTGGCCAGGGCATTACCCGATACGTTTAGATTGTTGGCATCGTCGTCGACGGCGTTATTCACCAGCGGATGGGAGTGGGACGGCAGCTGGTTGGTATTCAGGGTGTTGGTCTCGGAACCACTCCGCTCACCCAGGGTCCTGGGAGTGAGGCCGGGTCCGCTACCGGCGTGCATGGCGACCCGGCCACGCATTTCCGGCAGGGCAAACGTTGTTCGGCCATCACCACCATAGGTGGTTCCCAGCAGGGAGAACAACGCCTGGTTTTGGGAAATCGCCAACAGTTGGCCATCGCAAAAGGCCCACTGTCGCGGATTGAAGTTGCCCCCGAACATGACGATCTCGGCGAGGAAAGGCGAAGCCATTTGCAGTCCTCCTGCGGTCAGATAACGCTACGGATTAAGCTCATTCAATGTCGAAACTCTTCAGTTCCACCGGCACCATGCCATTGCCAGCAACCTGGAAAAGATCCAGCGCGAACTCTTCGGATCCGGCATCGATACTGACGGTGACCACAAGGTCCAGGCTGGCTCCCGTGGCCCCCATCAGGAAGGTGAATTCGGTCAGGGTGGTGGTCAGTGCCGCGCCATCGCCGGTGCCGTCGAAATTGGTGTCCAGGGCCAGGTTACCCAAGCCGTCAGGCGCGAACTGCAGGCCGTCGTTAAGCGCGCCGGCATCAATTCGCCATTGCACAGTGATGCGGTCCGTGGTTTCAAACGGCTGGGTATCGCGGGCGGCAAAACGACCGCTGAACAACAGGCCCGTCATGCCCATGATATCGATTCCGGTCCAGGTGATGGTGTCCGGGTTAACGATACAGGCATCCAGGTCTTCGCCCCGCCAGATAAAGCTGCCGTCGGCACCGGCGCTGAAATCCGCATCGAATCCGCTGCCCAGGGCCCCGGCACCGGTCATGGTCGTCCGGAAAAAGTAGTCGCCGACCGCACAGTTGGTGCCATCAGTGCTGTTGGCGTGGCCAACTGATACGGCGCGGGTGCCGCCAACGCCAAGGGTGGGACCGGTCGTCTCGAACGAATCGATCCAGAAAGTTTGTCCGAATGCGTCCTGTGAGCTGAAAACCAGCAGCAGCGATGCCAGCAGGCAAGTTCTCGTGATCATGACTGTTTCTCCCCCGGGGCGAATTGAATGGTCAATGAAGTCATCTTTGAATGGCATTTAATCAGAAGATGGTAAACCACCGGAGGCGGCACGCACAAACCCGGTGCAAGGAAAAATCCACTCCGG
>JAAUYD010002678.1_pt1 | contig 16590 bp, 12 predicted proteins | sample 7278101 | NCBI WGS metagenome assembly JAAUYD01 (sample SAMN14350128, study PRJNA611818) | marine sediment metagenome | isolation source: surface marine sediment (0.6m) | place: French Polynesia: Moorea | collected 2018-08 | reverse complement strand
GGCAGCTGGGACTCGAGGCCTGGGGTGAGATCGGTGGATTCAGCCACCGGACACATTTCGAGGTCTCGGACACGACCTGCAGGCAGGGCGGCTTCGGTTTCAGCGGTATGGTACCGAATTGTGCCTATGAGCACTTCATCTACACGACGGGCTACCGGTACCAGGGCAGGTCGATCGCGCACGGCGCGGACGGCGACAGCCTTGCGTACTCCATAGGGTCAACACTGGTACAATCCGCCGGCAACAGTTGGAGTGTCTTATTGCGCCATATGGAAATCAATCGAGTCGGGACATTGCTGGATACGCACACGTTGTCGCTTGAACCTTATGAGACGACCGATGTGCTGGTTTCACACTCGTGGCGAACTCAATGGGGGGCGTTTAACGCGGGTGTGGGCTATATGCGCGTCCGTTCTTCCAGTCCGGAATTGCACGATTCTGATGTGTCGGCGTTCATCCGTTGGAGTTCGCGATGATTCGCCTCATTGTTTTCTCGGCAATTATTTTGGGACTGGCTGCGCCGGCCTGGGCACAGGTAATCGAATTGTCGCCGTCCCAGCAGGCGATACTCAATCAGCTTCCGCCGGCTCAACGCCAACAGGCCCTAGATGCGATGCGAGAATTGCAGTCGAGTAGTAGCTCCGACTCTCAGCAGACGATCAACGAGCCTGTGACGGAAGCACCGGATTCGGTTGCCGGAATTGACTCTGTCATCGAATCTCATGTCGAAAGGGCGCAAGCGAGAAGTCGCATCGTCTTCGACTTTGAAGTAACTGCCGGGATCTCTGAAAGCGAGCGAGCTTCCGATCCTCTGATTGGCGTACTGGAGGGCCGCCACCTTTTCGTACTCGACGACAACGGCCTGCTGAGCTTGCCGGGACTCGACGCGATCCCGCTGCTCGGGTTGAGCGAGGAAGAGATCGAACGACGGCTTGGTGCGGATCCTTACCTTTCAGTCTTCGCGATCAGTGCATCTATTCTGGGCCAGGAGCCAATCGGTATTGAGGCCCTCAAGCCATTCGGCTACGACGTTTTTGATCCCCGCGACGAAGAACTTCTCGCGCCGGGCAGCGGACCCGTTCCAGCCGATTACGTTCTTGGGCCGGGCGATACTGTGCGGGTGCAGTTATTCGGCAACGTCAGCAGCGTTGTTGAGCGAGAGGTAGGTAGGGATGGCGTACTGAATCTGCCTGAAATCGGCCCCGTAAATGTCGCCGGTCTTTCGTTTTCGGCGTTTCGTGAGGACATAGATCGACGGGTTAGTCAGACGTTAATTGGAACGCAAGTCAGCGTTACGATGGGCCAGCTAAGGACGATTCGCGTCTTTGTTCTCGGCGATGTCAATTACCCAGGTTCGTACGTCATTGGTGGATTGGCTACCATTAGTACAGCTCTGTATCGAAGTGGCGGAGTGAGTGAAGTCGGCTCTCTGCGGTCTATCCAGCTGAAGCGCAATGGTGCACTGATAACGACATTCGACGCGTACGATTTGCTAGCGAGGGGCGACACGTCGAATGATCGTCGTCTTCAGCAAGGAGATGTCATTTTCGTACCGCCGGTCGGCAAGACTGTCAGCGTCGACGGAGCCGTGAATCGCCCAGCGATTTACGAAGTCAGGCGGCTGACGACTGCTGCAGACCTGATCAAATTGGCTGGCGGACTAACGCCGGATGCTTTCGCAGCCGGCGGGCGCATCGATCGGATAAGTGAAAATCAAGGACGAACCGTCCTTGCTGTCGATCTGGGAAGTGACCGGGCCAATGAACTCATCCTGGCTCGAGGCGACAGCCTTACAGTGCCGCGCGTATTGCCCGGCGTGGACAACGTCGTGAACCTGTTGGGCCACGTCCATCGACCCGGCAGTTACGCGTGGCGTCAAGGATTTCGCTTAACAGACATCATTCGAACGTCGGACCAACTTAAATCCGGGGTCGATGCCGGTTACGTGCTTATACGCCGCCAGCTTAATCACGGCGAACCGATCGAGGTTCTGTCGACGAGTATAGCGGAGGCACTTTCCGACCCCACGGGTGATGCAAACGTCTTGCTCAAATCGCGCGACATTATTCATGTTTTCGGTTTGGAAACGGGGCGGCAAAGCGTCGTGCGCCCATTGCTCGAGGAACTGAACGCGCAGGCTACGTTCGACGCTCCAGCTATGGCGGTCGAGATCTCCGGAATGGTGCGTGCCCCAGGTATCTATCCTTTTGAGAAGGGGATGCGCGTTAGCGACCTTGTTCGCGCTGGCGGAAGTCTGACCGAAGCGGCGTATGTACTCAAAGCCGAGTTGACGCGCTACTCAGTGACACAAGGAGGCGAACGAACTTCTGCCGTCATCAGTATCGATCTGGAATCGATACGCGGTGGCGGCCAAAACGCCGATATCCTGCTGCAGGAACACGACTTCCTGCGAATTAGCCGGGCACCGCAGTGGGATTCTATCTGGACAGTAAGTCTGGAGGGAGAAGTGAAGTTCCCCGGTAGGTATCGCGTCGCCCGGGGCGAATTGCTGGCAGATGTCGTGCAAAGAGCCGGCGGACTCACCGATTCCGCCTTTGCAGAAGGCGCGCTATTCCTTCGCGATACTCTGAAAGAACGCGAGCAGGAACAAATTGACACGCTTACTAATCGACTCGAGTCGGATATTCTTGCGCAGTCACTCCAGGCCCAAAACAGCGGTGAAGCGACCATGCTCGATACTGGGCAGGCCTTGCTCCAGCAGCTCCGTGAAGCTGAAGCAACCGGCCGTCTGGTAATCGACCTGCAGCAACAGATTCAGCGCCGCGGCACGCCGGTTGAGTTGCGAGATGGTGATCGATTGTTGGTACCTCCGCGAACACAGGTTGTGACCGTGATTGGCGAAGCGCAGCAGAACACGTCTCACCTCTACCAACAGGACTTGACTCGTGACGACTATATTTCAATGAGTGGAGGTCTTACCCGTCGGGCCGACAGGCAGCTGATTTATGTTGTCCGCGCCAACGGCGAAGTTGTCAGCAATAGTCGTTCGAAATGGTTTGGACGCGGTGGCAGAACTCGAATCCAACCAGGCGACACGATTGTGGTGCCGATAGACACTGGGCGAATCAGGCCATTGGCATTTTGGGGCAGCGTGACCCAGATTCTCTATCAAGGTGCGATAGCCGTTGCTGCAGTGCGGACTTTTGACAACTGATTCCGAGAATGGCCGGGCTTCAATTGCAAACTGACGATAGAGACCGGGCTGAGCGCGGTTGGGCGGACGTCGCACTCTTGTTGTGGGCGAATAAATGGGTGTTGATGGCTATAGCCGTGCTAGGCGTTCTTGCCGGTTTGACGTATTCGCTTGTATCAGCGAAATGGTATAGAGCCGAAGTTGTCCTTGTTCCGACTTCAGGTGAAAACGTTTCGGCGCTATCCGGAAATCTCAGTGCATTGAGTGGACTGATCGGGCTGCGCGGGTTCGGGAACCGCGAGTCTCTGACAACAGAGTCTATTGCAATGCTCAAGTCTGGCGATTTCACTGAAGGATTTATCCAGTCGGAGAATCTGCTTCCGGTGTTGTTCGAGGAGTTCTGGGACGAAACCGAACAGCGCTGGATTTCCCAGGACGAGGAAGACCATCCCGATCTTCGCGATGGTGTTCGTCGCATGCAAGAAACGGTTCTGACAGTTATACAAGACCCGCAAACCAGTTTGGTGCGCGTAGCAGTCGAGTGGACAGATCCCGTGCTTGCCGCAAGCTGGGCTAATTCTCTTGTCGAGCGCTTGAATGGCCACATGCGCCAGAGGGCCTTGAAGGAGGCTGAGTCCAATATCGTGTATCTCAAATCACAAATGGCCGAGAACACGCTGGCGCCGCTGCGTTCCTCGATCTCCGGCCTTCTGGAGGCCGAGCTAGAGAAAGTCATGCTCGCCCGAGGTAACGTCGAGTTTATCTTCAGAGTTGTCGATAGTGCTGTGGCACCCAAGCAGCCGGTACGCCCCAGGATTCTGGTCGTAGTCGTCCTTTCGGCTTTTGTTTTCACGGTCATCGGCTTCTTGGGGATTCTGGCTTCTGCGGCAATCAGGGGCTTGGGGCAAGAACAGTAGCACCGGCTGCATTCCCTATGTCGATCAAGTGACAGGAAGCGAAAAGACTGCGCGGGCCGTCGGCCTTACTTTTCTCCGTCAGGTCAGTGCGGCAGTACTTCAACTACTCAATATCGTCGTAATTGCCAATTTTGCCGGTGCGTCGGAGACAGGGCATTTTGCCGTGTCGGTAGCGCTGGCCCAGGTAATTACCTTGTTCATGGGGCTTGGCGCCGCGCCGGCACTTGTCCACTTCGTGGCCAAGCAGGAGGTAAGCGAACGATCCGCAATCGCGTTGGCGATCTACTTATCGCTGATTTCCATCGGACTGAGTCTTCTAGCTCTGGCTGTTGTCGGAAAATGGGCGCCATTTCTGTTTCCTGATACTCCGTCAGGCCTTTTCAGTTCGCTGCCCATCGCCATTGTCGGATTGGCGGCCAATGCCAATCTTCTTGCTATCTTGCAAGGAAAACAGGATTTTCGCGCATACAACTTCGGACTTCTTGCACCACCGCTGATCGCCGCGCCAATTACGCTTGCGGTGGCAGTGTTGTTTGAACTTTCGGCAGTTCGGGCGGTTTGGATCTGGGCCTCATCTCACCTGATCGCAACCTCATTAATCGTGCTGAACATTCTCGGGAAGAATTGGCTCCGCGATCGGTCTCTAGAGAACAATCGATCGGTTTCAGTATCGACACTCTTGCGATTCGGTTGGAGGGCCCACGTTTCGAACACGACGACCTTTTTGATCTACAGAACCGATATTTTCCTCGTGAACTGGTTCATGGGAGCGACAGCGGTCGGTCTATACACGATTGCGGTGCATATCGCTGAGAAGATGTGGATGATATCAACCTCTGTAACTACGGTCTTCTTTCCAAGAGTATCGGAGAGCTCTGGCAGGTCGGAATCAAGGCAGGAAGTTTCAGGTTCTGTCGTTGTAGCGGCGCAAGCAGTCGCATTCTCCACGTTCATGGTGGCTCTGGTTCTATCTGTCCTTGCGAATGTGCTCGTCGTGTTGCTCTTCGGTAGCGAATTCATCGAGGCGTCTCCAGCGCTGAGAATTCTGTTGTTCGGTGCGGCGGTTTTCAGTATTGCACGGGTCTTCGCCGTAGCGGTTACAGCGTCGGGGCATCCCGAGATCATGATGTGGGTTTCGTTGGTAATCATGACTGCGAACGTGATAGCAAATATCGCCTTGATACCGCTATTCGGCATCTCCGGCGCGGCAATCTCTACTGCGGCCTCGTACACCGTTGCAGCCATCCTGAACTCTCTGGTCTTTGCGAGAATTTTCGAGTATTCATGGTGGAGACTGTTCGACTCCAGGCCGCTATCTCGCGTTTGCGTCGCGCTGTACCGCGAACGCCGAGGATTCCGACGTGATGGCTAGTCGGGCAAGACTGCTTTTCGTCGGTACAGGAATATGGCCTCGTCGCCTGGCGAAGCTGGTAAATACTCACGCGAGCGAGTTGGCATCTGCAAAGTCCGCATCCTTGAGCATAGCCAACCTGTGTGTGATCCCGATTCTGGTCTCGCAATCTGACATCGTCGTCCGCGTCGGATTCCGCCCGGGCATGCGAAGACCGAGGGCGAGAATTGTCGATGCGTTGTGGAAATTGATGTCGAGATTTGATCGACAGACGACTTGGGTCTACTACTGGATCGGCAGTGACGTGCTTTATCAGCTGCGTGACCACAAGGCCTCGAGGCTAACGAAGTACTTTGAATCGGCAATTCATCAAATCCATATTGCGGGAGCGCCCTGGCTCGCTGACGAGCTGGATTCTATCGGTGTGCGCGCCGAGTCGGTCCTGTTTCCCCTGGAGCTGCCGGATACGGGGTGCGTCGAGCGATCGGTCGACGCGCGTCATATTCTCACTTACATTCCTGACAGCAGACCGTCATTTTATGGCGGCGACAAGATCCTGCGGTTGGCCAGGGAATTCCCCGATACAACCTTCGATGTTGTGGGGGGTACTGGAACGTGGATAGACTCCCCGCCATCCAATATTTGTTTTCATGGGTGGGTTAACGAGCTGGCCCCCTTATTGGCGCGCAATCCGATTGTGATTCGTATAGTCGAGCACGATGCGCTCGGTGGGACAATTCGAGAAGCTCTGGCCGCAGCATGTCACGCGATTTACACTATGGAAGTGCCATACACCGTGCATGTTGCGTTCGACGATTATCAAAAACTGCAAGCCGCGGTGGCTGATCTAGTCGCCTCGGATCGTGAAAGAACATTGAAACCGAATCGAGAAGGCGCAGATTACGCGAGGAAGAACTGGGACGCGGCGAGACTGACCGTGGACATGACGACGGCTCTGGTTCGTTTCTGCTGATAATGATTGCCAGTTCAACACCAGAAAATGCTGACCGCGAAGAGCCGCTGAAGGTAGTGCACCTTTCAACAGTCCATCCCATAACCGACAATCGAATATTCTATAAACAGTGTCTGTCGTTTGCGGGGGCCGGTTTCGATACGGTTTTGATCATCCCGCACACAGCAGATGAGCGAATAGAGGGTGTTCAGGTTCGTGCTCTCAGAAAGCCGCGCGGACGACTGTCGAGACTGTTTTTGACAGGACCGGAGTTGCTCGGAAAAGCACTGAAGGAGCGTGCAAACGCGTACCATATTCATGACCCGGAATTGACCTGGGTCGGCTTGGTACTCCGGCTTCTCGGCCGTCCCGTAGTCTTTGATATGCACGAGAATTTGCCAAAGCAGATCCGATCAAAAGACTGGATCTGGCCGATTGCACGGCGACCGATTTCATTTCTGGTCGGTTTGATCGAGCGGATTGCACTTCCCTGGATGCATGTCGTATTTGCGGAAGTTTCCTATGCGCAGGACTACCCATGGATCAAGCGGTCCGTCACCGTCCTGAATTTGCCGAGACTGAGTCAGTTGCCTGAACCAAACCTCGAGAGTCGAGATAAGCGCGGGTTTTCTGTGGGCTACATAGGGCGGTTGCACGAAGACCGAGGCGCGATGACCATGCTCGAGGCGCTCGCGTTGCTGAAAGAAGAAGGCATGACGATTTCATGCGACATCGTAGGTGACGGAGCGCCGAAGTTGATCCAGGCAATGGAGTCGTTTTGTCGGCAAAACAATCTCCAAGTCACATTGCACGGGCCGAAGAAGTCGTCGGACGGGTTGAAAATCATAGCTGCGAACGCTGTCGGTTTGGCTTTGCTTAAGCCGATTCCCAACTACGTTGAGTCGTATCCGACCAAGATCTTCGAATACATGGCCTTGGGTATTCCTGTAGTTGCATCCGATTTCCCGTTGTACCGATCGATCATAGACAGGCATACCTGCGGCATCTGTGTAGACGCCGAGGACGTACGTGACGTTGCCGGCGCGATCCGACGCCTCTGCCAGAGTAGCGAAATGCGCTCGAAGTACGGCGAGAATGGTCTACGTGCAGTGCACACGCATTACAGCTGGGACGAGGAAGCGTCTAAACTTCTGACCTACTACCGCGAACGTTTGCTGAATTCACGATGAGTTTTGCCCCGACTAGAACGTACTCGCCCCCGGCGTTCGTCGGAGCGCCAAAGGACGCCGCATTTCTCGCGGCGGGTTCACTCGGGGTAGTTCTTTTCTGGGCCTTCTTCCTGCTCGAGGCCGTGCCGGCGTGGCATACGGTGTTAATGATGGCGGCGCTTAGCCAGGTGTCCTGTTTCGTCGTCGCTTATGTCTCAGTGCGCGCTGAAGGGCCGTTTTCTCCGTTGGTATGGTTTTCGGCCATGTACTTCTTGCTGCCGGCAATGGCCGCATACCTTTTTCTCGGGCATTTCGGAGATGTCTACCACCACAATGTCGCGTTCCGGTCAGATCGGATCGATCTGATGGAGCGTGCGCTGCTTGTCGCGCTTGCCGGGTACATTTCGTATTGTGTCGGCCATTTCCTCGCCCCTCGACCTTTCAAAAGGCAACAACAGATTCTTTTCGATCTGGCCGTTAAGGACGGATTGGTTCTTGGCGTTGCATACGCATTCTATGCGATTGGGATACTGAACTTCGGCTTGAATGCGTGGTTGTACGACTCGGCCAACCTTGCATCGCTCCTTCTAGACTACGGGGCTCGCGATCACAGGCTTGACAACCTCCCTGCATATTTCACGACGATTGGCTACAACTTGCTTGTAGTTGGGCTGATCTTGCACATGTTTATCAGGATCAGGACCTACCAGAAAGTCGGCCTCTCGCTGGCTTTCTTTGGTGTTCTAACAGGCATCATCTTGTTGTCTACTGGCAGAGTCTGGTACACGTTTTCGGTTGGTCTTGCGTTATTCGCGTGCTGGAATATCTGTCTGCCAAGTCGGAAGATCGGAAGAACGATACTCGGTGTCGGACTGGTAGCGCTGTTGGTCGTCGCGGCTTTCATTCTGAGAATTGTGAGCAATCTCCTCTATGTTGAATCCGACTCAGCGGAGCTGTCCTGGCTGTCATTGGTGACTGAGGTTGCGGGAAGCCTCGGTTATCTGATTTTTGGACGAAGCAACGTTCCATCGCTGCCAATACTCATGGAAGTGGTCGACTACTACGGAGTTGTTGTTCCGTATTTGTATGGGGAAAGTCTTTCCTACTGGATGACCTATCTGTTGCCTGGAGAAGACGTCCGCTTCCTTGGACATGAGATAAAAGAGACTTTTTACGCGGGCAGACCGGGTGGATTTCCGCCAACAGTGTTCGGAGAGTTCTATGCAAACGGGGGAATGTCTTTCGTCGTTTGCGGATGTGCGTTACTTGGATTCCTCGTATCTGCCAGCTTTCGTATGCTGCAACGGACAAGGAGCTTCATTGGCGTTTTTGTGTACAGCGCATTCCTCTTTCGATTCGTGTTTATGCTGCCCAAACTCGAATTAGCTTCCTTCGGGAGCGCCGTCTGGTTAGTACTTCCAGCTTTGCTAACGTGGTTTGTTTTGTTTCTTCTGGCACGCTCGAGCGCGCCATCGGTACGGCAGTAACCGCACCCCCAGTCCTCTTCAAATGGTTTTGCTTGCCGCGAGTTAAATAAGTGAAGGTTCTGTATCTGCATCAGTATTTCAACGGGCCGACGGAACCAGGTAGTACCCGTTCCTACGAATTCGCCAAACGGTGGGTGGGAGAGGGGCACGAGGTCCACGTAATAACGACCGATCGATCGACGGGTTCCTCCGAAAAGAAATGGAGATGCGAGGACATCGAAGGTATTCGCGTTCACAGAATCAACGTAGCCTATGACAATTCAATGGGTTTCATCGGTCGAATTCGGGCTTTTGCAAAATTTGCGGTGGTCGCTGGGTCCCGAGCCGCATCTGTCGGAGGTGACGTAGTATTCGCGACCAGCACTCCACTGACTATCGCGATACCGGGAATTCGGTGCGCCAGAGTACTTGATGTGCCGTTTGTCTTTGAGGTCCGCGACCTGTGGCCGGAGGTGCCTATCGCGATGGGGGTACTCCAGAATCCCGTGCTTAAGTTCCTCGCGCTAAGGTTAGAGCGTTACGCGTATGCGCACGCCGCAAGTGTTGTTGCGCTATCGCCCGGTATGCGCGACGCGATTGTGGCGGCTGGTGTCGACCGGCGGCGAGTCCATACGATCCCGAATGCTTGCGACATTGACCTGTTCTCTTCTGGAGATGCCAGTCGGTTTTTCAGGATTCACCCGGAGCTCAAAGACCGAAAACTCGTCGTGTACGCTGGAACCATTGGCAAAGTCAATGGTGTCGATTACATGGTGAGGGTCGCTAAAGAGATGTCGCGCATAGACGATGCAGTGACTTTTCTGGTCGTTGGTCAAGGAAATCAAGGGCCGGAACTGGAGCAGCAGGCTGTGGACGCAGAGGTTCTCGGTAACAACTTTTACATCTATCCGCCGGCGCCGAAGGAAACTATGCCGGATCTTCTGGCGGCTTGCGAACTGGCGACGTCGTTCGTCATCGACAACCGATCGCTCTGGAACAACTCAGCTAACAAGTTTTTCGATGCCATTGCGGCCGGCCGTCCTGTCGCGATAAACCATCAGGGTTGGCTTGCCGAGATTATCGAAGAGCATGATATAGGATTGGTCTTGCCAGCGAACGATGCGAAGCGAGCTGCGATCGGCATTGCGGAGCTCATTGGAGATCGAGAACGAATGTCCCAAATGCGACGAAAAGCTCTTGATACGGCCCGAATAATGTTCGACCGAGACAAGCTGTCGAGCCAGCTGGCTGACGTACTTGAGTCAGCAGCTGTCGATCGATCATAGCAGTCGTTCCGGATCGGAGGTGACAATGAAGAGGATGTTCGACGTCATCGGTGCACTTGGTGCATTGGTCGTCCTGTCGCCATTGCTCCTCATCATCTTCCTGTTCTCATTGGCTGCGCACGGGAGGCCCGTGCTGTTTGTCCAAAACCGACCGGGTTTGCATGGCCGTCCATTCAGATTATTCAAGTTCAGAACTATGACTGGTCACCGCGGAGAGGATGGCGAGTTGTTGTCGGATGAACGACGCATAACGTGGTTTGGCGCGTTGTTGCGCCGCACCAGCCTGGACGAACTTCCCGAGTTGGTGAACATCTTGCGGGGCGACATGAGTATTGTTGGGCCCAGGCCGCTCCTTATGCAGTATGTGCCGCTGTACAACGAATTCCAAAAGCGGCGACAGGAGGTGCGACCCGGATTGACTGGATGGGCCCAGGTCAATGGCCGAAACGCAATCTCCTGGGAACAGAAATTCGAGCTGGACGTGTGGTATGTGGATAATCGGAGTTTCTGGCTCGACCTGAAGATCATCTTAATGACGGTATGGAAGACCATGAAACGCGAAGGCATATCGAAGGAAGGCCACGCGACGACCGACTACTTCCGGGGAAATCAGTGAGCGGCAAGTTGATCGTGATCGGTGCCGGCGGCCACGGCGTCGTCATTGCCGAAGCGGCAACGGCGGCGAACGAATGGAAAGAAGTTGTCTTTCTCGATGACCGGCAGCCGACAGGCTCGATCGTTAACGGCTTCTCGGTAGTGGGACGCACAACGGACATGCAGGAGATCTATGATCCAAACGATAACTTCGTCGTCGGAATTGGTGACAACCACGTGCGCTTGGAAGTCCATTCAAATCTCGTCAAGTCCGGTTTCGTGGCGGGCCGTGTGATTCATCCGTCTGCAGTAATCAGTCCGACAGCATCGATAGGCCATGGCACGGTTGTCTTGGGTGGCGTCGTCGTTAATGCTCGTGCCAAAGTTGGCAGCGCTGTCATACTGAACACAGCTTCGTCGGTCGACCACGATTGCAAGTTGGAAGATGGCGTGCATATTTCTCCGGGCGCCAATATAGTCGGAGGCGTCAAGGTAGGAGTATGCTCGTGGATTGGGGCAGGCGCGGTGACGATTCATTCAATCAGCATCGGCAAGTCGGTTGTTGTGGGCGCCGGTGCTGCTGTAGTGCATGACATAGGAGACGAGATGATTGTTGTTGGCGTTCCGGCGAGGCCAATTCGCGACAGGGCACAAAAGCGTGGCTAGCAAACCCAAGATCGAACCCGCCCGCAACTGGCCGAGATTCGAGCAGGACGAGATAGGCGCCGTAGTCAGAGTATTGGAATCCGGACGTGTCAACTACTGGACCGGCAACGAGTGTCGGGAATTCGAGCAAGAATTTGCCGACTATCATGGCGTGAAGCACGGCATCGCTCTCGCCAACGGGACGCTGGCCCTTGAGCTCGCGCTACGGGTTCTCGGAATCGGTGGGGGCGACGAGGTTATTGTGACGCCCAGGAGCTTTTTCGCGTCTGCAAGCTGCATTGCCCTGGCGGGCGCAACCCCTGTATTTGCGGATGTCGATCACGATAGCCAGAACATTACTCCCCAAACCATTCGGGACGTCGTCACAGAGAAGACGAAAGCAATCATAGCTGTGCATCTGGCGGGTTGGCCTTGTGACATGCCCGAGATTATGAGCCTGGCCAATGACCTGGGACTTTACGTGATCGAAGACTGCGCCCAGGCCCATGGTGCCGAGATTGGCGGTCAGCGTGTCGGTTCTTTTGGCCATGTGTCAGCCTTTTCGTTTTGTCAGGACAAGATCATGACGACAGCGGGCGAGGGCGGGATGCTCTTGACCAATGATCGCGAACTCTGGTCCGAGGCCTGGTCCTTCAAAGACCACGGCAAGAGTTGGGATAAGATTTATGCCAAGGACCATCCGGCTGGTTTCCGGTGGCTACACGACTCCTTTGGCACCAATTGGCGCATGACTGAGATACAGGGTGCGATTGGTCGGCTTCAACTGAGGAAACTCGATAGTTGGATAGACTTGAGAACGCGAAACGCGAATCATCTGACGAACGAACTAGATGGCACGCCTGGGCTCCGTGTGCCGCGCCCTGGACAGGGTATCCGGCATGCAAATTACAAGTTCTATGCTTTCATTGAGCCGGACGCGTTGCGCGAAGACTGGAATCGCGACAGGATTCTGGGGCGGTTTGCGACGGCGGGGATTCCGGCGCTCTCAGGAAGCTGTCCCGAGATTTATCGCGAGGCTGCTTTTGCAGGGACAGCGCAATCGCGATTGCCTGTCGCGCGGCAGCTAGGTGAGCAGAGTATGATGCTACCCATCGACCCAACCATTGATTCGGGCCAGCTCGATCATTTTGTCGGTGTGATTCGTAGCGCGCTGGAGGCCGCAACTCACTAGTAACGGGTCTGCCACTCGAGAGCCCTAATGAAAACCTGCCGTCGGCCGATAACCCAACCGCGACGGCGTCAACGATTTCGAACGCCGAGCGTTGGCTAGAGTAGAAGTACGATTCGACGGGCCGGCTGCGTAAGGACGTGTCGCAATCGCTTGCACTTCCGGCTTAAGGCTGATTGAATTGGGCCTGCTGTCACATATGGGTTCGAAGGTGCAGTAAAGAGCGGTCTTAAGCTATGGAAAACAATCACCTTTTTCACCGATTACACGGCCTAATTCGTCGATTCCTGATCGGCCTGTCGCGGCCAATGAAAAGGCTCGTTGTCGCGGCCAGCGACATCATCGGGTTGACCATCTGTGCTTGCGGCACCCTATGGCTATTGACAGGCAACTCCACCTTCCTGGCTTCACCGTCGTTGGCCTGTGTCGCCGTTGCGCTCGTAGCGATGGCGTTCGCCTGGACCTTGGGGTTATACCGTTCCGTCGTTCGCTATGTCGGTCTTGAGCTGGTCGTTGCTGCCAGTAAGACATCGCTTGCAGCCTCGGCAGCGGGCGCGACCATTATGGCTGTGACGGGCACGACGACGTCGCCCTTGCGCTGGTTCATCGTCTTCTGGTCCGTAACGTTCGCCTATGTTTGCGGTAGCCGATTTCTGGCTCGTGTGTTCCTTATCAAGCAGCGTGCCAGGGCCGATCGCGAGCGCGTCATAATCTATGGTGCCGGTGCCTCTGGCGCTCAATTGGCAATTAGCCTGCTTGGCGGCGACGAATACCTACCGGTTGCGATGCTCGATGACGATTCGTCACTGCATGGGTCTATCGTCAAAGGTCTGCTTGTGCATTCACCGAAGGCGCTTGAGCAACTGGTTGAAGACACAGGTGCGACGCGCGTCCTGCTCGCCATACCCAGTGCGTCCCGCCGCAGACGCCGGGATGTCCTGCAGTTCTTGTCGGATTTCCCGGTGCATATCCAGACGATGCCCGGACTTGATGATCTGATAACCGGCAAAGCGAAGGTTGATGATCTGCGTGAAGTTGCTGTCGAAGATCTGCTGGGACGAGATCCCGTCCCGCCAAACACGAGACTGCTGGACGCGACGATCAGGGGTAAGAGCGTCATGGTGTCGGGGGCCGGAGGATCCATCGGTTCCGAACTCTGCCGCCAGATCATCCGTCTTGAGCCCAGCGTACTGGTTCTGTTCGAGCTTTCCGAGTTTTCGCTGTACTCCATAGAAACCGAACTAAAGAGCATTGCTGCGGAAACAGGCAGCGAATGCAAGATTGTGCCGCTGCTTGGGTCAGTACATCACGGACAGCGCGTACAGGAGGTGTTGGAGACCTTCGACGTCGACACCGTGTACCACGCCGCCGCGTACAAGCATGTGCCGATCGTTGAACACAATATCCTGGAAGGCGTGCACAACAATGTCATCGGCACGTGGAATCTTGCGCAGGCGGCAGCAGCGGCCAGGGTCAGCAGTTTTGTACTGATCTCTACAGACAAAGCGGTCAGCCCGACGAACGTGATGGGCGCTACAAAACGCATGGCCGAACTCGTACTGCAGGCGTTGCAGGATGAGTTTGCCGGTACGCGATTCTGTATGGTTCGCTTTGGCAATGTTCTGGAGTCATCCGGTTCCGTGGTTCCGCTGTTCCGCAAGCAGATCCGTTCAGGGGGGCCGGTTACGGTCACACACCCGCAGATCATCCGGTACTTCATGACAATTCCGGAGGCCGCGCAGCTCGTTATCCAGGCTGCATCGATGGCTCGAGGCGGTGATGTGTTTGTTCTGGATATGGGTGCGCCAGTTCGCATACTGGATCTGGCCAAACGTATGATCCGTTTAATGGGCTTGACCGTGCGTGAGGAAGAGAATCCCGATGGCGATATCGCCATTGAATTCACGGGATTGCGGCCCGCTGAGAAGCTCTACGAGGAACTCCTTATAGGCAACGATGTGTCTGGCACAGATCATCCACGCATCATGCGCGCCCAGGAGAACAAGTTGGAGCTCGTGCAGATCTACCGCTACATTGACGAGCTGCAACAGGCCTCCGAGGCGTTGGACCGACAGGAGACCCGGGAGATTCTAATGCGCGCGGTCAACGAGTACGCCCCCGGTAATTCTGTCGAGGACCTCGTAACCGTCAACAAGAAGGTTGTCGGTGGCGAGGGGCATTCGGCAACAATCGTCGGATTTCCGGGCACGGACGCCGACTAGCGGACCGGAGCCCGAATTTCGCAATGCGGTCGTAGTTTAAATCTGTACAATTACGCCGGTTCGGATCAAGCGCAGGAGCATTCATGAGATTGACCATTTTTGGCTCGGGCTATGTCGGCCTGGTTCAGGGCGCGTGCATGGCCGAGATGGGCAACCACGTCGTCTGCTATGACATAGACGAAGAGAAGATTGCCCGGCTGAATGCCGGCGAAGTTCCGATCTACGAGCCCGGGCTGCATGACTACATTGAACGCAATGTGGAAGCCGGTCGTCTCGAGTTTACGACAGACGTCAAGAAAGCCGTCGACTATGGTCTGTTCCAGTTCATTGCCGTAGGCACGCCGCCCGACGAGGACGGCTCGGCCGACCTGCAGCACGTGCTCGCGGTGGCTCGGTCCATCGGTGAGAACATGGATGACTACCGCATCATCGTGGACAAGTCTACCGTCCCTGTAGGTACAGCCGACAAGGTCAAGGCCGAAGTCCAGGGGGTCCTGGACAAACGGGGAGTGGGACTCGAGTTCGACGTCGTGTCGAATCCCGAGTTTCTCAAGGAAGGCGCGGCGATCGCCGATTTCATGAAGCCGGATCGCATCATCGTTGGCACCGACAATCCGCGAACGACCGAGCTCTTGAGGACGCTTTACGAACCGTTCAATCGGAACCATGACCGGCTCATCAGCATGGACGTTCGTTCGGCAGAGCTCACCAAATACGCTGCCAATGCCATGTTGGCGACCAAGATCAGCTTCATGAACGAGTTGGCCAACCTTGCTGAGCGATTTGGCGCCGACATCGAGCAGGTTCGCCAGGGCATCGGCTCGGATCCGCGCATCGGTTACCACTTCATCTACCCCGGGGCCGGCTACGGTGGCTCGTGTTTTCCCAAGGATGTCAAAGCCCTGGCCCGGTCCGCCAAGGGCGTGGGCTACGAGGCGCAACTGCTGACTGCGGTCGGCGATGTCAATGAACGTCAGAAACGCCGTGTATTCGAGAAGCTGGAGCTTCATTTCAAAGACGGGCTCGCGGGCAAGACCATCGCGCTATGGGGCCTGAGCTTCAAGCCAAGCACCGACGACATGCGCGAAGCGCCGAGCCGGGTCGTTATGGAATCGCTGTGGGAGGCGGGCGCCTCGGTTCGCGCGTACGATCCCGAAGCCATGGACGAGGCTCGACGATTGTACCCGGATCAACCGGGTCTCGAGCTTTGCAAGTCGTCTTACGAGGCGCTGGAGGGCGCCGATGCACTGGTCATCATCACGGAATGGCAGGAGTTCCGCAGCCCGGATCTCGACGCGATCAAGGAGTCCCTCTCGATGCCGGTCATTATCGACGGCCGCAACCTTTATGAGCCGAACATCTTGCGCGACCTGGGATTCGTCTACTACGCGATCGGGCGCGGCCACGGCACCGAAACGGAGAAGGTGAAGTACCGGCGGCGAAAGACCGACCGGGCTTGATGCGACTACGCCATCACTCTCTTTCGCAGTGCCTCGGTAGCCCGTTCTGCGGTTTTGCCGTCCCATAACGGCGGGCACTTGCCTTTGTGCCGTCCCTGAGACAATACCCGGTCAAGATTCTCCGCCAGGTTGTCGGCGCGCACGAGTTTGTTCGTGCCCATTGTAATCGTGACCGGGCGCTCCGT
>JAAUYD010141261.1_pt1 | contig 16591 bp, 15 predicted proteins | sample 7278101 | NCBI WGS metagenome assembly JAAUYD01 (sample SAMN14350128, study PRJNA611818) | marine sediment metagenome | isolation source: surface marine sediment (0.6m) | place: French Polynesia: Moorea | collected 2018-08 | reverse complement strand
TCCCTGTTCGATATGATCCGCAACACCTATCGGGCGAATTCGTCGGGCGTACTGTCTGCGTACCGGGACAATGCTGCCGTGTTCGAGGGCGAACCCGCCGAGCGCTGGTACCTGGATGCGCACACGGGTGTCTACCGGGCACGTGAGACCCGCGCTCATGTGGTGATCAAGGTGGAGACCCACAACCACCCCACGGCCATTTCGCCCTTTCCCGGCGCTGCCACCGGTGCGGGCGGCGAGATTCGCGACGAGGGCGCCACCGGTCGCGGGGCCAAGCCGAAGGCGGGCCTGACCGGGTTCAGCGTCTCAAACCTGCGTATCCCGGGCTTCGAGCAGCCGTGGGAGGGCGAGGCGGCATCGCCTTCGCACATCGCGAGTCCCCTGGAGATAATGCTCGAGGGGCCGATCGGCGGCGCGTCCTTCAACAACGAGTTCGGTCGCCCGAACCTGCTCGGCTATTTCCGAACCTTCGAGCAGCCGGACGGCGACGACGCGCCCGAGGCTGCGGCCGTGCATCGGCGCGGCTATCACAAGCCCATCATGATCGCCGGCGGCATGGGCAACATCTTCGGCGAGCACGTGGAGAAGCGCAGCTTCGGTCAGGGTGCTGCCGTCGTGGTGATCGGCGGACCGGCCATGCAGATCGGCCTCGGCGGTGGTGCTGCCTCCTCCGTGGCCAGCGGCAGCAGCAGCGCGGAACTGGACTTCGCGTCCGTGCAGCGCGGCAACCCGGAGATGCAGCGCCGTTGCCAGGAAGTGATCGACCGCTGCTGGGCCATGGCAGAGGGCAACCCGATCCTGTCCATCCACGATGTGGGGGCCGGTGGGCTGTCCAACGCCATCCCTGAACTGCTCGACCAGAGCGACTGCGGTGGTGTGCTCTCCCTGCGCGCCATCCCCAACGACGAGCCCGGCATGACGCCGATGGCTATCTGGTGCAACGAGTCCCAGGAGCGCTACGTGCTGGCCATCGGCGAGGAGCACCTGCGCGAGTTCACGGACATCTGTGAGCGCGAGCGTTGTCCGGTGGCGGTGCTCGGGTCGGCCACCCAGCGGCGCGTGCTCAACGTACAGGACACGCATTTCGGTGATGCACCGGTGGACATGCCGATGCAGGCCCTGCTCGGCCACACGCCGCGCATGGCGCGCAGTGCCGAGCGTGAGGTGGCGCGACCGCGCCTGGTGGACGTGTCGGCCGTCGATCTCGGCGAAGCGGTAGATCGCGTGCTGCGTGTACCGTCGGTGGCTGACAAGAGCTTTCTCATCCACATCGGCGATCGCACGGTGGGGGGCCTCAGCGCCCGCGATCAACTGGTGGGCCCCTGGCAGGTGCCCGTAAGCGATGTGGCCGTGACCTGCGCTGACTTCCGCGGTTACACGGGCGAAGCGGCTGCCATGGGCGAGCGTACGCCCGTCGCGCTGCTGTCCCCGGCGGCTTCGGGCCGCCTGGCGGTCACGGAGGCCCTGACCAACATCGTGGCGGCGGACATCGAACGTATCGACCAGGTACGCCTGTCGGCGAACTGGATGGCAGCCTGCGGTGCACCGGGTGAAGACGCCGCCCTGTGGGACACGGTGGAGGCGGTCGGCATGGGCTTCTGCCCGGCCCTCGGCCTGACGATTCCCGTGGGTAAGGACTCACTGTCTCTGCAGACCCGCTGGCCCGCAGACGCTGGGGCTGAGCATCGGGTGGTGGCGCCCCTGTCGCTGATCATCTCCGCTTTCGCACCGGTGATCGACGTGCGTCGCACGCTCACGCCCGAGTTGAGGCTGGATGCCGGCGAGACGGAGCTTTGGCTCTTCGATCTCGGCCGCGGCCAGGACCGCCTTGGCGGCTCCGCACTGATGCAGGCCTGGTCCGCCACGGGCGTCGAGCCCCCGGACGTGGAAGACCCCTCCCTGGTACGGGCCTTCTTCGGTGCCATCGTCGAGGCGCGTCGCGCCGGCCTGCTACTCGCCTATCACGATCGTTCGGACGGTGGCTTGTTCGCGACGCTGGCAGAGATGGCCTTTGCCGGAAACGCGGGCCTCACGATCTCCCTCGATGAGGACGTGGCGGTGGTGCGGCGCCTGTTCAGCGAAGAGGCTGGAGCGGTGGTGCAGGTGGCGGCGGACCAGCGTGAGGCGTTCCTCGCCGTGGTCCGGGCGCGTGGCCTGGAAGAGGTTGTGTCCTGCGTAGCCGTGCCCGACGCGGGGGAGAGCATCCGCGTGCGCCACGGGGACCAGGAAGTGTTCCGCCGCTCGCGCATGGCGCTGCGTCGCGCCTGGTCGCAGACCAGCTACGAGATGCAGCGCCTGCGGGACGACCCGACCTGCGCCGTGGAGGCCTACGACCTGCTGGAACTGGAGCGTCCGCCGGCCTTGACATCGACACCGAGCTTCGAGCCCGCGGATGACGTAGCAGCACCCTTCATCGCCAGCGGCGTGCGGCCGAAGGTGGCGATCCTGCGCGAGCAGGGCGTGAACGGCCATCTGGAGATGGCAGCGGCCTTCGATCGCGCAGGTTTCGATGCGGTCGACGTGCACATGAGCGACTTCACCGGTGAGGCGCCGCGCCGCCGTGACCTCTCCGACGTGAAGGTGCTGGCTGCCTGCGGCGGCTTTTCCTACGGCGATGTGTTGGGGGCCGGCAACGGCTGGGCCCGCGGTATCCTCTTCGACGAGCGCACCCGTGAGGTGTTCGCGGACTGGTTCGCTCGCGAGGACGGCCTGACCTTGGGCGTCTGCAATGGCTGTCAGATGCTTTCGCGCCTGCGCGAGCTGATCCCCGGCAGCGATCATTGGCCAAGCTTCGAGCGCAATCGCTCCGAGCAGTTCGAAGCGCGTCTGAACATGGTGGAAGTCGGCAGGAGCGCTTCGCCCTGGTTCGCCGGTATGGCCGGCAGTCGCGTACCGGTGGTGGTCAGCCACGGTGAGGGGCGCGCGGTCTTCAGCGACCCCAGTACGCTCGACTCAGTCCTCGGTGCCGGCCAGGTCGCCATGCGCTATGTGGACGCTGAGGGCGAACCGACCCAGCGCTTTCCCCTGAACCCGAACGGCTCGCAAGGTGCTGTGGCCGGGGTGGTGAGCGCTGACGGCCGGGTCAGCATCATGATGCCCCATCCCGAGCGCGTGTTCCGCAGCGTGCAGCAGAGTTGGCAACCCGCCGACGGCGGTGAGGACAGCCCCTGGATGCGCTTGTTCCGTAATGCGCGCGTCGCGATCGATTGACGCAGGGCGAGCCCTTCTCCTTTGAGGCGTAGTGCTGAGCGAACCTGACGAAATCATTGACTTTGCGATCGGGCAACCGGCGCCCGATCTGCTTCCCGTGGCGCTGTTCGAGCGCATTGCCCGCGAGTTCGTGTCCCGTCTGGATCCCGAACAACTCAACTACGGCGCCTACGCCGGCGATCCTCTGTTTCTTCAGTCACTGGCTCGCTTCCTGAGCGAGCACTATCGCTTCGCCGTGGACCCGTCCACGCTGTTCCTCACGGCCGGCGCATCCCATGCGATCGACACGACGTGTCGCCTGCTGTGTGCGCCGGGCGATGTGGTGCTGGTGGAAGAGCCCACCTACTTTCTGGCGCTGGAGATCTTCGCCAGCCAGGACCTGCGAGTCGTGTCCGTGCCCATGGATAGGGATGGCCTGCGAGCCGACGCCCTGGCCGAAGCCCTGTCGGCTCATCCGCATGCGAAGCTCCTGTACACGATCCCCGTTCATCACAACCCCACCTCCGTGACCATGAGCGCTGAACGGCGTCGTAAGGTGCTGGCGCTGACGCGGGCGGCGGGCGTGACCGTGGTGGCCGATGAGGTGTATCAGCTGTTGCACTTCGATGATGAGCATTCGCCACCCCTGCCGTTCGCCGCCGAGCTCGACGGCGGTGGCGTGATCTCCGTGGGGTCCTTCAGCAAGCTGCTGGCACCGGCGATGCGCGTGGGGTGGATTCAGGCGGATACGGAGACGGTGGCTCGCCTGGGTGCGATGGGCGTGTTTCGCAGCGGCGGCGCGATCAACCAGGTGGGTTCCCTGCTGGTGCGGGCCGCTATTGAGAGTGGGGAATTGGAGCGGCACCTGCGCGAAAGGCTACTACCCACCTTAGCTACTCGGGCGGAGTTGATGGGGCAGTGTCTCGCTCACGGCCTGGCCGGCTCTCGCGTGTCCTGGCGCGAAGTGTCTGGTGGGTATTTCTATTGGTTGACGCTGGCCGAAGATCTGGACGGGGCAGCGCTTCTGAAGGACGCCCGCGCAGCTGGCGTGGGTTTTCATCCGGGGCTTCGTTTCTCCGCCAGGGGAGGGCAGCGGGCGGCCTTGCGCCTGTCCTTCGCGCGCTATGGCGAAGGGGATATCGAACGGGGTGTCCATCGCTTGCGGTCCGTGATCGGTCGGTGAAGTTCCCCATGGACGGGATCGCATTCGTCGGCTGAGAGCACACTCGCCCGTACCTCGAGGCAGCCCATGCCGATGACATTGCAAGCATCCTTTTGCGCGTCCGTTTAATGCTGCAGCTGCGTCAAGCGCCAGTGGATTTGCGTAGCGTAGCGCTCGCGCTTGATATGTACGGACAAGCTCCAGCGCGACCATATCAACTGCATAAGTAGGCTGCCGTACGGCTACTCGCCTGATGTGCACCTGCAACCCTGCCTCAAACCCTCACCGCACTACGCAGTTTCCACAACTGCGCACCCAGGCGCATGAGACTAAATATGGTTGCGCTGAACGTGTTGCAGTCCAGGGGAACGGCGGATGAGAGTGCCAGGGAGAGCGATCCACAAGGCGATGGCGCTTGTCGCCATGTGTACTGGCGTGGGGGCACTGGTCCTCGCGCTACCAACGCTGGCGCAAGACTCGCCGGCGCAGGACCCTGCGCAGGACGCGGGGGCGTTGCGCGATGCGGCGGCTCAGCAGCAGCGCAGCATCGAGGCTGGGGCGGAGACTCAGGAGCGCATCGATGCTCTGGACGACGAGACCCGTCAGATGCTCGTCGACTTCCGCGGCAAGGCGACCCAGCTCACCGACCTGCGTGCCTACAACGAACAGCTCGAGAAGTTGGTAGCGACGCAGCAAGCGGAGCTGGCCGACTACGAGCGGCAGTTCGACGACATCGAAGTGACCAAGCGGCGCATCCTGCCGTTGATCGTGCGCATGATCGAAGTGCTCGATGAGTTCGTCGCTGTGGACATGCCGTTCCTGCAGCAGGAGCGTACCCTGCGCATCAACGAGCTCAGGGCGCTGCTGGAACGGCCCGACGTGCCGACCTCCGAGAAGTACCGTCGAGTGGCGGAGGCCTACCAGATCGAACTGGAGTACGGCCACACGATCGAGGCCTATGAGGCGGAGATCCAGGTGGACGGGGAGACCCGCACCGTGGCCTTCCTCCGCTTTGGTCGACTCGGCCTTTACTACATGACCCTCGATGGACTGCAGGTGGGCTACTACGACAACGTCACCGGCCAGTGGGTGCAGCTTGGTGAGGAGCACCGCCAGTCGGTGGACCGCGCCATTCGCATCGCGCGCAAACAGTTGCCGCCCGACCTTACCCGCCTGGTGGTCCCCGCTCCTGAGGAACGCTCATGAATCGCGTACGCACGAGCCTGTGGCTCGCCTGCCTTACCACCCCCCTCGGTGGCCTGGCGCTGGTCGCCTCTTCCCCCAGTTGGGCGACCAGTGCCGATGTGGAGGCGCTGGTCGAATCCGTGCGCCAGGAGGCGCTGCAGGAGGCGGCCTACGACGAGGAGCGCGTCGAACGCTTCCTTGACGCCCGCGACGAGCAGGAGAACCTGCTGAATGAGGTCACGGCGGACCTGAGGGCCGAGAACACGCGTGCCGACAACCTGCGCAAGAGCTACGAGCAGAACGAGGCCACGCTCACGGATTACGAGGTGCAGCTGCGCGAACGTGCCGGTGACCTCAACGATCTGTTCGCCATCGTGCGCCAGAGCGCCTTGAATGCCGACAACGTGTTGCACACCTCCCTGGTGGCGGCAGAGAAGGAAGTGCGTTCCGAATTCCTCGCCGACCTGGGCAAGGGCGAGACGCCGCCGAGCATCGAAGACATCAAGCAGCTGTGGACCATGGTCTTCGAGGAGATCAGCGAGTCCGGCAAGGTGGTGCGCTTCGATGCCACGGTGATCCGTCCGGAGGGCGAAGAGGCCACCCAGTCCGTGGTGCGAGCCGGCGTGTTCAACGCGGTCAGCGAGGGTGCCTTCCTGCGCTACCTGCCGGAAGCCGGCAAGCTGGTGGAGCTGAGCCGTCAGCCGCCGCCGCGTTACCAGGAGATGGCTGTGCGCCTGCAGGACGCTGCCGGCGGTAACTCGGTGGTACCGATGGCACTGGACCCCTCCAAGGGCGCAATCCTCAGTGCCCTCGTGCAGACACCGGATCTCAAGGAGACGATTCGCCAGGGCGGCAGCATCGGCTACCTCATTCTGGCCATCGGAGCCCTGGGCGTGCTGATCCTGCTGGGCAAGGCCGCGAGTCTGGGTCTCGCCCGCGGCGCGGTGATCAGCCAGGCCACCAAGGGCAAGGAGCCGACCAAGCGCAACGCCCTGGGGCGCCTGCAGCGGGTGATGCTCGAGTCCGGCACGGAGGACAACGAGGCGGTGAGCATTCGCCTGGACGAACAGCTGGCGGCGGAGAGTTCGCGTCTGCACACGGGTCTGGCCACGGTGGCGGTACTGGCAGGCATCTCGCCCCTGCTCGGGCTGCTCGGTACGGTGACCGGCATGATCGAAACCTTCCAGTCGATCACCTTGTTCGGTACCGGCGATCCGAAGCTCATGTCCGGCGGTATCTCGCAGGCCCTGGTCACCACCCAGCTCGGGCTGGCCGTGGCGATCCCACTGGTGGTGTTTCACAGTCTTCTACTTGGCTGGGCGAACGGCTTGATCGAGCGCCTCGGCAAGTACAGCAGCGATCTGCTCACGGGCCATGAACTTCAGTGAACTGAATGATGGCCTGAGGGCCCTGTTCGATCAGGGCGGCGGGACGCTTTGGGCCATCCTGATCTCGTCCTGCCTCCTGTGGCTGTTGATCGTCGAGCGTTATCTGTTCCATCTGATCGACGTGCCGGCGATGAAGCGCAGGTTGCGCGAGGAGTGGGAAGGCGAACGCGACGGCATTCCGCGGGCCCTGCGCTTCAAGCGCATCAACGCGCACGTGGAGGACTTGAGGGCAGCGGCGACGCGCAACCTGCTCACGCTGCAGGCCCTGCTGGTGATTCTCCCGCTGTTGGGTCTGCTTGGTACCGTGTCTGGCATGATCAGCGTGTTCGAGGTGATCACCGTGTTCGGTACGGGCAATCCCCGCGGTATGGCCTCGGGTATCTCCGAGGCGCTGGTCACCACCATGGCGGGCCTGTTCACCGCCCTGTCGGGCATGTGGTTCGTGGCGAATCTTCAGAGTCGGGCGCATGACGTGGCCCGGCGCTTCGAAGCTGATCTGGTGCAGGAGGAGTAATGGCGACACGGGATCACGTACGGCGCGAGTCAGGCCAGGCGGCCATGAACATCACGCCGTTGATCGACATGGTGTTCATCCTGTTGATCTTCTTCGCGGTGAACGCCTCCTTCGTGAAGGAATCGGGGGTGGAAATCGAGCGGCCGAGCGCGCGTACGGCTCAGGTGCAGCAACAGGCGAACATCATGATCGCCGTAACCGAAGCGGGCGAAGTGTGGGTGGATCGGGCCCGGGTGGATCCGCGCAGCGTGCGTGGCCACGTGGAGCGATTGCATGCAGAGAATCCCGAGGGTGCCGTGGTGATCATGGCCGATGAGGGTTCGCGAACGGGCCTGGTAATCGAAGTGTTGGACCAGGCCCGCCTCGCCGGTGTGGAGAACGTGGCCGTGGCAGCATCGCCGGACGGACCATGAATCCCGCAACCATGCTCAGGGTGCCTTTGATCATCGCGCTGGCCGCGTTGATCAATATCGCCATGTTCATCGCCATCGAATTCATGGTGGGCAGCGAGCGCATGCGCCTGACGGATGTGCAGGACTTCGACGTGGCCAACTTCATTCGGGTGGCCGAACAGAGTCGTGAGGTACGGTCGCGCCGCGATCCTCAGGCGCCGCAGAAGCCGCAGCAGGAGATGCAGCAGGATCTCGCCCGGCTAAGTGAGATGTCCGATGCGAGCGGTCTGGTAGGCATGGCGGTGGACGTGCCGGCGATGAACATCGACGTCGGCCCGGCCGTCGGCAGTGACATTGCGGTGGCGCGTGAGCGCACGCCGCTGGTGCGCGTGCCGCCCGAGTACCCCATGCAGGCGCGCGCCAAGGGGCTGGAAGGCTGGGTCATCCTGCGCTTCACGGTGACCGAAACCGGTTCGGTGGCCGATCCGGAGGTGATCAGATCGCAGCCGCCGAGGATATTCGATCGTGCGGCCAAGCGTTCCGTGCTCGGGTGGAAGTACCAGCCGCAGATCCGCAACGGCAAGGCCGTACGGGATCAGGTGATCGCACGCATAACGTTCAGGATGGCGGAGTAGTTCCATGGCGAGATTCACTCGCGCGGCGTCACGCTGCAGTCATTCCCTCTGGATCTTCACGCTGCTTCTCGCAGGTATGCTGTCGAGCGTAGCGGTGCAGGCGGCCTCGGAGCCCAGAGCCTCTCGCTCGACCTTCGAGAAGCTGATCGCCGTACAGGAGATGTGGGAAGAGGAGAACTACAGCGAGGCCATCACCACGCTGGAGGCGCTGGCGGAAAAGGTCCGCGGTGCTGACTATGACTTCGCCATCACGCAGCAGTACCTGGCCCACACGAGCTACCTCGCCGGTGACGTACCACGCACGCGCAAGGCGCTGGAGGCGGCTCTGGCCACGCCCGGCCTGCCTGAGAAACTGGAGCTCGAACTGAAGCTGTTCTTCGCCCAGATCCTGGTAGGGGACGAGGAGTTCGAGCGCGCACGCGCGCTGTTCGAGGACTGGTTGGCGGGTGCGGATATCGAACCGCAGCCCGCTCAGTTGTTCTCCGCTGCCTTTGCCAACTATCGCAGCGGTTATCTGCCTCGCGCGGAGACGCTGATCGTTCAGGCCCTGGACATTGCCAAGAAGAAGGACACGAACTGGTATCGCCTCTACTACGAAATCCTCTTTGAGCTGAAGAAGTACGAGACAGCGGAAGCGGTGCTGGTGGACCTGGTGGCCCTCGCACCTCGCGACAAGATGATGTGGAATCTGCTGATCAACCATCATCTGCGCCTGGAAAACAGTGCGCGGGCCCTGTCGGTGATGCTGCTGTCGCGTTACCAGGGCATCGACGAGGATGAGGACAGTCGCATGCGGCTCGTGTCCCTGTACAGCTACCTGGCCGTGCCGGAGCGAGCGGCGCGATTGCTGCAGGAGTGGCTGGAAGCCGGCGAGATCGAGGAGACGCCGCAGACGCTGCGCCAGCTGGGTGATCTGTGGCTGCTCGCGCGAGAGCGACCGCAGGCCCGGGAGATGCTGGAGCGAGCAGCCGCGGTGGCGCCGGACGGACGCACCTGGGAACTGCTGGGCGGCCTCCTGTTCGAGGACGAACTGTGGGAGCAGGCCTATACCGCGTACACGAAGGCACAGGAGGCCGGTGGCCTCAATGAGCCCGCGCGTATCGCCCTGTTGGCAGGTCTCAGTGCCTATCGTGCGGGCATGGAAGAGCAGGCTCGCGAGGCGCTGAAGGAAGCGGAAAAGTCTGATGAGATGAAGGCGCAGGCGCGGGCGATCCTGAAAAAACTCGATAGCTGACGGCGAAGAGGACTGGAAGCCCCGCCTCAGTGGATCATCTGCGCACCTAGCGCAAGGATGCCGCCGTGTACGTCAACGTCTATGTCATTGCCGTGCCTGAGAAGCACAAGGGCGAGTACCTGGCGCTTGCCACGACCTTCGTGGAAGTGGCACGCGATCACGGCGCCCTGGAAGTCTTCGAGAACTGGGAACAAGAGGTGCCTGACGGCGGCCTGACCGACTACCGCAAGGCGGTCCGCGCCGAGCCTGGCGAGAAGATCGTCGTCTCCTGGGTCATCTGGCCCGATCGCCAGACAGGGGCAATCGCGCACAAGCGCATGTTCGAGGATCCGCGCATGGACCATTCGGGGCCCCCCCTGTTCGACGGTAAGCGCATGATCCTGGGCGGTTTCCAGCCGCTCGTAAGTTTCCGAAAGGACGCCTGAACCCCGGCACCCGGTGAAGCCGAAGAGTACTAGCGGGCACTGCGCAGTGCAGGCTCCTGCTGGGTCACGCAGTGAATGCCACCGCCCCACCAGTTGAGGGCCAGGGGATTGATCTGCACGATCTCACGCGACGGGTACTGCGTCGCGAGCAGGGCGCGCATCTGCTCATCGGTCTCCCGTAGCTGCGTCGGCAGACCCTCGCGCCAGTACCTGGCCACCAGCACGACACCGTTGGTCACCAGGAAGTTCAGGTAGCTGGTGGCCGGCAGGAAGTGGATCTCGTCACCCACGGCGAAGTCGCGATAGACGGCCCGCCCGTCCCAGCCTTCCTCCGCGCTCACGAAGTCCTCCGCCGTGAGTCGTCGCGTGCGCATCATGGTGGTGACGTCCGGCATGGGCACGGGGACTACGCGGTAGGGCTCGCCGTCGGGCGAGCGGGCGCGTTGCAGTTCCGCCCGGTTCTCGGCCAGGATTTCGTGATCCAGGCGATAGAGCGCGTTGCGCTCGCGCTCCTCGTCCGCTACCTGGGCCACGAAGATGGTTTGCTCGTCGACGAACCTTACGTATTCGTCAACGTGGCCATTGGCCCCCCAGCCGAAGAAGTTACCCACTTTCGGGCCCACGAAGATGCGATCTGACACCGGCGCGCGCGACAGCCAGATCAGCTGCTGCTTACCGTAGAGACGCAGATACTCCGCTTCGAGCTGTTCCAGGGATACACCCGGGTTGCGGTGGAGCGCTGCGTCCTTGTACGCCACCAGCGTATTACTGTTCACGTCCAGACCACCACCCTCGGCCACCACGGGCGATTGGCGTCGTTGCAGACCCATACCGATAGCGGCCTCCCGGTCGAGGTTGCCGCGGGCGAAGCCGACGGGGTCGCCGTAGGGGCTGGGAAAACCGTAGAAGGCCCAGCGAAAGTCGGCGATCTGTCGGGTCTCGCCGTCGGTGATGAACAGGGGGCCGGAGTCGCGCAGCCAGGTGTGCGTTGTCGGTTGGATGACGAAGCGGATGTTGGAGAAGTCGACGCCCAACGGTGTCAGCGCCTGGCGCGCCTGCGCCTCGGCCGCGGGGCTCGCAGCCACCAGTTTCACGGTCACGTGCGGCGTGAGCGCCTGCAGGATCTGCGCCCACAACTCCTGAATGCCGTCTTGCCGCGCCACCGTGTCGGTCCACCCCATCCACACGGCCTCGTGGGGCGCCCACTCGGGTGGGAAGCTGAAGGCGTCCTCGTCAGCGGCCGATGCGGTGGCCAACAGCAGGCAGGCGGCGAAGGCCCAGCCACGATGATCGTTCATTCGGTCACTCCGCAGAGGGTGTTCAGCGGACCATAGTGCCGAATGCGTCTGTGCCTGTCATGGCTGGTCGGCACCGGTCTTCGAATGCGTTAGGCTGCGGCTTTGCAGCTACCACCGATTCAAGTCCTATGATCGTTCGTACCTGGCACGGCAAGGTCCCCGCCGAGCGTGCCGATGCCTATGCCGAGTTTCTCAAGCAGCGCGCCGTGCCGGATTACGCTTCGGTGCCCGGTCTGCGCAAGGTCGAGTTCCTGAGGCGAATGGACGGGGACCTCGCTCACTTTCTGCTCATCACCCACTGGGAGACGATGGAGGCGGTGAAGGCCTTCGCCGGGCCCGATCCGGAGATCGCCAAATACTACCCGGAGGACGACGAGTACGTGATCGACCGGGAGGAACGGCTGCAGCTCTACGAGATCTTCTACGAGCGGTGAGTCCGAATCTGACGACCTCGCTCAGGTGGCGGCCTCCGGGCCGCTCATCCTCGCCACCAGATCGTTCCGATAGCGCCGACTCATGCGCACCTTGGCTCCCGTGCTCAGACTCAGCATCGCATCGCCACGCTTGATCGACTCGATGCTTTGCAGGTACGCCACATTGACCACTGCCGAGCGGTGCACGCGCACGAATTGATCGCCCAGCTGTTGCGCCAGCTGTTGCAGTCCCTCACGCAGCACGTGGCGCCGATCGCCCGTGTGCACCACGCAATAGCCTCCGGCGCTCTCGATCCACTCGATTTCCTCGGCGTCGATCCAGCTGGTCACAGCGCCGTCGCGCACCTGCAGGCGCGTGGACGCCGGGGGAGTCTCGCCGGGTGTCGCGCCCGGGCGCGGCACCGCCAGCCAATGGCGGGCCCGCTGCAGCGCGCGCTCCAGGTGCTCGCGGTTGAAGGGCTTCTTCAGGTAGTCGACGGCGCCCACACGAAAGGCGTCGATGGCGTAGTCGGCGTAGGCCGTGACGAAGATCACCGCGGGCGCCTTGTCGTCGTCTATCGACTCGAGCAGGCCGAAGCCGTTCTCCCCTGCAAGGTTGACGTCGAGCAGGACCACGTTGGGGCAGCGATCCTGCAGCAGATGCCGGGCTTGCTCGAGGGAACTCGCTGCGCCCACCACGACGACATCGTCCAAATCTCGCAGCCAGCGCAGCAGCAGATCGCGGGCCAGGGGTTCATCGTCGATGAGCAGAACCTCAAGCATCGCTTTCCATCCGCCAGCTCACGATGGCACGGGTGCCGCCATCGGACTCCTGGTCCAGGGTCAGCGAACCGTGGCGCTGGGGATAGGCCTCGAGGAGTTCGCGCACGAAGCGCAGACCGTGACCGACGCTGTCGCGCTGCGGATCGATGCCGGGACCATCATCAACCACGCGCACCAGCACCTCGGCGCCGGACCGCTCGGCGCTCACCTCGACCCTGAGAGTCTGTTGTCCGCGTCGGCCATGCTTGAGCGCGTTCTCTACCAACGGTTGGGTGATCAGGCAGGGTACGGGCACGGCCGCGACGGCAGGGTCCAGCGCCGTGTGCCATTGCAGACCGTCGCCGAAACGTACGCCCTCGAGGCGCAGGTAGGACTCGAGCCAATCGAACTCGTTGGCCAGCGTATGCATCTGCTGCTCACTCATGTGCAACGCTCGGCGCAGGATATCCGCCAGGTCGATCAGCATCTCGCGCGCCCTCGGTACGTCCACATCCATCAGTGAGGACACGGAGTGCAGGGCGTTGAACAGGAAGTGCGGTTGGAGTTGAGCGCGCAGCACACCGAGGCGCGCTTCGACCAAACCGCGTTGCAAGGTCTCGTTGTGCAGCTGGAGCGTAAGGCTTTCGCGCTCGCTGCGACGCAGTGCCGCGTGGTAGTCCACGGCGAAGTAGGCACCGATCACGAACCAGTAGAACAGGTTGTACCAGGCCCCCTCGCTCACCCAGCGGGTGATCACCAGTTGGCCGAAGGGCAGTTGCGCGACCGGCTCGAGCTGCAGGCGGATGGCCGTGGACAGGGCGATGGCGGCGGCCGCGCAGACTACGCTCAGCGGCAAATGCACGGCCAGCACGTGACGCAAGCGGATCGGCGGGAAGCGGTAGGCCACGGCCAGGATCGCGGGTGCCGCCAGCAGCCAGAAGGACCAGTCCAGCACGCCGAGAGCGATGAGCCGGTACCAGGGCAGGTCGATGCGGGCGTTGGCGTACCAGGCGGCCCAATAGGCCATGAAGCTGACGGTGGTGACGGACCACACGAAGGCGACCAGCCACAGGGACCGCCAGGGGGCGAAGCGGCGCGGGGCGGTGCCGGCGTCGTTGGCTGCAAGGCTCTGCGCAATGTTCGGGTTCAACATGCGCGCAGCATAGCGGCTCACTGCTGTGAGTGCTGTCGTCACGGTTGGGGCCGGGCGCATCGCGGTTCGTGCTCTGGGCGGAAGGTGGCCGGCAGATCCCTGAAGAAAGGGGGAGGGGCGGGACCTGCCGGCCATGGGGCTAGTCCTGGGAGTCCTGGGCGACGTTGGCCACGCGGACCTTGAGCAGGGAGGACAGCTGAACGAAAGCCTCGGAGATCAGCAGCGTGCCGCTCTGCGCATCGAAACCCACGCCGTTCGGAAACTCGATGTCCCGGCTGAGATCACGCGATACGGTACGCCCCGTCTCGGGATTCACCCGCAGCAGCTCTGCACCCTGTACGCCCGTCGCGTACAGCTGGCCATTGACGAATTCCAGGTGGCCGATGGTGGCGAAGAACCCGGGCCGCTCCACGCGCGTAACCACGGTCTGCTCACCTTGCGCACCGAAGGCGATGATGGTGCCGTCGTGGAAGTTGGCCGTGTAGAGCGTGCCATCCGGGTCGCGGGTGATGCCGACCGGCGCCATCAGCGATCCCCCTTCGCTGAACAGGCTCACCTCACCGGCTGGGGTGATCTTCTGCACGGCCGTGCCCTGGCCGAGGCCTGTGACCGGATCGGACTCGCCGAACTGCGACACGTAGAGATTATCTTCGTCATCGATCGTGATGCCGGCGGGGAAGGGCAGGGTCTCGGCGAACAGGGTCACCTCGCCGGCCGGGGTGATCTTGCTCACACTGGCAGCGTTGAAGTTGGTGACGAACAGATTGCCCGCCGAGTCCTCCGTGACGTCGATGGGGCCGTCCAGCACATCCGCTACCACGAAGGTATTGCCTTGCGGGGTGATGATGAACAGGCGGTCGCCTGAGAAGCCTTCCGCCGTGTAGATCTCGCCGGTGCTGGCGACATGTACACCGTCCATGAGCAGGGCCTTGAGGGGCAGGCTGCGTCGGTTCTCGGCGAGGGCGGGGCTGATCGCCGCAGCGAGGGCGCCGGCCAGCAGCAGCATCGCCGTCAGGGGGCGCAGGTCGCCGGTGCGGTAAGTGCATGTGAACATCTTGTTGTCTCCGTGCGTATTCACGTCGAGCTTCGGGCTCGAGTCGACTCTCGCGTTGCCCCGATCAGGGCTCAAGGCGTTTCTTGTGAGCGGGATCCGCACGCAGGTGAGCGGCGCACGCCCACGCGGCAGTGGGATCGCCAAGGGCGTGAGTGGGTGCCGCGCAGCAGTGCCAGCACGCGGGGACGTGCAGTCTGTATAGTCAGCTGCGGAAGCGTTGCGCTTGTTCGCGCGCCAGGTAGAACACGATGGGAGAGCTGGAGAATGGAATTGCTTTTGCCGCTGGCGCTGCTGGCCGCGGTGCACGTGGTCGCCGTGGTCAGTCCGGGGCCCACGTTGGTGCTGGTCGCGCAGACGGCCGCGGGCCAGTCACGCGCGTCGGCAACGGCCTGTGCGGGCGGCATCGCCTTCGGCACCTTCATCTGGTCCACTTCGGCGCTCTTCGGCCTCGACCTGCTGTTCGAGGTGGCGCCGTGGCTTTACCTATCAATCAAGATCGCCGGTGGCGTGTTCCTGCTCTACCTGGCCTGGAAGCTGTGGACCGGCGCTGGCAAGCCCCTGGCGCTCGAGGCCGCCGCCGACAAGATCGGTGACGATGCTTGGAAGGCCGCACGCACGGGACTCTGGGTGCAGCTGTCGAATCCGAAGGTGGCCGTGTTCTTCGGCTCGATCTTCGTTGCCGTGCTGCCGGCTGACCGATCGCTGTTGCTCTCGGCCCTGGCGATCGCCCTGGTCACCCTGATCGAGTTCAGCTGGTACGCGCTCATGGCTGCGGCGTTCTCCCAGTCACGCGTGGCCTCGGCTTACGGGCGCGCCAAGTCCACGGTCGACCGCGCCTGCGCCGGAGTGCTCGGCTCCTTAGGTGTCGGCATTCTGGCCACCCGATGAGCGCGTGAGGGTGATCGCCTTCATGGCTGAGGCGAACAAAGGGTGCCCGGCACGGGCCAGGACCCGCCTGCGCCATTCCCCTCGCAGTAGTTGTTCTGGTAGCCGTTCTGCTGGAATACGGAGTTGTCGTCGAAGCCCCAGGTGCCGTTCGACAGAGCACGGTTGAACGATAGGAAGTTGCCGCGAGATTGCAGCTCGAAGCCCTCGCTTTCGCTCTGCGCTGCGACGTTGTTGATCAACGCATTGCCGGTACTCTGCTCGGTGAGCACGAAGGCGGCGCTGCGGTTGCCGAGGGCAGAGTTGTTGATCAGCGCGTTGGCCGAGGAGCCGTTGGTGAGGCCGAAGGCGCGGAAGCGATTGGCCACAGCCAGGTTGCCCATCAGCGTATTCTCGCTGGAACTCAGGAGGAGAAATCCCCGTCCTTCGTTGCGGCCGGCGCGGTTGTCCTCGAGCACGTTGCCGTTCGACTGGCTGAGCACGAATCCGCCCGAGCCACCGGCCGTATTAGCCGTGGCCACGTTGGAACGCAGCGTGCTCTGCGCGGCGTTGGTGAGCTGGAAGCCGACGGCGAAGCCTTCCGCCGTGCAGTTCTCGACGGTCGCCCCGGTCACGGTCTCCAGCAGGATGCCCACGTTGCTGCCATCGCCCGTGAGCGTGAAGCCCGCGCAGTCGAGGACGATGTCGTCGGCGGCGATCGTGAGGCCGACGCCCGAGCACTGAAGGTCGCCGGTGAGGGTGGTGTCGGTGGTGAGCAGATCGCCACACGCCTGGCCGAGTGCGGCGGTGGTGGTGAGGGCGAGTAGCGCCAGGGCGCTGACATAGGTGTTCATGGGGGCATCCTGCCTCCTGTTGTGGGTCCAGGGCTCCTATCGTAGCTCATCGCCAGAGCGGTGCGAGGG
>JAAUYD010125296.1_pt1 | contig 16591 bp, 13 predicted proteins | sample 7278101 | NCBI WGS metagenome assembly JAAUYD01 (sample SAMN14350128, study PRJNA611818) | marine sediment metagenome | isolation source: surface marine sediment (0.6m) | place: French Polynesia: Moorea | collected 2018-08 | reverse complement strand
GCATCGAAAACACCGGCAGGGTGGCGTTCGATGGCAAGTACTTCGACCTGCCGGTGACTGTGCGCCGCACCAGTGACGGCACCGATTATTATATTCTGGATGCCGAGGATGGCAAATTCCGCATCGCCAAAAGAACCGTGGTCGAGCTGAAGCCGCGTTTCGACGACAAGGAGCGTAGAATCCTGCCGCACCAGGATGCGCTCAGCCCCGGGCAATCCTGGTTTTCGGCCGGCACGACCTACCTGTTGCGTGGCCGGCGTACCGATATCGTGCCCGACACCCGTGATCTCGGCTTCAGCATGGAATACGAGATTGCCTCGCTGACCGATACCGTGGAAGTGCCCGCCGGCCGCTACCAGCGCTGTATTCGGGTCGAGGGCAAGGGCGAATTCAGCCTCTACGTCGATCCCCGCCTCGGCTACCAGGACGTGCGGATTGAGCAGAACGAGTGGTACGCTTCGGGTGTTGGCCTGGTCAAGCTGGTGCGCAACGAACCTCGTGAGATCGGCCTGTACCAGGGCGGTGTGATGAAATTTGAACTGGTGAAGATGGAGCGGTGATTGCCACGCCTTCGCAAATGAGGAATTTCAACCCCAGTGTGCCTGTGGCCCCGTTTTTTATTATCAACCTTGGTAAGTATTAGTCAGTACGAAAACTTGTGGTTTGGTATGTTGATAAAGTGTCGGCCGAGTAGCAGCGAATTTGAGCAAGATACAATTGGCAACAGTTGACACCAAGCGGACTTACAAAAAGGCTATCTTGTTATAGATGGCTTTAATTTGCGTGGTCTTTTCCTTTACCGTTTTACTTCTCGATTTATAGCGAGCTAGGTCAGAATGAGCAATTTGGCCCGCAAGCTTTTAGTGTTCCTAATTGCCGCTGTTGTGAGGTACATCTACGCTCGTGCCGAAAGTAAAACCAATACTGCAACTCTGATTTGTAACAGTCGTGTCGATGAGGTATTCACGTCCCAGACTGCGTCCGCTGCGTTCTGCACGTAACTGAAGCGACAGAGGGTCTAGGATCACCACGTCAGGTTCGAACTTGTTCTCTCCATAGATGTTGTCGCCCGAGTAGTTGGACTTTGCGCCCACCCGGCTGCTCTCGATCACTTGCACCGTGGTCACAAATCCAGTGCCTGTCAGCGGTGAAAGAGTGCCATCCGGGTTTTGTAAGCCCAGTGCCGACACATCCACGGCCACTGTACGCAGGCTGTGATCCGGCGGCCACAGGATAGATGGAGTGGCAGAAATGCTGCCAACAACCGGCCGGTCGTCGCAGGGATCACAGGCATCGCCCACACCGTCACCGTCCAAGTCCGATTGGTCAGGATTGAATTTCAATGGGCAGTTGTCAATATCGTCGGTAATTCCGTCACCGTCGGTATCTAAAACACAGGATTCCTTGGTCACCTGGTTGGGCTCGTCTTTCCACGGAACATCGTTGCCGAGTTGCCCTGAACCGTTACCCCCCCAGGCCCAGATCGAACCATTGACCTTGACGGCCAGAGAATGACGTGATCCCCCAGCGATAGTAGCCCAATCCATATCTGTACCAATCTGGATTGGAACCAGTTGTGGATTCGCCGCGCCGTCACCCAGCTGATTATCAAAACTGCTGCCCCAACCCCACAAACTACCGTTGGATTTGATTGCCAGAGTGTGGTTTCCGCCGACCGCGACCTCAGCCCAGTCGGTATCGGTGCCGATCGGGGTTGGAACGAAAGGACCGGAGGTGTTACCGTCGCCTATGGGTGCTGTGCCCCAACCCCACAAGCTGCCATTCGTCTTCAAAACAAACACGTTGTCTCCGATTGAGAATACCCGGCTCCAGTCGGTATCCAAACCGATCTGCTTAGGAGTACTCTGGTTAACGCTAAATGTCCCATCTCCCAACCGGCCGGTGCCCCAGGCCCACAATGTTCCATTCGTTTTTACGCCGACACTCTTGGAGTTGGATGAAACGACCCAGGCCCAATCTGTATCCGTTCCAATCTGTACAGGAGCTAACCTGTCAATATTGGTGCCGTCACCTAACTGGCTATTAAAGTTGCTTCCCCAGGCCCATAAGGTGCCATCGGTCTTGATGCCGAAGCTGTGTAAGGAGCCCGCGGCCACACGCGCCCAGTTCATATCCAACCCGATCTGGGTCGGCACGGGTTTGTCAATCAAACTGCCGTCGCCTATTTGACCGGCAGAATTCTGCCCCCAGGCCCACAGTGTCCCACTGGATTTTATAGCAAGGCTGTAACGATTACCCGTGGCCAAAGTTGCCCAGTCCGAGTCGGTTCCTATCCGGGTGGGGGTGCCCCGCCGCGCACCGACCTCAGGAATCCCGAGTTGTCCATTCCGATTGGCGCCCCAGGCCCAGAGCGTGCCGTCCGTCTTGAGAGCCACGCTGTGAGACTGTCCACCGCTGGGCTGTGCCCAGTTCGTGTTGAGATCGACTGCAAAGGGTACCGGCTCCGAACGCCCGCCGACACCCAGGCCCAACTGACCGTCGTCATTGCGGCCCCAGGTCCAGAGCGTTGTGTCATTGCGCAAAGCCATCGTGTGGAATTCACTGGCAACGACAGTTTTCCAGTTGGTGTCTCTGCCTATTTGCGTCGGCAACAGGCGGTCCTGGGTCGTGGTGTCACCCAGTTGGCCATCGAAATTGTCGCCCCAGGCCCACAATGACCCGGTCGATTTCAAGCCAATGCTGTGGTCATAACCCACTGTGATGGCCACCCAATCTGAATCTAAACCCATTTGTGTGGGTACTGAGCGGCTGTTTGTCGTACCGTCGCCGAGCTGTCCGCTGCGGTTGAATCCCCAGGTCCAGATCGTACCGTCCGATTTGAGCCCAATGCTGTGATCTTCTCCCGCCAGTGCTGCGATCCAGTCAACTGTCGTGCCGACCTGCGCGGGGGAATTGTGATCCAGAGTGCTACCGTCTCCCAATTGACCATCACCGTTGGCCCCCCAGGCCCACAAGCTGCCGTTTGTCTTCAGTGCAGTGGTATGGAAACGCCCGGCTGACACTGCCACCCAGTCATTGTCCATGCCGACCCGGACCGGGGACAGCTGATCGTCATTGTTGCCAAGCCCAAGCTGGCCACGATGATTGCGCCCCCACATCCACAGACTTCCGTTGGCTTTCAGCGCTGCGCTGTAATCCTCGCCTGCCGCGACCGCCATCCAGTCGTTGTCCAATCCGATCCGTGCGGGAGCCAACTGGTCCATCAGTGTGCCGTCGCCAATTTCGCCGTTCCGGTTCACTCCCCAGGCCCAGAGTGAACCGTCTAGTTTCAAGGCTAACGTGTGCTGATCACCAGCCGATACGGCTTTCCAGTTCGCATCGGTGCCAATCTGAACCGGCGCAAATTGGTCGATTGTCGTACCATTGCCCAATTCGCCTCGTGGGTTATTACCCCAGGCCCAAAGAGTGCCATCGGTAGCGATAGCGACACTGTGGAAACGAGCGGGAGATACCGATTGCCAGAAACACGGCGCAGCGTTGGCAGCGTTTGTAAACAATAGAAGAATGAAATAGAGGGACAGTAAGCACAAGCGGGAAATACGAAACATGGCGGGCCCTTCCTTTTGTGTATTTTATTGGGGAGTAATAATACAAACACAGTGAAAATATGGGGTCAAGTCCGGGTTGTCCGATTAGTTGTATAGTCAAAATATACGAAATTCTTTGCCAGTACTCCGTCTTCTGTCTTCTTTGACCCAGCGAGTATTTTTAACTACTGCATCCCAATTCCGTTTCTTTACCCAAAAAAACTTTTGATACATTGTTGCCGCACTTAATCAGGTCTCTGATCAAACCATAGATAACCGCTCTCTTGCCTTGAACTGATATTGGTATGGGATTGCCTCAAGAACTGGATCTGGCGAAATCAATGCCCATTGTCGTATCATTCATAGTTGGTTGCCTCTTCTGTGTGGAGTGGAATACGCAATCCCACTATCGCATCTGGATGCCGCTTTAAGAAGGGGCGACCATTCCATCAGCCTGGACCCGTTACTGACATTCAAGTGTTTCAGATGTCGGGCAAGGTTTTCGACCAGGCTGCCATTGGTTAATCTCCGGCACCTGGTTTTTAGGGTTACCTGAACAGCAGATCGCAAAATCTGAACCTTCACTTATGACAGAATAGGCCAGTTCTGGCTAAGGCATCTGATTGAGCCGCATTATTTCATTCTTTGGAACTTATCCGGGGACTGCCCCTATGTTGATATGCAAATCAAGTCTCACCATCAAAACATGACCAAACCTGATCCACCGTTTACCTAGTAGAACCTAGAGAAATAAAAAACCAATCAAATTCAACAGGGCTAAGTAAATTACTAATATGTGTTAAAGTCGGAGCAACATTGACGGACAATCGACACGCCGCTACTCAAAGAGCTTGCGTTCTGATGCCGCCTTTTCAACCGCTTCAATCAGTTTTTCTTTATCGACTGGTTTGGTCAGGTAGTCGGTTACATCTTGCTTTTTCATGAAACTGACGGCTAACTCAACGTCGGGAAATCCGGTCAACATGATTACGGGAGTATTGGGGTACTGCTGTTGAAATGTTTCCACAGCCTCCACTCCACTGACACCCGGCATGCGCACATCACAAATGATGACATCGATACTAATCGGGTTGTCGCTTAGCAGCTGCAGTGCCTGTTCGACATTCTCCGCTTCGAGGATTTCAAAGCGGGTCGATTTGAGCTGAAGTTTTATCGATGATCGAACATCTGCCTCGTCATCCAAAACCAATACATGATGCTTCATTATAGTTCCTCCTCGGTGGTCGTCTGCTCGATGGCCGGAAATCGAAGCACGAATCGAGTGCCCCCATTGGCCACCTGTTCAGCTCTTATCGAGCCCTGGTAGCGGGAAACGATCTGGTGAACGATATACAGTCCGAGGCCTTCACCCTCGTCAGGCCCCTTGGTCGTAAAAAACGGGTCAAAGACCCGGCTGAGCTTATCCAATGGAATGCCTTTTCCCGTATCCTCTATGCGAATTTCCGCTTCATTGTTGTCATGCAGTACCTCAATCCGTACTCTGCCTTTGCCCTCGATCGCCTGGATCGCGTTTCGCAGGATATTGAAGAGGATCTGCTGGATCTCTTCCGACTTGGCTGCGATTGTTACCGCAGCGCGGTGCTCGTGCTGAAACTCGATGTCGTCACCCCGTAGGGTTCGCTGCGCCAGGTGAATGGCTTCATTAATCGACTCCGCCAGATCGACCGACTGTAGATCGTGACGGCTGCCGGGCTGCACGTAGAGCGACAGGTTCTTGACCGTTTCACGGATATGCCGGGCCTGTTTGAGAATTTCCTCGCCGTATAACCGGCACTGGCCAGCGTCGTTTTCGTCGACCAGGGCCTCGGCCGTGGCGTAGATAACGTACAAAGGATTGTTGATTTCGTGACCGATTCCACTGACCAACGTGCCCAAAGCAGACATTTTTTCCGCCTGGATCAATTGATCCATTACGCGCTCTTTTTCCTGTTGGGCCGCCATTAGTTCGCCGGTGCGTTCCGTGACGAGCTGTTCCAGCTGTTCCTCATGCCGATGCAGTCGGTTTTCTATATCCTTGCGCTGGCTTATATCGATAATGGTCGCTACCACCATCGGGCCAGAGTCGGTTTGCGCCGGTTTCAACCCGATCTCCACCGGAAACCGGCGGCCATCCTTCGCTGCCGCCTCCAAATCTCTGCCGGCGCCCATGTCGCGGAGTTGAGGTTGGTTGGAATAGGTCAGCACATGATGTCGGTGGCGTTGCGCCATGTTTTCAGGGATCAGGATCTCGACCGGGTGACCGATCAGCTCGTCGCGGTGGTAACCGAACATATCGGCCAGGGTCTGGTTCACGTAGCGAATCTCTCCCTGTCGATCGGACAATAAAAAACCGCATGGCGCTGATTCGAGCGCCAATTGCAGGAGGTCGCTGTCGGTGCTGCTCATCGTTATCATTCTGCATGAAATCTTGGTGAGCGTAATTCATTCTAGCCTGCTCTTTGCCATGCGCGCAATTCGTTACGCCGGCAATCCTGGTCGGGCAATGACGATCTGCCGCGTGTCACCACAATGTCACTATGCCTTGATAGAAATTTCTGCGCAATCAACAGACCGTCAACGCGAAGGTGAGATGACAATGGCAAGCCGGGTAAAACACGCGCATACCCCTTTCAACGGATTCGACCTGTTTGTCTTGCTGGGTGCGATGATCAACCTGATTGTCGCCGGTTGCCTGGTCGGTTACTGGTTGTTGACGACCTAGCGGATGTACTTCAGGCGATGTAGGAGAGGGTGATATGCAAACGAATCTGCAGACCGATGAATCCCGGGTGGAACCGTTGCCGCGGTTTCATCGAATCCTGCTAGCGGTGGATTCGTCCGACCATGCCAATAGGGGAGTAACCGACGGCATCGCACTGGCCGGATTGTCTTCCGCCGAGGTAACCGCGGCGCACGTCTACGCGGCGCAGATGCACGATATGCGATTTCGCCAGATGGAAGGCGGGCTGCCGGAAAAATATCGCGAGGAGCAGGAACTCGAACGGCAGCGCGATGTTCATGACGATCTGATCACGCGCGGGTTATCGATCATCGCCGATTCCTACATGGATCCCGTCGAAACCGCCTGTCGCGATGCCGGTGTTCGATTCAAGCGGCGGTCCCTGGAGGGGAAGAACTACCGCCAGCTCGTACAGGAGGCCAACAACGGCGACTACGATTTGCTGGTGCTCGGCGCTTTGGGCTTGGGCGCCACGCCGGATTCGCGCATTGGCACTGTTTGCGAACGGGTCGTGCGGCGCGCGAAAGTCGATACGCTGGTCATAAAATCGCCGGATAAGCCCATTTCCAAGGGCCCGATCGTGGCTGCGGTCGACGGATCGGTACGCGCCTACGGCGGTCTGCTCACCGCGCTGTCACTGGCCGAGGCATGGCAGGTTCCATTGCACGTGATATCCGCGTTCGACCCCTATTACCACTATGTCGCTTTTAACCGCATTGCCGATGGGCTGTCAGAAGAGGCGGGCAAAATCTTTCGCTTCCAGGAACAGGAAAAGCTGCACGAGGAAATCATCGACTCAGGGTTGGCCAAGATCTATGCCGGGCACCTGCGCATCGCGGAACAAATCGCTTCCGACTACGGCCTGCCTATCGAAACCAAGTTGCTGGACGGCAAGCCACAGGATGCGATCGGCCGCTTCGTGCAGGAGCTGCAACCATCGTTACTGGTAATGGGCAAGCTCGGCATCCACGCCGACGACGATCTGGATATAGGCGGCAATGCCGAAAACCTGTTGCGTAACGTTCCCTGTGCGGTGATGCTGAGTCAGTTCGAGTTCCAGCCTCAGATCGAGCGGGTTGCGGACGTCTCCATATCCTGGACTTACGAGGCGCAGGAACGTCTGCTGCGAGCACCGGACTTCGTACAGAACATGGCGCGCATGGCAATCCTGCGCTATGCACAGGAGCGGGGGCACACGGTAGTCACCGAGCGCATTGTCGAGGAAGCAACCGCTAGCCTGATGCCCGGTCGCGCCGGGCAAATGATGGAAAACCTGGTGAGCGCCCATGAGGAAGGGATACTGTCAAACAACACCCCTACGCCCGCCATCAGCTGGACGACCGCCGCATTGTCAGCGCTCGACCGGATCGATGATGCTTCACTACGCGACAATATCCGCTTGCGAGCCGAGAAGAAGGCGCGTGGTGAACGAGCCGCTGAGGTGACCGAAAACCATGTTCGGGATTTTCTTAACTCGGAGAGTGACCCGGCCAATAGCAATCCCGATATCGAGCCACAACCCGAAATCGAGCATTCGCCATTGCATTGGGGGGCGGAGGCATTGGCGCGGTTGGCGAGGGTACCGGAAGGTTTCATGCGCGATGCCTGCCGACAACGTGTCGAAGAGCATGCGTATGCGTTAAACGCTGAATCGATCAACCTGGAACTGGTTGAACAGGGACTCAAGGCGGCCCGGCAGGCCATGGCCGAACAGATGTCGAATCAAACCGAGGACCGTCCCGATTCATCCGCGGTAGCGAGTAAATGCCCGTTTGCCAGGCTGTCGGCCGGCGCAAAGGAGAAAACCGAAACGGCAAGCGACGCGGTCGATTTTTCCCTGGCCTGGAGCGAACAGGCGCAGGCTCGACTTTTAGAGGTGCCCGCGGGCTATTGCCGAAATCTGACGCAGCGCGCGGTGGAAACCCTGGCCAGACAGAACGATGTGCAGCAGGTCGATGTCGACTTTGTCGAGGGTGTATTAAAGGTTTTCAAGCAGGGATCCCAAAACGCGGAGACCACCATGCCCTGGTCCCAGGAAGCCAGCGGTCGTATCGCGCGGGCGCCGGATTCGGTGCGCGGCATGTTGCAGCAAGAGATTGAAAATTGGGCCAGGAACCACGGTCTCGAGGAAGTAGATGAACGTGCGGTTCGCGCAATCAAGCGCGAATGGCAGTCCAGAGGCGTGTTCCATCTCGAGTCGGGCGATCCTCGCGGCGAAGGCTAACTCCGTGTCCGCCGCCACCCACGATCTGGCCCTGCTTGCGATCAATCTGACCCGCCGATGTAATCAGTCCTGCGCGCACTGCTATCTCGATGCCAGCACATTGCGGGCGACCGACGCCGATGAATTGACCACCGTGCAGGTAAAGCGCCTGCTCGACGACGTGGCAGCCATGCAACAGGGCACCATGGTGGTGCTGACCGGGGGCGAGCCGTTGATTCGCAATGACCTGGAAACGCTGATCCAGTACGGCGCGTCGCTCAATCTGCCGATGGTCATAGGCAGTAATGGCATGATGCTGACGCAACGCCGGGTCGAGTCACTGCAAGCGGCAGGGCTGTTGGGAGTTGGCATAAGCCTCGATTCGCTTGATCCTGCGGTCCATGATCGCTTCCGTGGCCATGCTGGGGCCTGGAGCAAAACCATGGCCGGGATTGAATGTTGTCGCCGCGCCGTGGTCGATTTTCAGCTGCATTTTTCGATCACGGATGCTACCGCGGAAGAACTGCCTTCGATGGCGGAGTTCGCTTACAGCAGCGGGGCCCGGGCACTGAACGTGTTTTTCACCGTTTGTGTGGGTCGCGCCAGTTCGCTCAGATCGGTTACTCAGCAGCGCTACGAGTCACTGCTTGCCGAGATCATCCGCTTGCAGAGTGAATACCCGGGACTGATCCTGCGGCCTCGCTGCGCGCCCCATTTCAAACGTATCGCACACCAACTGCAACCACAGGCGTTAACCAATCGCATCAGTGGGCGTGACGGCGATGGCTGTATCGCGGGCATACACTACGCACGCGTCAACCAGCATGGTGGGGTGACGGCCTGTCCCTACATCGAGAAGGAGGTTGGCAACATTCACCAGCAGCCGTTTAGCGAAATCTGGGCTGATGCGGAAGATTTCAGGCGCTTGCGGGAGCCGCAGCTGAACGGCAAATGCGGCGCCTGCGAATACCGTGCGCTGTGTGGGGGCTGCCGCGCCCGCCCGCTGGCGCGAGGCCTGGACCTGATGGATGCCGACGATCTATGCACCTATCAGCCCGATAGCAGCGTCCTGCTGGAGGAAATTTCTACCGCCGATGGCCGGCAGCCAAGCTGGAGTTCCTCCGCCGAACAGCGCCTGTCGCGGGTGCCCGATTTTCTCAGAAACATGGTCAGGAAACGTGCCGAAGCCTATGTCATGGGGCTGGGTGAAGATCAGGTTAAGACAGAGCATCTGTCTCAACTGACCGCTGCCCGGTTTGGCGCATCCGGGCCACCGAAATCGTTTTCCCGGAGTTCCCTGCCGATCCAGATGGGGCAGGACCGATGACCGACGTGGACGTGCTGGTCGTCGGCGCCGGTATTTCCGGCCTGGCCACCGCGTATCAGCTCGCGCAAGCGGGTCTGTCGGTGCGGGTATTAGAGGGCTCCGACCGGGTGGGAGGTAAGATCGACACCGTAAACAAGCAGGGTTATCGTCTCGAGCAGGCGGCGTCGATGGTGATGGATTTCCGTTCAGAACTCGATCCCTTCCTGCGGGGATGTGGCCTGTATGACCGCAAACAGCCCCGCCGCGCTGTCGCCAAACGCTTCATTGCGATCGCCAATCGACTGGTCGAAGTACCGACCGGATTTAGAGACTTGTTGCAGACCCCGCTGTTCTCCACCGCCGGTAAGTTGCGCATGTTGGCGGAACCATTGATTCCACGATCAGCTTCGAACAACGAATCGGTCGCCGATTTTGTCCGCCGCCGGTTGGGCCAGGAGTTCCTGGACCAGGTGTTCGAACCCTATGTGGGCGGACCGCTGGCCGCAGATGTCGCTAAAGCCGAGGCCGCCTCCACCCTGCCCCGGCTGGTGGCGCTGGAGCAACGCTATGGCAGCCTGGCGGTTGGTGCGATTGCCCGAAGACTGATGTGCAAGGGGCGAGCGGCACGTCCGGAAGTTTTCTCCTTTCCCGGTGGAATGGCGGCGCTGCCGCAGATGCTGGCGGGTCAGGGTGGGTTTTCGGTACAGCGAGGGACACCGGTGTGCGAAATTCAACCGGTCAAAAACGGTTGGATAACCCGCGGCCTGGATGGCGAAAGATTGCGGACATTCAATTCAAGGCAGCTGGTACTCAGCACGCCGGCCCATGTCAGTGCATCGTTGGTCAGTCCGGTCAACGGTCGCCTGGGACGCCTGCTGCGAGGTATAGACTATGCCCCCATCCGGGTCGTCTACACCGGGTTTCGACGCCAGGATATTCGACATGAACTAAATGGCAGCGGGTTCTTGTTGCCACGTGGTAATCCTTATCATGCAAATGGCTGTCAGTGGATGAGCAGTCTGTTCGCCCATCAGGCGCCCGCCGGAAAGGTGTTGTTGAGCACCTACCTCGGTGGAGCACGCAATCCGTCGGCGGCACTGGAAAACGAGCGCTACAGCGTGGATTCAGTCATGCAAATGTTGCACGAATTGATGGGTGCCAAGGCCGAACCCGAGATGCTGGATATCAAGAGCCATCGGCGGGGCTTACCGCTCTATCATGGCCGATATGCGCAGAGAATGGGCGAGATCGACGAATGCGTGGGTCACCTGTCCGGTCTCCACCTCGTTGCCAATTACCGTGGTGGTGTCTCGGTGCGCGATCGGATCCTGTGCGCGCAACGGGTCGCGCAACAAATCGCCGGTCAGCTCAAGCAGACACATTCAGCGAGCGTTCGTTTTGATGTTTCGGAACTGGCTCCTGCGGCGTTGGCCGTACGTTGATCGATTATGGCTGGTCTAATTTCCCTGTCCAGCGCCTCCGCTTCGAGGTTTCCGGTGGTCAAATTTCTGTTGGCGGTTTTGGTGCTGTTGATGGCGGTATTCTGGTTTAGCGGTTGGTATTCGCAACAGGTCTCCCTGCCCCGTTATTGTGATCAGTTGACCGAGTCGCTGCAGCTGTTGAACGCGATAAACACGCAAAGTCGACCTGCCGGAGACAGTTCCCGCCGGCAGTACATAATCGCCGCCAAGCTGGAGTTCCTGCTGCCGAGGGCGGCGGAAGAACCTGTCGAGACTTATCTTCGGCGTTTGCAAACCCAGCTTCAGCGACATTGCCGGTCAATTCGCCAGTGAAACGGGACAGCATCCAGGTTTTGCTGCGTACCGACCAAAAAAAGAAAGATTTTTTTGGGGTAAAGATTGACCTAAGTCAATCGGGGCATCGAAGGCGACCAAGGTCTTATGTTATGCAGGCAAAACGATAAGTAAGATAAATATGGGAATAAATTCCATAAATGAGAAAAACAATAAGAAAATCCCGAAAGTGAGAATCCTGCGATTCTCATTTGCCAAGACATTGAGGAGGATAGACGTGGGTTCATTGGTACTCAAGGACATCTCTGCAAGCTGGCAAGGATACTCGGACAACAGTCGCACACGCCGGTTCTTTAATCGCCACCGGCGCGGGTTACTGACTGCACTCATTGGCATCGCCAGTGTCGTTGGCAGCGGTTGCGATGACAGTGGCACAAATCCGGTTCCCGACGCATTAAGTCCATCGCTACAGGCCTTTTCGGTAGGCCAACCCGGTGGCATGGTCGAATTTCGTTCCACAGTGGCGAACGTGACCGTCACTCTGGACATTCCCGCCGATGAGTTTAGCTCTGACACCATTATTACCATCGATCATGCACAGGGCATATTGGCCGCGGCCGGTCTGGTGTCGGGTGCGGTATTTGAGTTCAGCCCGGATGGTTTGAGTTTCAGCTCTCCGGTGGGTATCACCATCAATTACGACATGGCCATGCTGAACGGTCTGGCGGAAGACAATCTGCGCATTCATCAACTGGACGGTCAAAACTGGATCCCACTGCAGGGATCGGTCGATACCGTTGCCAAGTCGGTGACGGCAACAATTACCGGTTTCAGCATCTACGGACTCAAGACTATCGCCGGTAGCGGCGACCCGGTGGGCGGCAATGACCCGGGCACCGGCGGTGGTGGAGACCCAGGCGCGGGCGATCCGGGTGCGGGTGATCCGGGTGCGGGTGATCCCGGCGGCGATCCGGGTACAGGGACGATCGATCCGGCAACTGATCCCGGCACCGTGGGCGCGAGCGGAAATCCAAATGCGAACCTGAACTGGGTGCAGACCAATGTGTTTGGCGGTGTCTGCAGCCAATGCCACATCGGCGCCGCGGCACCGATGGGGGTCGATTGGAGCACCGCGGAAAACACCTGTTCCAACATCAATCGGGTCAGCGGGGAGATCTCCAGCATGATGGAAATTTTGTCCGGAAGCCCCGATGAAAGTTACGTGGTTTGGAAGATCGAGGGTCAGGGGCCAAACGGTGAGGCTATACAGGGCGACCAGATGCCGCTGTTTAACGCCCCGTTGGATGCCGCCACTATTCAGAATATTCGCGACTGGATAGCGGATGGCACTCTGGGTTGCCTGACATCCGGAGGCGGCACGGATCCTGGAACGGGTGGCGATCCTGGAACGGGCGGCGACCCCGGAACCGGAGGTGATCCGGGCACCGGAGGAAATCCACCGGTCGGAGGTGACACCTGGGCAAGTATTCAGGCCGATATACTGCAGGCGCGCTGCGTGCTGTGCCATAACAATACCCCAGCCGCGCCGATGGGTCTGTCCTGGGAAGCGGATCAATTTGACGCCGTGGTTACCAATGGCAAGGTCAGCGGTGAATTGCCACCGATGAAGATCATCGAACCCGGTGATAGCGCCGCCAGTTACATGGTATGGAAAATCAATGGCCAGGGCCCGGCTGGTGAGGCGATCGTTGGGGTGCGTATGCCGGCGTCGGGTCCACCTTTCCTGGCCCAGGCCGATATCGATCGCATCACCGCATGGATCGATGCCGGGGCTCCCGGTGCCAACGGTGATCCCGGCGCGGGTGGTGATCCGGGAACCGGTGGAGATCCCGGTACGGGTGGTGATCCCGGTACGGGCGGCGATCCAGGCCCGGGATCCGATCCATCGGCGATCATCCCCACCTGGTTCGGTGTGCAGGCCAATATCTTTGAGCCTTTCTGCATTCAGTGCCATGCAGGGGCCAATGCACCCGCAGGTCTGTCATGGGAGGTCGACCAGTACGATGCCGTGGTAACCCAGGGTCGGTTGAGCACCGAAATCACCTCCCTGCTGGAAGTCAATCCAGGCAATCCCGATGCCAGTTACATTGTTTGGAAATTACTCGGTCAGGGCCCCGCCGGCGAGCCGATAGTGGGTGTGCGTATGCCAGCCACCGGAATCCCATTGGATCAGGCTTTGATCGATGTAGTCGTGCAGTGGATCGCTGATGGCGCGCCATTGGGTGATCCGGCCGATGCCGATTCGGGCGGCGTCAGCCCACCAGCCTTTCCCGTTGGTTCATGGATGCATGTATGGACCGAGTCGCTGCAGGTGTGCACCTTGTGTCACAGTCCAACGCCATCCAGCGAGAGCTGTGGTGTCGAATTCGACTGCCCGCCCAAAGGGGTGGTGCTGACCGCGGATAACTACAACGGTGTGGTGAATGGTGACGAGGTCGAACCATTCGACCTGAATGGCAGCAAGCTATGGGATCGGGTGACCGATCCCGACCCGGACAAACGCATGCCTTTCGGCTTGCCGCCGTTGACGCAAAGCCAACTGGATATCATTCGTAACTGGATACTGGATGGGGCGCCGTTCTGCCCGGCCGGTGAAGTGTGTAACTAGCTGTTAAAAGGTTGACGAGCGATGCGAGTACTATTCTGCGGTGATGGAAGGGGCGAAGCAAGCTTGAGCATGAAGTCGATCTGCAGGCCATCGATGCTGCGATGGCTTGTGGCATTGATCGTGGGCCTGTTGCTGGCGCCTCAGCAGGTCATTGGCGATGAAGAGGAAGAACTGTCGATAGACGAAAAAGTCGAGCTGTTGCAGGCGCAAATTTTCGGTTTGACCGCCAATGCCGAGCTGCAACGCGGTAGAAAGATCTACCTGCGCGCCTGTGCCCCCTGTCATGGTGTACGCGGCGATGGCAGGGGGGCCGCAGCACGTGGTTTTGACCCTGCCCCGCGCAACTTTCGCCGTGGCTCATTCAAGTTTCGAACCACGGTCAGTGGTGCGCTGCCACTGGATTCGGATCTGCATAGGACTATCCGCGAGGGAGTGCCCGGTACCGAAATGCCGCGCTGGCAGGGTGTGCTTTCAGACTACGACATCAGTATTGTCGTGAAGTACATCAAGACCTTTTCACCGTTGTTTGCCGACCCGGATTCATTGCCCCTGCCGGAAGATATTCTCGAAATTCCAGAGGAAAGGCCGTTTGAACCGAGCCTCGCCTCGATCGCAGCGGGAAGACAGATATTCATCGACCAGGATTGCATCAAGTGTCATGGTGAAAGCGGCGAGGGGAACGGTCCCCAGGCCGACGAACTGGTGAATGACTGGGACGAACCCATACGACCGGCCGATTTGACCCTGCCATTTTTCAAAAATGGAAAGCACGACCGTGACATATACCGGGTGTTTACCAGCGCATTGAACGGTACGCCGATGCCGGCATTCGATGAACTGACCGAGGAGCAGCGCTGGCAGCTGGTCGACTATGTACAGTCGCTGGAACAGGATCAGAGCTCTTTTTGGTACTGGTTAACAGAACAACAGCCTAACCAGGTCAGGCATCCGGAACAGGCGTTGGCAGTAGAAGCCGAGGCAGCAGAATAGTTTCGATTCATGAGTGAAAATGAGAATGATGTTATGAACCACAAGCAGCTTATGACAATCTACTCGCTTACCTTTTTTGTATCCATCGCGATTTTAGCAGGATGCGGGGCCGGCAATGGCCAGGGCCTCGATGAAAATGGCGACCTGCAAACCGCGGAAAGCCCAACCGTTATCGTGGTCGGCGGTGGTAATACGGGTAATACGGGTGGTGGCGGAAGTGCCAATCTCAGCGGCAACCCCAACGCCACGCTGACCTGGGTTCAGAGCAACGTGTTTGGTGGTGTGTGCACCCAATGCCACACCGGAGCCGGAGCGCCGCTCGGTGTGAACTGGAGTACCGAGACAGATACCTGTGACAACATCGGGCGGGTCAGCGGGGAACTGGGTCCCATGCTGGAGGTTGATTCGGGGCGACCGGATGAAAGTTATCTGGTGTGGAAGCTCGAGGGTGCCGGACCCAATGGCGAAGCCATTGTCGGTGCCCAGATGCCGCTCAACAACCCCGCACTGTCGCCGGATGCGATCCAGAACATCAGGGACTGGATTGCCGATGGTACGCCCGGATGCTCGGTATGAACGAGCATACCGATAAAGATCGAAATGCCCTTGCCTCAGGCGAACCCCGTGAAGTTGTCCTGAACATGCAGCTTGTCCGGACCGGTAAGGGCGCAAAGTTCGGTTCATGGAACACCCTGAGCCATGATTTCAGTACCCGGCCACAATAAAAACTAACGCAGGTGATCGAAGTATGACGCAAGCAACGATAGAAATCGTGACACTGATGCGCTCGGCATTGATCCAGGCCTCATCGCTGATCCTGCTTCTTGTCTTTTTGTTGCCGACCTCGCTGAAGGCCGAACCCTACCTGGCCATCCAGGAGGGTTACAAATGCTCCAAGTGTCATGTCAACATGACCGGTGGAGGCAAGCGCACGGATTTCGCCAACATCTATGTCCAGACACGCCTCGCTTACAGGTTTCTTGACTGGCGCCGCTATAGCCCGCAGGAGGACGAGGAAATCGACGAGGAAGACAACCCGTTAAAGACCGATGCGCACAGCAGTTTCTTTTCCGGGCGTCTCAATGACTATATTGCAATCGGTGGAGACTTTCGGTGGTTGTACGAACGCACGGAAACGCCGGATAGCGCCAGTGAAGATGTTTTCAACCAGCGCAAGCAGAATATCTACCTTGAAATCAACCTGATCCCCGAACGGGTGACGTTTTATCAAACCCTGAGTGGGGGAGGCGATGCCCAGGAGATCTTCGGGTTGCTACAGGGCGAGATTCGGGGTGAGCCTTATTTCCTAAAGATCGGGCAGTTCTTTCTGCCTTACGGTCTGCGTCTGCAGGATGATACGGCTTTCATCCGGGCGGTTACCGGCTTCACCTACGGGACGCCCACATCGGTCGTCCCGTAGG
>JAAUYD010100929.1_pt1 | contig 16594 bp, 13 predicted proteins | sample 7278101 | NCBI WGS metagenome assembly JAAUYD01 (sample SAMN14350128, study PRJNA611818) | marine sediment metagenome | isolation source: surface marine sediment (0.6m) | place: French Polynesia: Moorea | collected 2018-08 | reverse complement strand
TGTGGGGAAAGGCGATTTTCAGATCGTTCCACGATTGATGATGCCGATTGTATTGTGTATCGATCATCGTGTCTTGGACGGAGCTGATGCGATAAAATTCCTGCGAGTCATCATAGATACACTCGAAGACCCGGATGAACTGCTGATGAGTATGGTTTAAGATGTCAGTGGCCCGTCGTCGGTTGTTTGTTGTTACTGGTTATTTATTATTCGTTATAAGGGTATGATGATGGTCCTATAAGTTTATTGGCTAGGAAGCTAGAAAGCTTGAATGCTGGGATGCGAAAAAACGTTTAACTTTGAACCTCCAAGCTTTTCAGCCTTCCAGCATCAAGCCTGCTAAACCAATATCTCCCAATTGGGTTTAAACTCAATTGGGGTTCAAGAGTAAAAAAACCACTAACAACAGACAACAAACGACTAACAAAAACCGGAGGTTTTTCAATGGTTATGGGAGAATTGACGCAGGAGACCGAAGTTCTGGTGATTGGCAGCGGTCCGGGAGGGTATGCAGCGGCATTCAGAGCGGCGGATTTAGGCCTGGATGTCACCATGGTTGATCCGGGATCCCGACCCGGTGGAGTGTGTCTGTTTAAAGGCTGTATACCTTCGAAGACATTTCTGTATCTCACAGAGCTCATATACGATGCAGACAGGGCCAAAGACATGGGGGTTTCCTTTGGTAAACCCAACATCGATCTGGCAGCGCTCAGATCCTGGAAGGGACGCGTTATCGATCAGATGGCCGACGGACTGGCCAGTTTGAACAACCGCAGGGGAATTCAACTTTTAAAAGGAAAAGCGGCGTTTGAAAGCGCCGACACCGTTCGTGTGTCTAATTCCGAGATCAGTCACATCAAATTCCGGCATGCCATTCTCGCCACCGGCTCTCAACCTATTCCATTTCCAAGAACAGATTTCAAAACCGGCGGTCGAATCATGAGTTCCACTGGTGCCCTAGCGTTGGCGGATGTTCCCAAAAAGCTTCTGGTGATTGGTGGTGGATACGTAGGGTTGGAATTGGGCATGGTATATGCGGCGCTGGGAAGCCGGGTCTCATTGGTGGAACTTGAGAGCAGGCTATTGACGGGTGTCGACCAGGATTTGGTGCAGCCCCTGCACCGCAGGCTAAATGCCGTATTTGAGCAAATCAGCTTAGGTACCAGGGTTCTGTCCATGGAAGAGCGCCAAGACCACGTTCGGGTGACCTTTGAGGGTGAGATCGAACCAGCTCAGCAAACATTTGACAAGGTGCTGGTCGCTATCGGCCGCAGACCATGCTCCCAGGATATCGGTCTTGAAAATACAAAAGTTGTTGTGGATGAAAAGGGGTTTGTGAAAGTGGATGAACGCCAACACACCGATGATGATCGGATTTTTGCGGTTGGCGATGTTGTCGGTGGTATGATGCTGGCCCATAAAGCCACCCGGGAAGGTAAAGTCGCCGCTGAAGTCATCGCGGGAGAGCCATCGGCCTTCGATGTCCGTGCCATGCCGGCGGTAGTGTATACCGATCCCCAGATAGCCTGGTGCGGGATGACCGAAGAACAGGCACGTGCTAAAGCCCAGCCGGTGACAGTACAGCGGTTTCCCTGGAAATTTTCCGGCCGGGCGACGACCATGGGAGCACCGGAAGGATTGACCAAGCTCATCCTAGATCCGGCCAATGGGCGGATCCTTGGAATGGGCATCACCGGCCGTGATACGGAAGGACTTATTTCAGAAGGCGTGCTGGCTATTGAAATGGGTGCGCTGGCCGAAGATATGGCCTTGAGCGTTCACCCGCACCCGACGCTTTCCGAAACCGAGGGTGAGGCGGCTGAGCTTTTTCTCGGCAGTGCCACTCATATTCTCTCCAAATCTCGACAGCCAAAAAATGACAAATGAATATTGACGAATGACGAATTATGGAATCGTTTCACTCTGTCTTTTAATTCCAAGTAACCGTAGATTGCGATAAAAGTTAGAGTAAATATTACGGGGGATCTTCAGCTTCCCTCTTCAGGGAAAGGCATCATGAAATCGGATACGGAGAAATCAAGGGATGAGCTCATCGAAGAATTAAGCATCCTCCGGAAGCAAGCTGAACAAGCTGACGAATTCCGGCAGCGTCTGGCGGACCTGGAACAATCTAACGCAGAGTTGCAATCAAACTTAGAGAAGCTATCTAATGAGCACAAACAGGAGTGCTCATACAGAGACCAAACGGCAGAAGCACTTCGAATGGCGGAAGTGATTGTTGACCGGAGTCCTGCCATTCTATTTCGCCGTAAGGCAGATGAAAATTCGACGCTGGTTTATGTCTCTAACAATATCGAACAAATCGGCTACACTGCAGAAGCGTTTTTGAGCGGTGGCATGCATTTCAGAGATATCGTACACCCGGACGACGCGGATCGGGTGCGTGAAGAGATTATAGGATATGCTGAAAAAGATGTTGAGGAGTACACCCAGGTTTATCGTATTATAGGCAAAAACGGCGATGTCCGCTGGGTTGAAGATCAGACGTCCGTCGAACGGGATGCGCAAGGAAACAAAACTTTTAATCAAGGTATTCTGGTAGATATCACCGAGCGCAAACTTGCCGAAGAAGAACTACGTCAGAGCGAGGAAAAATTCCGCCGAATCGTAGAAACCGCTGGTGAAGGTTTTATCCTGATGGACGAAAACCTGATGATTGTGGATGTCAACGACGCCTATTGCAGGATGCTGGGATACTCACGGGAGGAAGTGCTCGGCAAAACCCCCATCGATCTTGCCACTGAGGAATTCAAGCAATTCATATTGACCAACAGAGATACGATTCTTGGGCAGGAATACCGCGAATTCGAGGGCAGTAGTGTCGCCAAGGACGGCCGTCATGTTCCAATTCTCGTTCACGGCAACACACTACGAGATGATCACGGCCAGGTGATCGGCAACATGGCCTTCATAACGGATATGACTGAGCATAAAAAAGCGCTGGCACTGGCAGCCGAGGTCCAGAAAAGTTTGCTTCCTCAAGAAAAACCAATGGTAAAAGGTTACGACATTGCTGGGAAAAATGTCTCTTGCGATGAGATCGGTGGAGATTATTTTGATTTTATCTGGCGGCCGGATGCGAAAAAAGGGCCTTTCAGTGTGGTGGTCGGTGACATTTCCGGGCACGGCGTAGATTCTGCCCTCCTAATGACCACAGCGCGGGCATTCTTACGGATGCGTGCTTCCCAGCCGGGAACCATTTCGGAGATTGTTACCGCCATGAATCGTCATCTCACACAGGACATTCTGGAATCCGGAAGATTCATGACCCTTTTTTTTATGACCATCGATCCGATCAAAAACCATATTGATTGGGTCCGGGCCGGTCATGACCCTGCTCTCATGTATGACCCCGCGCGGGATGAATTCGAAGAGTTGAAAGGCAATGGGATCGCTTTGGGAGTTAACGACGCATTTGACTACGAGGAAAATTGCAGGCACAACCTGACCAATGGCCAAATCATTGCCATCGGCACGGACGGCATCTGGGAAGCTGTAAACAGTGAGGGTGAAATGTTCGGCAAGCTGCGGTTTCGTGACATAATTCGAAAAAATGCAAATGCTGCCGCCCGTGACATACTCAAATCCGTGTACAGCGAACTGAACCAATTTACCCTTGGGCAAAGGTCTGAGGACGACATTACCCTTGTGGTTATAAAAATAGACGGAATTGGATAGCGCCGATTTTGCTGCATAAACGATATGGTAAAATCAGGCCTGAAACCACTAGCATCAAAACAAACAGTCGCCAATTGCCTGCTTTCTTCCGCCCTTCATCTAACCTGTCAAAATTAGCACATTCTAATCTATATTTTCATTTTGGTCAGACCATTTTTAGCAGATAAGTGGCTAAATTAGAACCACATCCCTTTGTATTCCCACCCGGGGGAATTACCCATCCAGTCTTAAAAAATCAAAGTGTACATCTTTGCACCGGAGACCTTCCGATTCTGCCAAGTGAGCAATTTTTAAAATTTTTCCTTGTCGACGGATAAATCGGTTCTCATTAAGCGTTACATTAGACAGAGGGGAGATGAACAGTTTCAACTCAACTTTTCCCCTACACCAAAAACGTAAAACGAAAAAGGTGGATGATATGAAGAAACTTACGAAAAACATATATACTATCCTCGCACTATTGCCATTTTTACTATCAGCCTGTGCCGGTACGACATGGGAAGAAAATCAAAAAGCCATCGTCGGGGGGGTCGGGGGTGCTGCAGCCGGTGGATTGATAGCATCGGCCCTTAATGCCAATACTGCCGGTGTCCTCGGTGGCATCATCCTGGGCGGGCTGATCGGAGGCGCCGTTGGAAACCGAATGGATGAAGCCGATCGCCGGGAGGCGCGTCGAGCAACTTACTCCGCTTTAGAGTCAAGTCCGTCCGGCACTGCATCCAACTGGCACAACCCGGATTCCGGAAACTCCGGTACCATCACCCCAACCCGAAGCTACCAGGCCAAAAACGGTGAATATTGCCGGGAATACGAACAGAGGGTTACCATTAATGGTGAAACCGAATCAGCCTATGGCACGGCTTGCCGTCAACCCGATGGGAATTGGCAGGTTATTAATTAACGACGATACATTCGGAGATCTGAAAATATTTCAACCGAAAAAGGGAGCTGACTATGAATCATATTCTAACACATTTGACTTCGGCTGACCTGACAGATGTCAAAGCTGCCTACACAACCCGACGGATAAAACTTGAAGACAAACTGACACTTTTGAAAGGCGGAATCTCTCCCAGAGCAGGAGATCTGACACTCGCGAAAGTTACTAAACTTGGACATCATTCACGCCTTGAGCTGAACAATGGTAGAAGAGCGCGTCTGTTTCATGGTGACCATATTCTTCTTTGCTATGGTAATCGCTACGCTCCGGACCAGTTCGAGGCGGTGGTGCCGGACAGTCTTGCTTCGGCCCACATGGCAGCGGCGGGCGGCATCATTGCGCGGGTGCTGTCCAAGCACGGCAAAATGAAAAAGCCCACCAAGCTGCTGCCTCTGGGAATTTTAGGATCCCGCAGCGGTCGTCCCTTGAACCTGATTGACTTCGGTCTGGAACAGCTCCGAACCAGCCATCCCAGACCGCTAACAATTGCAGTGATGGGAACCGCCATGAACTCCGGTAAAACCACGACTGCCGCATATCTTATCAAAGGACTGGTGAATTCGGGCTTGAAAGTCGGCGCTGCAAAAATTACCGGAACCGGAGCCGGCGGAGACATCTGGTTTATGAAGGACGCCGGCGCCAGGCCGGTGCTGGATTTTATCGATGCTGGATTTGCTTCAACATACAAAATAACATCAAAGCAAATCGATGACATCATGGCCGTCTTAATCAGGCATCTTGTTAAAGCCGATGTCGAGGCCATTGTTCTAGAATTTTCGGATGGACTCTATCAGGACGAAATTGCAGATTTGCTCTGCACATCTGCTTTCGGTCATGAACATTGCAGACCGGCACTAAACCGTTTTATCGATGGTTTGATATTTGCGGCACACGACGCCATGGGCGCTAATGCGGGCGTTCGTCGTTTGCGCCGGAGCCGTCTTCCTGTTTTAGCACTCAGCGGTCTGATCACGCAATCACCTTTAGCTATTCGGGAGTCCCAGGAGGCTACCGGTTTGCCTGTCCTTGATTCGCACATTCTGAGCAATCGGGATATTTATATGATTTTGAAGAGGATGCTGTCTCAACAGCATCGGGTTAAATTAAAGGCGGCATGATGATTTTGCGATCCACTTTAAACTATTGCCGCCAGCATCGGCTGTTCGTGAGCCTGGTGGCCAATGCCATGGGACAGGCGTTTCTCACCATTTGCTTGGCTCTGTTAATCCGGTTGGCATTTGATCGGTTTATTAATTCGGCGAGTCCGCCACCAATCCATATTGTCATCGTCGTCTGCGTTGGATTTTTGGTAATTGCGACTGTCACATCCTGGCTCCGCATGAGAGAAAGAATTGACTCCGAGCAGTTGGGCCAGGATTACATCCATCGCATCCGAATGGATTTATTTAAGCATTTAACGAGACTGGCACCGAGGTCTTTACAAAAAAAAGGCCGCGGCAGTCTTGTCCTGCGATTTATTGGCGACCTTAATGCCATCAAAAGATGGGTGAGCTTGGGATTGGCGCGAATCACGGTAGCCGGTGTCACCATAACCGGAACGCTTGTCGCCATCCTAATCTTAAACTGGGTGTTGGCATCGGGAATTGTTCTGGTAATAGCGCTGGGAACATTACTTATTCTTCGACAGGGAAAACAAGTTCAGGAGACGGTTAAAGAGGGTCGACGCCGCCGATCATACTTAGCCACCAATGTTAATGAAAAAATTGCCTCCATGGCAGTCGTGCAAGTATTCGGTCAATCCACTCTAGAACGAAGGAGATTGCGGCGTCAAAGTAACCGTCTTAAAAGGGCCATGGTGGCAAGGGCCGGCAAAATAGGCCTGTTGCGTGCCATTGTTCAAAGTACCACAATTCTGGCAACCGCTGCTGTGCTTATTCTGGGTGCCTACGAAATATCTGCGGGCCGTAGCACTCCCGGGACAGTCGTGGCCATATTAACGGTTGTCGGACTCCTTATTCCGGCGCTTAGGGGTCTCGGCCGTGTATATGAATACTGGCATGATGCTCAAATATCTTCCAGAAAAATCAAGCAATTTCTTAAAATGCCCACCCTTATCTCTGAGATCAAGGGTGCGCCTGATTTGAAACCGGGTAAAGGACGTCTCGAATTCATCAACGTAAGCCTTTTCGGGGTGATCGAACCCCTTTCTATGGTTGCTGACTCGGGCAAAGTCGTCGGTATTACAGGACCCAACGGAGCAGGCAAATCGACGCTTCTGCTGCTTGCGGCCCGTCTGGTTGATCCTGATGGAGGTAAGATTCAAATAAATGGCCAAGATTTGGCTCTACACAGTATTTCTTCAGTGCGGCGGGCAATAGGAATGGTCAGCCCTGATTTACCTCTACTTCGGGGTAAAATCGAAAAAAACCTACGTTATCGCTATCCGGATGCCCCGGCCGAAGAAATTAACCGGGTAAAAACCTTGTGTGAGATTGAAAATGTACTTTCCGATATGCCAGATGGTGACCAGACGCGGCTTACTGAGGGGGGGCTAAACTTATCCCGCGGCCAACGCCAACGCATCGAGTTGGCAAGAGCATTAATGGGCAATCCGGAAATATTGCTGCTTGATGAAGCCGATGCTCATCTGGATCATGCCGCCGGTGGATTACTGGATAATATCCTGGCTCAGTTTCACGGTACCGTCTTAATCGTTTCGCATAGTCAGAAAAGGCTGTCAAAGGCCGACATGATCTGGCACATGGACAAGGGCCGTCTGACCGAAGTCAAACCACCTGCGAAAGCGGCAGGTTTTCTAAAATGCGTTAAGCCCCTGAAAAGTGCGAGTGCCTAGCACCGGCTATTAGATGCGCTATCGCTAATCACGACCAATTCTTATGGCTAGTAATTGGGAATAACCTCAGAATAAGGATCAATATAGTCATGAATACTCAACATTTTCTACAACCATCATCATCAGCGGACGATCATACTTCTATGGATAGGTATACATTCCGGAAATCCGGCGGATATTCATCAGCACTCACCCAGGGTAATATACTGGCTCGTCGTTTATCCGGCAATGAGAATCAGACATATTACCTATACATACCTCGATCGAGAAGGTCAAATTCACCTATTTTCGTTTCTGTTCACGGCATTAAACGCAGGGCTGAAGACCATGTGCGTCACTTTATACCGCTTGCCGAACAATGTGGTTGTATTGTCGTGGCACCTCATTTTCCAGAAAAACGGTTTAAGGGATACCAGCGTCTGGGCATCAATTGCAAGGGAGAACGGGCCGACTGGATATTGGACAGCATCATCTCAGAGGTAAAGACCCTCACAGGCTCAAACCCAAGCAAGCTGCATATGTTCGGATATTCCGGAGGTGCTCAGTTCGTGAGCCGATATATGATGATTTATCCCCATCGTGTTGCCCGAATCGCATTGGCAGCTGCCGGATGGTACACCTTCCCGAATCCACTGGCGGATTTCCCGATGGGCATAAAGAGAGCAAAAGGCCACAGAGACATCAACTTTGATTTGATGAAAATACTTTCGGTTCCGACCTGCGTTCTGGTCGGAGAGAACGATATCGTGCGGGATGACCAACTCAAAAAAGATAAGAATATCGACCAGCTGCAGGGGGTCAACAGGCTTGAGCGAGGCAAGCGTTGGGCGAAAGTCATGCTCGCTTTTGCGAAGGCAAATAAATTAAACACGCCCTATGATTTTCGAGTACTTCCTGACTCCGGACATTCGTTTAGGGAATGTATGCAAAAGGGTGGCATGGGATTAATTGTTTTCGAGTTTTTATTTGGCCAAAATGGCGGTTTATATCCCCAACGCTACTCACAGAGTTAACGTCACTAGCACCAAATTGAGTTTTTTTGCGCTCGTCCAGAGGTTTACGCATCTATCAGCCGTTGCGAATAATTCTTTATTATACCGTCGACACTGATCTCTACTTATATCTCCTTTGCCCTTTTTCTTAATTCAAATTTCTGTATTTTACCAGTTGAAGTCTTAGGTAACTCATAAAATTGAATATATTTAGGTCTCTTGAATCCGGCCATATTTTTTTTGCAAAAATCAATTAATTCGGCCTCTGTAGTTTCTTCGTAACCGCGGTTGAGTTCTACAAAAGCACAGGGGGTCTCTCCCCATTTCTCATCCGGTTTGGCGACGACCGCTACCAAAGACACGGCCGGGTGTTTGGCGAGGACATTTTCTACTTCAACAGAAGAAATGTTTTCTCCCCCGGAGATAATAATGTCTTTGGATCGATCCTTGATTTGAATATAGCCGTCCGGGTGCATGACCGCCAAATCCCCGGTGTGAAACCATCCATTTTCGAAAGATTTATCGGTCTCTTCTTCATTTTTATAATATCCTTTCATGACAGTATTTCCGCGAATCATGATTTCACCCATTGTTCGGCCATCTTTAGGTACCGGTTCCAAGGCTTGGGGATCTAAGACATCAATTTCTTCCATCATCGGATATCTTACTCCCTGGCGTGCTTTGATCTCGGCTTTTTTTCCAGTAGACAATTCGTCCCAATCATGATGCCATGCACATTGAAGTACATGTCCGTATGTCTCAGTCAAACCGTAAACATGCATAACGTCAAATCCAAGGTTCTCCATTTTTTCCAGTATAGCGCTTGGAGGCGGCGCACCTGCGGTTATGGCATAAACTTTATGGTCAATTTTCCTCTTTTCCTTCTCGGGTGCATTGGCGATCATATTTAAGACTATGGGAGCCCCGCTAATATGTGTAATTTTGTGATCTGCGATTAGATCATAGATGTCTTTGGCAACGACATATCTGCAGCAGACAATCGTTCCAGCCAATACTGCGATCGTCCATGGATATCCCCACCCATTGCAATGGAACATCGGCACAACGGCAAGATATTTCAGATGATTGGGCATGTTCCATGCGACAACACTTCCCAGAGACATTAAATAAGATCCCCGATGGTGGTAGACAACACCTTTGGGCCTCCCTGTTGTCCCGGAGGTATAATTAAGTGTAATAGCCTGCCACTCATCATTTGGTTTCCTCCACTGATAGTCTATATCACCCTTTTCAAGAAATTCATCATAAGTGTATTTCCCAAGGCGCTCACCTTCGCCTGCCTGCAGATTTGCATTTGAATCTTCAATATCAAGTACTAAAATTTCTTTTTTTAGCTTAGCCAAGGCTTCTTTGACTGTCGGTGAAAGTTGAGTATCGACCATTAAGACCTTCGAGTCTCCATGATCTAATATGTATGCTATTGTATCTGCTTCAACTCTTGTGTTTATCGTATTGAGAACGGCTCCGGTCATAGGAACCGAGTAATGTGTCTCAAAAATTTCAGGGGTATTTGGCGCTATTATCGACACCGTATCGCCTAAACCAATACCGTGTCTTTCAAGGGAGCTGGCAAATTTCAGGCAGCGGTTATATGTCTCGAGCCAGGTGTAAGTTCTATCCCCGTATATCACGGAGGTATAATTTGGATATACATCCTTTGTTCTTTCTAAAAAAGACAAAGGGCTAAGCGGCACAAAATTAGCTGCGTTTTTGTTGAGGTTCATCTCATAATTGTTTTTTTTGGAATGCATTGTCTCCTCCTTGTGATATGAAACCGGGTCCATCAAATTAAGACCCTAATACAAAATGAAGATCTTAATGTCAATCCGGCAATCAGCTTAAAATGTAATCCATTTCTTAATTGTGCACGAAAACCCAACCCGGACCAGCCGGAACTAAAAAAAGGAAATAAACATGAAAGCACCAAAATCCGAAAAAACCAAATAACATCAATATCACTTGACAAAAAATCGGTAGGTTGTTATCAGAGAGACTGATCGGTCTGTCTTTGTTGGAAACCGCATTGGGAATAAAAATAATGAACCTTAAAGAAAAAATTATACACGAGTCTTTGAAACTTTTTTCTTTAAAGGGTTTTTTCAGCACATCCATTCACGACATTTTAGAGGCTGCGAACACTTCCAAAGGTGGATTTTATAATCATTTCTCAAGTAAAGACGACCTCTTTTTCCAGGTGGTGGATGAAGCCAGAAAAATTTGGCGCGAAAAGAATCTGAAAGGTCTGGATGAAATTGAGAATTCAACCGAAAAAATCAAAAGGCTTCTGAAAAACTATAAAGACCGTTATTTAAAGGATGCAGATAATTTTCCCGGAGGCTGTGTCTTTATCACCCTTTCCGCCGAACTGAACGATCAGCGCCCTCAATTATCAAAGGAGATTGAAAAAGGGTTTATCGGGCTTAAAGGCATGATCAGAAGACTTTTGAAAAAGAGTAAAGAATCCGGCGAATTGATTAAAGCGGTAAACACCGACACGGTTACCGAAATTTTGTTCAGTGGGATGTTGGGTGCTTCCCTATTATATGGACTCAACAAATCTAAAACCAACCTCGATACATCGATCAATTCACTGGTCGAATATCTTGAACAGCTGAAGAAGTAAAAACCATTTAGCAACCGAATTAAAACAAAGAGGAAAGGAAGGTTAACCATGATTGATTTCACTTTTACCGAAGAGCAGGAAATGTTCAGAAAAGCGGCCCGGGAAATTGCAGAAACCAAAATTGCTCCAAAAGTAGCTGAAATGGAAGAGACCGGTGAGGTTAGTGAGGATGTTGTCAATGCACTGGCCGAAGGCGAGATGATGGCCATCACCATTCCGGAGGAATACGGCGGACTCGGGTTGGGGTATTCCGCGCGCATGATTGCCGTAGAGGAAATCAGCCGGGTATCGGTGGCAGCCGGCATGATGCTCCAGGTTTTTGCTTTGGGTATCGAACCGATCGTAAAATTCGGCAGCGAGGAACTTAAAAAGAAATATTTACCAGGTATGGCCAGCGGCAAACGCCTATCTACGACGGCTGTAACCGAGGCCACCGGGGGATCGGACCCCACCGGTATCCGTTCATCTTATAAAAAAGATGGTGACGATTATATTCTCAACGGCCGCAAATGCTTTATTACCAACTCCCACATTGCCGACACCATCACCGTTCTGGCCAAAGACGAAGACGATCCCAAAGCATTCTGTGCCTTTGTTCTGGACAAAGATATGGATGGCTGGAAGGCCACTCATAAAGAGCACAAGCTCGGTATGCGGGGCTGCAACACCGGTGAATTGGCATTTGAAAATTGCCGTGTGCCGGCTAGCCAGCTGCTGGGAGTGGAAGGCAAGGGACTGCGGGTTACCATGGCGGCCATTGGCGATGTCGGCCGGGGTGGAATGGTCGGTGTTGCACTGGGCCTTCAGACTGCCTGCCTGGAAGAATCAATTAAATTTGCCAATGAAAGAATTCTGTACGGAAAACCAATTGCCGCCCTGCCGGCCATTCAAAACAAATTGGCGGATATGAAAATTGATATCGAAGCCGGCAAGCTTTTGGGCTATCGCGCGGCTGCGATGCAGGACAAGGGGCAGCGCTCCAGCAATGAATTTGCCGTCGCCAAATATTTTACCACCGAAGCCTGCCAAAGGGCCGCCAAAATGACGGTGGACATCCATGGCGGCTATGGCTGTATGGAAGAATATGCCGCATCACGCTTTGTGCGGGATTCCTTTGTGGTCGGACCGTCGGCAGGCACCTCGGATATTATGAAGGTTATTATCGGCAGATGGGTGCTGTCTTAAAATTAATCAGGAGCCTGGGGATCACCTGATTTGTTTGATAATCCGAAAAATGAAATTCGACATTCGGCCTTTCGAACGGCCTTTCGAATTTCCTGCATTGCAAAAGCCTCAAAAGAGGTATTCGACTTCCTAACTTCATTGTTGAGAGGAATTACGCATGCTTAACATTGTCGTATGTGTCAAAGCGGTTCCAGATCCCAAGGAAGCGTGTAACATCCAAATAGACCCGGCCACCAAAACGCTTTTGCGCTGCGATGTACCATTGGTAGTGAATCCGCTGGATAAAAACGCCATGGAGTTGGCACTGCAACTGAAAGCACAGTTCGAGGCTCGTATTACGGTGCTGAGCATGGGGCCGCCCGAAGCTGGCAACATTGTTAAAGAATGTCTCGCTTTGGGCGCCGACCATGGTATTCTGCTGAGTGATCCTGCATTTGGCGGCGCCGATGCCTTTGCAACTGCTTTTACCTTGGCCAAGGGGATTGAGAAAATCGGCACCTATGATGTGGTGATTTGCGGGATGGCCAGCAGCGACGGCAGCACCGAGTGGGTCGGGCCGGAAATAGCGACATTTCTGGATGTGCCGGTTGTAACCATGGTAAATGAAATCGTCGAGTGCGACGGCGCAAGCTGGAAAGTAAAAGCCAGTGTTGAAAACGGATACCGATTAATGCAAGTGCAGCTTCCGGCTGTTTTTACGGTAACCCGTGAACTAAATACGCCCCGGACGCTCAGTTTTTCGGGCATTATCAAAGCCCGCAAAAAAGAAATCAGCCAGATGGGCAAAGATCAACTCGGGGTGCCGGAAGAATTTCTGGGTCTTAAAGGTTCGCCGACGATTGTTTCCGAGCTTAACCCCCAGGACGATAACAAACGCCAGGCTGAATTCTTCACCGGTACCCGTGACGAGAAAGCGGACATGTTGGTGCAAAAACTGGTGGATGCGGGTGTATTGTAAGCTTCAGATGTCGGATGACAGATTTCTGAAGACAGAGGATAGTTAACGGAGGAGTTTGAAATCGGAAGTGGGAATGCGGAAGGCGGAAAAAACGCAAAGGCATGGCGCCATGCGTTTAAGAAAGTAGGCGGAAGTCGGATCCACAAATCTTCAATCATCAATTCCGGCTTATCGGGCTTGAGTGTCAGAAGAAAGGTCTTTAAAAGATGGGAATAGATAAAAACCCCGTTTGGGTCATAGCCGAGCAGATCGACTGTCACCTTCAATCCATATCGCTGCAACTGATCGGCCAGGCCCGTAAATTGGCCGATCAATTGGAAACGTCGGTCGAAGCAATCTTGCTGGGGGATAACATTAAACAACAAGCCGGCCAGTTAATTGCTGCCGGGGCCGACAGGGTTTATCTGGGTAACGCACCCGAATTGGAATTTTATCAGCCGGAACCTTATGTTGACATCATTGTAAAGCTTGCCAGAGAGCATCGGCCCGAAATCATCCTGATCGGTTCCAGCGACATGGGCCGGGAACTGGCACCGCTGGTAGCCGGACAACTGAAAACGGGTTTGACTGCTCATTGCATTGATCTGGTACTCGATAAGGACTTGATTTTAGAGCAGCGAATTCCGGCATACGGCGGATTGCTTTCGATCGTCTGCCCCGAAAAACGACCGCAGATGGCGACCGTTACCAAGGGCGTTTTTCCAACTCCGGAACCTGATAGTTCCCGCAGCGGTGAAACTATTATGGTCGATATGCCGGCCAGGCTTGCCGGGCGTATTAAAACCCTTGAAGTCATCCGTGAAGAACCGGAAGGTGTGCCCCTTGAAACGGCAACCACCATTGTGGCTGGCGGCGCCGGGGCCGGTGATAGGGAAGGTTGGAACGATATATCCGAATTGGCCGCTACGCTCAACGCCGCTTTAGGCTCGACCCGTCCGGCGGTCGATGAAGGTTGGTGCGAGTTGGAGACCATGATCGGGCAGAGCGGAAAAATGGTGAGCCCGGAAGTCTACATCGGCGTGGGCTTGTCCGGTGAGCAACAGCATATGGTCGGTATCACCGGCGCCCGGGCCATGATCGCGATCAACAATGATGCCAAGTCACCGATATTCGAACAGGTGGATTATGGCATTGTGGATGACTGCCGAGAATTCCTGCCGGTGTTGATTCGAAAAATAAAAGAGTACCAGGAGAAAAAAGTAACTTGCTAAAGAATAGATGTTGGGATTGGAGGGTGTTCCTTTCTGATTTTAGTTTTTCGAAACAATAGCCCCAAAAAAAGGCAATATCAACGCCGTTGGATTTTGACACTTCATGTTTCAAAAACTGTAATATTCTGAAATTATACCTATAATTTACCCAATCAACTATTCAGCCAGTAAACTATTCAATCAGGTTTGCAGTTTGATAATATTCATTTTTATAGGAGGCAATAATGGCAAATTTGAAAGAAGTCGAACAAGCATTAAATACCTACATCCGACCGCTAACCTTCCCGCTGGCCATTAAGATGTTGAAATCGGAAGAAGAAATACCTGAAAAAACACGTCGGCCCTTTCAGCAAATGAAAAAAAAGGTCGCCATTTGCCAGGGGATCGGAATGGCAAGAAAATTGGGCTGGGCGGTGGCCATGGGCAAAGAAGACATGCAGTGTTCTTTGGGGGCGGCGCCCTTTGGTTTTTTTAAGAATATTGATTTTTTTAATGAAGGCAACATTGCGGCGGGCATGTTCACCGCTTCGAAGGAGATTGGAAAAAGGGAAGAAGATCTCATTGATCGTTTTGAACACGGGCTTTACAGCCATATCCTAGTCGCCCCCCTCAACCGTACGGCCTTTGAACCGGATATGTTTATGATGTATGGAAATCCGGCTCAAATTATGAGACTCATTCAGGGAGCACTTTATAGCGAAGGCGGCGCGGTTTCTTCTTCATCCATGGGAAGGCTGGGATGCGCATCGATTATCACAGTGATGACCAAGGATGAATGTCGATATATTGTCCCCGGCAACGGCGACCGGGTTTTCGGAATGACCCAAGATTGGGAGATGGCTTTCATGATCCCGGCTTCGAAAATGGATACGGTTTTAGACGGATTGGCCAAAACCCACAAATCCGGGGTGCGGTATCCGATTACCAGTTTTTTTAATTTTCAAGCAACATTGCCGCCGTCCTATCAAGAACAGATGAAGATCTGGGAAGAAGAGGGAGAAATATAGATGGAGGTCTTAACTGGAGGGCAAAGAATCGGTGCGGCCTTTAAAAAGACGTTTTCCGATGTGGAGCCGCAGCTTGACCGGATTCCCGCCTATCTCATCACCGGTCAGTGCAACGCCCAACTTATTGACGTTTCGATCAGGGAATGGTTATTGGATCCAAAAATTTTTGTCAAAGCCCAGGTGGCATCCTATGAACGCTATAAGCCGGATATCCTGCTCATGATGTGGGATCTGCTGACGGATGCAGAGGCCATTGGCAACGAGCTCAAATTTCCAGACGACAGCCTCTGCATTTCCACAAAAACAGCTCTTGAAGACAAAGGAAAACTGAGTAGTCTGCGCCTGCCGGATCCGACAAGGGATGGACGCCTGCCCGGTTATTTAGAGGCGGTCGCCGAAACCAAAAAAATCATCAGCGATGCGGTTGTATCCGCAGTGATCGCGGGCCCCTGGACCATTGCCATTGGACTCAGAGGGGCGACGGAACTGATCAAGGATGCCATGAAAGATCCGGATTACGTCCACGAATTAATGCGATTTTGCACTCAGCAGTCCATCAATTTTGCAGAAGCGATCATCCCTCTGGGCGTGGGTCTTGGGTATTCTGAAGCCCCGGCATCTTGCAGTCTGATCTCCCCGAAAATGTACCGGACCTTCGTCTTCCCATATCACAAGCAGATTGTTGACCACTTCAAGGCAAAAAAGATTGGCCTGGGGCTTCACATTTGTGGATATGCCGATCCCATTTTAGAAGACATGGTCAATACCGGTGTGACCAATATCAGTGTTGACGCACCGACGGATATCGCCAAAGCGGTGGCGGCCGCTCGGGGCAAGGCTGTCCTGATCGGCAACCTGGACACCAATTTGTTTTATAGCGGCACCAGGGATGAGATGAAGCAGGCCATGAAAAACTGCATTGATAATGCTCCGACGGACAGCGGTTACATTCTGTCCTCCGGCTGTGAAGTGCCAGCGATTGCACCACTGGAAAAGATTGACTGGTTTAATGAACTGGTTAATGAACTCGGGCGGTACAAATAACCCAATTCATAAGCCACCGGCCGGGGAGAAATTAAATGTCTCTACCGTTACCGTAACCACTTTTAGTCTTCCTCTCGCAGAGCCCACAGAGACCAAAGA
>JAAUYD010277772.1_pt1 | contig 16602 bp, 17 predicted proteins | sample 7278101 | NCBI WGS metagenome assembly JAAUYD01 (sample SAMN14350128, study PRJNA611818) | marine sediment metagenome | isolation source: surface marine sediment (0.6m) | place: French Polynesia: Moorea | collected 2018-08 | reverse complement strand
ATTATTACCACTTTTGTTCACTTTGAGCAACTTTTTTCCAAAAGACTTGCTAAAAATGATGTTATGTGCATAGTTATTTAACTTGCTTGGGTACTCTAAAGGGTAACAGGGAACTTTTGCAACCAAGGATCAGTCCCCATGTTTCATACACAAGGTAGACATTCTGTCAAATCTTTGTTACATTGCTTTATAATTGAGAACAGGTTACAAAGTTAACTGCTAACTCAAGCATCTCAATCACCTATCTCTAGATTAGATAAGGAGTCACTATGGAAAACAGTTCTTGCAATTTAACTTTAGAACAACAATTTGAAATGAAACGTATCCGTGATGCAGCAGAGCAAATGAGTCGAGAGCAAGCATTAGATTTATTAATGCAAGCATCACGATTACTAATGATTAAAACCAATGTTGTTCGGAATTTGGGGAAATAACCCTGTTTTTACCCTTGAATACTTAGCTGAATGTAAATTAACTTATGGAGGTTATTATGGACGCAAAACTCTTTGAATTATCCTTAGAGCAGCAATTCAAACTTCAATGCTTACAACAGGAGTTCCAAGGATTAGAAAGAGAACAAGTCATTGATTACTTGATTGATACCATGCAGCAAATTATGGCTAGAGACAATCTAATCCGAGATTTGATGAAAAACGAACTATTCTAGTGTCTTAAGATTAGACGCTCTCCATCTCGTGTCAAGCTTCTCTAAAATCCTAGGCAAACGACGAAGAGGGACAAGGGGTGTTGGGAGGTCAATCTAGACTTTCTACTCTCTACCCAAGGAAAGATTCATTAAGACTCAGACGATTTTAGTTTTTTCTCTGCCAAACTCTAAACATTGATCCCAAACAAACTAAAATGTAACCTGATGTGAGCAAGCCGTTGAGATATAGTAACCGTAATGTAAGCATTTCAGATGTTTGTAAAGAGCTTAACCACAGTAAGCTATAAGCAATTGCCCAGATAACGGTTAGCTTAAGGGAAAAACGACTAACCGACAAGACTTGACGATTTCCTTGATGATGGTACACTGTCCAAAGTGCAGGAATCCAACCAACAACAGGGATGAGACGGGTTATTTGTGCTAACTTTTCTAATTTTTGTTCTTGAAACGGATCATCATGATGATTTTTCATTGTTTTAGCCCATAGTTTCAGATGGAAACACCCTTCCCCACCCATCTTAGTGCTATTCTCCTTGCAGGAGGCAAAAGTTCTCGTATGGGTAAAGATAAAGCATTAATTGAGGTGCAAGGGGTTCCTTTGTTACAACGTATTGCTACCTTAATCCAAGCATACGCTAACCCTGTTTATATTATTACCCCCTGGATAGAACGTTATCAAACGATCATTCCTGCCAATTGCTATCTATTGCGAGAAAGTTATCCTTCTGGAGAAACTCAAGGGCCATTAGTGGGATTTGCTCAAGCTTTAGTCTATGTTAAAACAGACTGGGTGTTATTGTTAGCCTGTGATTTACCAAACTTAACAACTCAAGCAGTGGAACAATGGTTACAAGAGTTGCATCATGTTTCTGATGAGGCGATCGCTTATTTACCTCGTCATCAAAAAGGATGGGAACCCTTATGTGGGTTTTATCGTTCCTCCTGTTTAACTTCCTTAGACAGCTTTATTCAAGCAGGAGGGCGATCCTTTCAGCAATGGTTACAACCTCATTCTGTCCAGGAACTGTTTGTCAGCGATCGCTCGGTTCTTTTTAATTGTAATACCCCTATGGATCTCAAGGGAATCATTGAAAAATAGAAAAATTAGGGATAATTGTATCAATTTCCTGCATTATTTCGATGGTATTTTTCAAAGCAACCACAATCTTTTGATAGTGCATAATGTCATCAGGGGAGAGTTTACGGTTAGCATCCTTACGATCTTTTAACCACTTATATAAGACTTGGTATCCTCCTATTTTAAATTCCCAGATATTTTCGAGAATACCTGTAAAGTGACAATTTTTGTTAATGGAAACTTATTGTTTTTTGGGACTATATTTAACTTGTGTCACTTGGTTTTCCTTGTCTCCTTCTAACATTCTAACTTGCGAACCGTTGTAACTGTTGTAAACGACGACTTTCTTGTTCAATTACCGTACGAGCAAACCGTTTATCTTGTTCAATCAATTCATTAAGAATGGTTCCTTCAATGATTAAGAAACAAGCTTTAACAGAGGTAACAATAACCGTTGTATTTGCTTCTAAATTACCCAAAATTTCTAATTCATTTAAAAGATTGACGGGTTCAATCTCATCAACAATGACGGTATCATTTTCTTGGATTTGTTGACATTCAACTTGTCCATCTAACAGTAAAAATAAGTCTTTACACATATCTCCTTGTTCCCAGAGTATTTCCGATTGATGATACTCTTTGATGGGAACTTGATAGGATAATTCCATTAAACTTTCTGCTTTTAATCCTTTTAATAAATCACAACTTGATAGATATAAGAGTCGTTCTAAGGGAGTAATAACTTTGGTTTCTTGTTCTCCTGTATCAGCAACAATTTGTTGTGCAGTTTCTTTTAAAGAAGGATTCAACATTAAATACGAATCTAACAGTTGACGCGCTTGTTGTTTCCCTCGTTGTTTGTCAAGTTTATTTAAGAGATAAAGACTGACAGTTTTCGTTAAAGAATCTGGTTCTGATAGTAAAGTTTCTAAATAACTGATCATTAATTCTTCAGATACTTTAGCAGGAGTTGGTTCGACTAATTTTAACTGTTGTTGTATACGGGATAAGTGAGTATCATTCAACCGTTCAGACCATTTTTGCTCATGGTTTTCTAGGAGACTGGGTAACACATTCGGGGTTAATGTTGCTAAAGCTAATGCTAAACGAGTCCCTTCTGTTCCTGAGTCCCATTGTTCCAAAATTTTCAGCACTCCCTTAGCAATAACTTTCTGTTTTTGACCAACAGTATTGCGTAAAATTTCTAAACCTTTCCGTAAATGAGGTATGTTTAAAACTTCAGGTGGATACAATAAAGCGAGTTCAATATCATACAAATCTTGTAGTTGTTGTAAGAGAAGATGACTACGACGTTCCAGTTGAGATTCTTCATCTAAATTAGCAAGAATTTTGTTTTCTTCTTCTAAGGTAATCCCATATTCCCGTGATAAAGATTCAACGCTTCCCCCTTCTTTATCAAGAACATCACCGATGGCTTTTTCTTTTTTAACTACTTTTAATAATTCTCTTCCTAACCCTTTTGCACCCCGTCTTCGTTTACTACCAACCATCCCCCGAATTCGTTGACGAAAACTCTGTAAACGCAATTGATTTTCACGGGAACGCTGTTGATTAGGATCTAATAAATCGGGATCTTCTACCCCTAATTCTGTTAAAATGGTCAAGTGTTCTTGCTCACTAATGCCTAATTCTCCCCGCATTTGTTGCAGCACTTCTAAACTACTTGCTGAGTTTACATAGCCTTCTTCTAATGAATCTCGCAAAATTCCTTTATAGGCTTCTAGACGTTTATCCCCTGTAAACCCAGGAATAATTTTGGCTAACACATATACTTCATCTGCACTTAATAAGTCTAAAGAGCGACCTTCTAAGAAGCGAGAGACATCAACTTGTAAGCGAGTTAATTGCTTCCTTAAACGGTTGGCTAAACTTTCCCTAGAATAACGTTCAGAACTTCTTGACCAAGTACGATATAACCATAAGGTACTGGCTAATACTAATAAAATATTAAATAAATATTGAACTTGAATGGGAAACTTGGAAATATAAGACCGTCCTGCAAAAATAAAGAAAAAATTGAACACCCAAAAGGTTGTTAAAGTAAAAATTTGATGTTGTAGTTGTTGTGGTGTTAGTAAAGAATTCCGTTTTAATTGATAACTATTATAAAATTTTTCTAGTTGTATCCCCACAAAATAACTCAAAGCCATAAAAACAGCAACTGTTAACGGTGCAGCAATTAATCTAGGAATAGGAATAGGAGTATTAAAAATATAAAATCCTGGAGAAAACAACAATTCTAACTGATTTTCTTGATGCGTCCAAGCCCCAGATAATAGATAAGCCCAACTTCCTGAATAAAGATAGTAATATGAGAAAAATCCCACTACTAAACCAGCATAACTATAGTATAATAATTTATAGTCAGGCTTTTTAATAGAATCCCAATAGGAGCGTTCGGCATCGATATCAATACAAGGACTATTACAAGCAACACAAGCACTATTTTCCGTCCCATCGGGGTTTTGACGACGACACATTGACTGAGTAATTAAGGTTTTTTGTCCTTCATGAGCAACACTATTTAAAAGTCCTCTGGGTTCCCCATAAAATTCTTGCACGGGGGCCATGGGACAAAAATATTGACACCAGGTTTTACCGCCATAAAGATATCCTACTACAATAGCAGAACCAATAGAAAATAATAAGAAACTTCCTAAAATAACTCGATGGGAATCATAAAATAAAAGTCGACCACAAACCCCAACGTATAATAAAGCTAATTGTAATTTTAAATGATTTTTACCTAACCAAGAATCACTTTTTATTTTCACTAATTCATAGTGAGTTTTTCCTGTTTTTTTATCAACCCGTTTTTTTTGTCGCTGTTTTCCTAACCCCCTAAATAGTTGGGACATAAACCCTAATGGACAAATTCTGCGCCAAAATTCATGGCCAAAAACTAACAACATAAAGACACCACTAGGAACAATTAAACCCCAAAATAAAGAAGCCCCTAAACCATAGGGTTGTTCTGACAAACAAACCCCCTGAACTTGAATACAACTATCAAGATTTAATTTAAACGGACTCCAACTGGTATCAGCAGAGGTTAACCAAGGAGAAATCGGGTCATAAAACAAGGAAAAAATGAGAACTAGCCAACCACAGGCCAAAACCCATCTTACCCGGTGCATTACTTTTTCGGGAACGTTAGCTAACATGGCATTTACAACCGGTAAAATAATGAATTATAAATCAGTAGAGTCTTCTGAGGACTCTTGTTTAGCCTTTTTTTTATCAGCCAATTTTTTAAAGAGTGATTGTCCTCGTTTGGGAGGATAACTGACGCGATAATAGCGTTCTTCTCCTTTGATAGTTTCCTCGAGAAATCCCTTTTCTAATAAAGGTTGTAACGTTTTTAACGCTGTCTCTTCATCTTGACAAAGATGAATAGCAATATCGAGTAAACTAGCTTGATTTTGCCGACGAATCCAATTGACTAAATGATGTTGCGGTTTGGGCAATTTTTGCAACTCACGAAAGGATAAACCAGAGGAACGAGATGACTCGTCTTTTGAGAATTTAGCCATAATAGTGTCCTCTAGAATTAACCTTGAATATGAGAAACGATGCGTTGCACTTCCTTTGTTAATGGATGATCGGGATGCTGTAAGCAAAAAAGACCTTGACTCCCTAAGCGTAACATCTCTGTAGATAAGGGTAAAATGCCCGCTACAGGAAGTTGATAGGTTTCATGAACTTTATCTTTCAAAATGCCAAAATCAATGTCTGGTAAAGCTTTATTGACCACTAACAACATTTTAGGAACTTCTAATTCCTTAGCGACTTCCACAATAACCGCCGTTCCTAAATAGTCTTGTTGGTCTGGTCGTAGAATGATGACTAACGCGCTAGATAACCCAATGGAAAGTAAGGTTTCTTCGTTTAACCCTGGGTGAGTATCCACAAACAGATAATCTAACTCAAAGGTATCCCCAACCTCATAAAATCCTTGTTGTAGCAATTCTACGTCGTATCCTTCGCTGAGAATGGTGGCAATATCTTCACTTTTCATACTGGAAGGAATAAGGAAGATTTTACCATTAGAGTTACTGGCAGCCCCATTGGGTTCGTTTAACACATAGCTAACATCATAGGCAATTTGTTCGGCCGAACAATCATCATCCCAAAGATAATCATTGAGGGTTTTGTTAATTTTTGTTTCATCCAGGCGAAAAAGAATGTGAATTCCTGGAGATTGAATATCGGTATCAACAATACCCACGCGCTTGCCTAACATGGCCATTGTGGTAGCTAAGTTAGCCGTCATATTCGATTTTCCTGTTCCACCGCGATAGGAATGGATAGAAACAATTTGGGTCATAATAGGGTGTTTTAATGAGATTCAATCAGTAATAGGGTGCAAACAAGAAAACAGTTAATTCATCTCCAGGAGCTATCCTATAACTAGATGACAGAACAACATTAGAGTGAATTTTGGGACTCCTAGATCCATCTTTTTCATAGGAACTAATTTTCCAGCATTAACGGTTATTTCCTTGGTTGACAAAGGTAATGATCACTTATATCTGTTGCATCAGCACTTTTTCCATTGCCTTCTCTGTCACACTCCTCCAGTGATCTCTCTAACAATGTTAGTCTTCCCAAAAATGCTGTGGAAATCATCATATCTTAGTTTACTGAATCTTCGCTCAAAAATTAATATAGATTCAATCATGAGGAAAGTTAAGAAGAGGCAAGCGATCGCCTCTAAAGATTTCTTCACTTTCTTCTCCCCAGGCTAACCAGTCTTGGTTAATGGTTTTCATCGTCACTAAACCTGCTAACAAAGGAAGAGTTGCTAAACTAAGTCCTAAAGTTGTTAAATGGAAACACTGATTCTGATGGTTCATAATCTTGTACTGCTGTTGCCCCTAAGATTTTTCTATGGTTAAGGTTTGACAAAAGAAATGACACATCCATTTTATTATAGAATAAGTCAGTGATGGCTTGGGACTAGACAAACCCGATGAAGCAAGAATCTCCCGTTACAGGCGTAGCCTTAACGGTGAGAGTGTCAAATGGTAGGATTATTCAATAAAATAGACTATATTTATATTTATTTATGGCACCTCGCAACTCTTCCCCTAATGCTTCTCTAAATCGTCAAACTAACGGCACTCATCCTCATCGAGAGGCTGATTTTGACATTCAACAAGAGTTAGCTCGTCTTCAGGAGATCATTTATGAAAGTTTTCATATTCCTGTGTCAAGATGGACGATTATCGATGAAGACAAAGTATTAGAACAACTGGAGTTTATTGGTACCAAGATTCCTGAAGCCATCAGAAAAGCATTAGGGGTTCTTGAACAAGAACAAGAAATTCTGGCCAATGCTGAAGCTTATGCACAGCGTATTATTCAGCAAGCACAACAAGAAGCTGCAGAAATTCTAGACGAATCAGGGATTATTCAACAAGCTCAACATGAGGCCAATCAAATTCGCCAACAGGTACAAAACGAATGTGAAGCTATTCAAGCCCAAACCATGGCCGAAATTGAGCAATTACGCCAAGTAAGCAATGCAGAAATGCAGCAGTTACACCAAAATAGTTTAGCCGAAGCACAACAAATTCAAGAGGGGGCTGACGAATACGCAGATGCAGTTCTCACTCGCTTAGAACAAGAATTAGGGGAAATGTTAGGAGTGGTTCGTAATGGTCGCCAACAACTCTATAACCATTCTGCTCAACGTCAAACCAATACCCCAGTTAAACAAGTGTCTGGAAGTAATAAAAAACGGTAATAGGCTCAAAAAGTTTATGGCATAGGGAGTGTGGGGAGATGGAGGCAAATGTAAAATTTAGAATGTAGAATTTAGAATGAAAATACTTTTACCATTCTTAATTGCCTCTCTTCCCCCTCTTCCCACCCTTATGTATGAGGGGCAAGTTCTACTTTCTACCGGCAGGTGGGGCTGCTACCCCTTCTGATTTGATATTTGAAGGAGGATTAGGAGTTTTCTTCTCTTCTGGTGAAGCTTTTGGTGTAGAATCAGTGGAATTTTCAGGAGTTGGGGCCGGAGATTTAGGCTCTGGAGGAGCAGATGGAGTTTGATTTTGTTGCTCAACTTGAGGAGTAGGATTGGGTTGAGTCTGAGGTTGTTGAGACTCCGTTGGGGTTTTTGGTGTAGAATGATCGGAATTTTCAGGAGTCGGAGCCGGAGATTTAGGCTCTGGGGGAGCTTTGGGGGTTTGATTTTGCTCAACTTGAGGAGTAGGATTGGGTTGAGTCTGAGGTTGTTGAGACTCCGTTGGGGTTTTCGGTGTAGAATCAGTGGAATTTTCAGGAGTCGAAGCCGGATTTTTTGGCTCTGGGGGAGCTTTGGGAGTTTGATTTTGCTCAACTTGAGGAGCAGAATTCGGTTGAGTCGGAGTTTTGGGTTGTGATGAAGGAGAAACTTGAGGTTGATTGTTTCTTTGCCCTTCAACCACACCACTTCCACAGATTTTGGGATCGTACTGGAAGATGACCTTAACCCGTGTGGACTTAGGAAAACTGCGGGATCTAACTGCTTGTAATCCCAGATTATTGAAAAGACTATAGCCCGAACTTTGAGTCATAAATGGAGGTTTTCTCAGTTGTCCGTTGTCATTAACCAAAACATTATAGATGGCACTTACTTCTAATTTTCGGCTACAAGCAGCCTTCGGGTAAGCTGCTTTAATAGTCATCATTTGACTCGGTTTCAAAGTAACTCCGGTTTGCTGCATCCATTCGACATCCCTAAGTGTGGCATCTTCGGGTTTCGTCCCTTGCTCTTTATAGATTAAATTATCCTTTGCTGGTAAGGGATTGTTCATAATATTTCTAACAATTCCATCAAGATTTCTAGTATTTTCACCCTGTCGGTTGATATCCCTATTCGGACTCGGTGGAAGTGAAGGGTTAGTAGCCAAGGGATTTTGAGGATTAGGGCGATCGCCTTGGAAAAGTGGATTATTAGGTTTAACGGGAGTTGGATCGCCAAAATCAATATTTTGACGAAGATCAGGGGTTTCTCTATTTTCTAAATCAGGGACTGGGGGCTTTTTCAGGGTTGGAGTTTGTAGAGAAGGAGGAGGTAAGGGAATTCGACTAATGGGTGAAGGGGGACGAGGAAAAGATCGTTGTGGAGGGAGTTCAATGGGAAGTCTACTATAGTTATTGTAAGAAGGTAGAGGCGGTAAAGGAGGTAAAGCCGGAGGACTGGGTAAGTTGTTGAAATTGTTGGGTAAAGAAGACCCCAAGGAAGGGGAGTCTAACACAGGCAGATCCCCTAAACTGGAATTCGGGAATTCTGGCATACTGGATAAACCTGCGTTTTGATCAGGGAGACGACTTTGTTCGCTAGGATTTAATTCAATCACTGAAACATTGATGGGTTCTTTGTCTGTTCCTTCTGACTCAGAAGTCGGTAAATTGGCAACATAAGGAACCAGCAAAAACAAAGCTAGGCCATGAAGCCCGACAGAAACAAAGGTAGAAATAAGATTAGAATTAAAAATGCGAAAGGGTGCGCTTTCAAAATAGGAGGAGGCCATAGTGATTATACGTAGGTTTTTATAAGTAGTTGCTATTCTGTTAGTTTAAGACTTTTTCGGTTTACTTACTACCAATTGGGGTGGGCTATGCCCACCCTTTTTTTGTGACCGAGGCAACTGAGCCTCGGAAGGCAGGAGGCTCCAGGGCAGTGGAAAGCGCACCTTCGAGGATTTTTCTTCATCCCTTCCCCCTCAATACTGCTCGGCCTGCGGAAAATTGTCTGTTGAGACAAGCAGGGGGAGCAGGGGATGCAAGGGGAGCAGAGGGAGAAAATGGGACTTCCTCCTGGAGCCTACCTTAACTAAAGCGTAAAGAATATTCATTATCTAATAGATTAAGAGATAGCTTTTTCTCTTGATGTGTATAAGCGATTTTGGTATAAACCCGCGCGGAGGGACGGTGATCGTCATGATAGGATTTATATTTTTAGATAATTAGGTTTTAATTCTTCAAACATCAGGTAAGGAAGTGGTGTCATTCCCAATGCGCTATAAGTTTCTTGGGCTATACTATTATCTTGTTCAACATATAATCGGAACCCACAAACATCATCTTTGTTACTAGCAAGTTCTTTTATGAATTCATACATACTGCGGTAAATACCACGACGACGATATTCCTTTTCGACAAAAACACTTTGAATCCACCAAAATACTCCATTCCGCCAGTCACTCCACTCCCTAGTAATCATCAAACAGCCAACTACTTTTGAATCGACTTCTGCTACTACGTAGAACCCTTGTGATGGGTTGTTTAACAAAGTATTCACCCCGGCCAAAATGAGATCAGGCTGTAATACTTTTCCCTCAGTTTCTTTTGCCATTGCTTGATTAAAACTAGCAATCTCTCTCGCATCACTGAGTTGGGCTAGACGTATGCTTATAGTATCCAATGTTTAACTCAAGTTAGTTCGGTTCACAATATCTAGTTTACGCTAGTATTATTAGTATTCCCAATTGAACGTAAGCGAGGGTGATGTTCATGGATCTCATTCAACTTTTAACGGAAAATCTTGGCATACAGGATTCACAAGCTCAAGGGGGGGCTGGACTTCTTTTCCAACTGGCAAAAGATAAATTAGGGGACGATGATTTTGCTAAAGTAGCGGGTTATGTTCCAGGTATAGAGAATATGCTCTCGTCTGCTCCACAAGCTGGAGGAATGATGGGTGCATTAGGCGGATTAGCCTCAGCTATGGGAGGTGAAGCTGCTGGAATTGGAAACCTGATGAGTTTGGCTGGAGGGTTCTCCAAACTCGGATTAGATAGTGGAATGATAGCCCAGTTTGTCCCGATTATCCTCTCCTTTGTTCAAAATCAAGGAGGTGATGAAATTAAAACCCTTTTAGAAAACGTTTTGAATTGATCCCCTATCCTTGTTTGAGTTCATAAGCAAAACTCTCTTAATTTTCTTCGTAAAAAACGTCTTTAATGAGGTAGTAAGTACCTGGACAATAAGAACCTCTACCTACTTAGGGGGTAATTATTAAGTAAAGTATATTAATGTAATTTAATTTCAAGAGCCTCTTGTTGTTAAAGAGGTTGTTAAGCTATAATCAAAACATAGCTTTTCTATGTCCTAGATGTTAAGTTTTAAAGAAGTTAGGAACTGGGAAGGCAATCTTGATTGTGTTTAACTTTAGGACGTTTTTGATTATATTTTAAGTTTTGTCGGTATTTTTTTGTCGTCTGTTTCAGATTGATACACTGCGTGAAATTGACTTGAGAAATATGGTCGAGAACTGAGAAATTTAATAACAAAATCGGAGGATTTGTTATGGCTACAGTAATGGCTACAGGAAATTTACCTCTTTTAAGAGAAGGTGATAGTGGATCATCGGTTCGGTTTCTTGAACAACTGTTGTCTTCTATCTATTGGTTTAGTCAAAGACGAAATTGGCCAATCCTAATTACAGAGAATGTGATTTTTGATGCCAGATACGATGACCAATGTGCAAGGATTGTCACAGAGTTCCAACAAAACTACAATGCGACTTTTCCCTCGCCGGCACCTAATATAACAGTAGATGGAATTGTGGGTCCTGAAACATGGCAAGCTTTAGGTGATGCTATTTTTAGATATACCTATGCTATGCCATAAACCGACAAGTAGAATTGAGAGGGGGGCAAATGGTCCCCCATTGTTGTATTTAGGGGTCTGTGTTAGTTAATCCTTTAAGGCGATCACGTCCCTCTTTTTTGGCATCAAACAAGGCTTCATCTACTTGATCTACAAAGGATTTCATGTTTTCCTGCAAAGATGGGGTAATGGTTCCCACGCCCAGACTCATAGTGACGTATGGTTTAACATCAGAAGCTTTATGAGGTATCCGAAGACGACGAAGGGAGTCTAAAATTCTTTGAGCAACTTGTTTTGCCCCTTCATAGGGAGTGTCGGGTAAAATCACAGCAAATTCTTCTCCCCCATAACGAGCTACTAAATCCGCAGGCCGAAGGGTTGCTTGTGCTATGGTGGCTGCGACTTTCTTCAAACAGTCATCACCACCTAAATGCCCATATTTATCATTATAACGTTTAAAGTAATCAATATCTCCCAAAATGAGAGATAGGGGTTTTCTCTCTCGACTTAACCGTCGCCATTCTTGATCTAATGTCTCATCAAAACAACGACGGTTTGCTACTTCTGTTAACCCATCCATATTCGCCAAACGATATAATTTTTGATTGAGTTCATGTAATTCTCGATTCATTTTTTGTAAAGACGCTTCGTATCTTTGTTGTGCTTCATTGGCTCTTTTTTTATCAGTAACATCTGTTTGTACTCCCATGTAATAAATAATATTGTCTGATTCATCTTTAATGGGAGATAAGGACATTTCATTCCAAAATAATGAACCATCTTTACGATAGTTTCTAAGGGTGACATGACAAGATTGTCCTTGTTTAAGACAATGACGTATCTGCTCAAGTTGAGGTTGTTGGCGATCGCTTCCTTGTAAAAAACGACAATTTTTTCCAGCCACTTCTTCCAAGGAATATCCTGTCATTATTTCAAACCCTGGATTAACATAAATAATGGGATAATCAGAAGCAGTTGCATCGGTAATTATAATACTATTATTGGTGGCAGCGATCGCTTGATATAATAGGTGAGATTCCAGTGGTATTTCTTGATGGAATTGTTGAGAAACTTCTATTAATTCTAATTTCTTTTCTAAGTTTTTGTTGGTTTCTTTTAATTGTTGCATTTTTAAACTAATTTTTACTTTATTTTCAATCTTAACCAATAATTCTTCTTTTCGATAAGGCTTAATAATATAATCAATTATTCCTAGTTTTAACGCTTTTATTCTCTCTTCAAAATCATCAAAATCGCTGAAAAATATAATAGGAATATTAGTTGTTGTTTCTTGTTTTTTTAATTTTTTACATAGTTGATAACTATCTACTTTATCGAGATTGAATCCTAATAAAATTAAATCTGGAATTTCAGTCTCTACTGCAATTAAAGCCATTTCATAATCAATTGCTTGTCTCACTTTATAGCTTTCTTGTTCAAGAATTTGAGACAATAATTTTAAATTCTCAATTTGATTATCAGCAATGAGAATATCCGCTCTTTTTGTTTTGTGTGTATTCATAATTAATTGATTAATGGTTGGACAATTTCTCTAATTTTACGATAATTAAAATGATTAAGTAATTCTATCATGCTGATCATAACTGAATAATTATTCTCAGGAATTTGTTGAATTAATTCTTGTAAAACACTTCTATTACCTGAACTAGCAGCTAAATAAACTTGTTGAAGCCATTCTGAAGACATCATTTTTAAAGCAGAAGAATTTAAGTTTTTCAGAATTGTTCCCGTACTGATCATTTCAATATCTTTATGAAAATAAAGATATTGAACTCCTAAATAAAAATTAATTTTTTCTAAAATTAATTCAATGGCAAATGGTTTACAAAGACAATCATCACACCATAATTGTAATTCATCCACTTGACTATCTTCGAGTTTTCCTGATGCTATTCCAATAATAGTTATTTGATCTAGTGATTGAGAATTTTTGATATCATCCATTATTTTATTATTCTCTAATAATAGCAGTTTCGTGTCGACAAAAATCAAATGAGGCTGCCAACTGTCTGATATATCTAAAGCATCTTTTAGGTTACTTGCTTCTTGAGTATTAAACCCAATAGGTTGCAAGAAATTTATTAATAATTGGCGACTTTCATTTTGATCATCAATAACCAAAATACGATAATCTGGTTCATATTCCGCTAAGCTTATTATTTTTTGTTTTTGATAATTTTGCTGAGTTTCTTCTGGTTTTGGAATGGTAAATGGCAAATGGAATTGAACGATTGTTCCTCTACCTAATTGACTTTTTAAGTAAATTTTACCTCCCATTAACTTCACTAATTCAGAAGTAATAGATAATCCTAAACCAACCCCTTTATTGTTTGTTGATCCAAAAAAAGGCTCAAAAACTTTGCTTTGAATTTCTATAGGAATACCATTGCCACGATCTTCTACTTCAATCCAAAGATTTTTTTGATCAAGACTATCAATATTATCATCACTATTATTATCGACAAGCCAAGCCTGATTATCACAAAATAATCTGATAGTAATGATACCTTTATTAGTCGATTTTATAGCATTATCTAAAAGGTTAATTAAAATTTTTCTAAGTTTATTTTCATCAATTTTTATATAGGGAGAAACTTCTGGATCGATATAATAATTTAACTTTATTTGTTTTACCTGAGCTTGCTGCTCAAATTGCCTTAAAATAGAAATAACTAAATTCTCTAAATTCACAACAGTCCACTGAATAGATACTTTTCCTGATGTTAATTTAGAAAATTCTAATATTTGGTCAAATAATTTCAATAGATATTGGCTATTTTGTTGTATAATATGAAAGTGATTTTGTTGTTCTACTGTAAAAGCGAAACTATTATGATAACTTAATAAATCCAAAAATCCTAAAATGTTGTTCAAAGGGACTCGTAATCCATGATTTATTTTATCTATAATTTGACTTTTCTCTTCATGGACTTTTTCCAGTTGCTCGGTTCTTTTTTCAACTATTTTCTCCAAGTCTTTAGTCATTCTTATTAAAGCATTTGTTCTTTCTTTAATCACTTGTTTAACATGATTTTTTTCTAATAAAGTTTTCCACAAATAAGTTGTCGTTAATGTAGTAAATCCTAATCCTAATAGCAAAACTAAAGCAGATTTTATAACAATAATTTCCTGGTTGATTTCAGGAATAATAGTAAGAAACCATTGCGTATCAGCTATCATTAAGTTTCTGTGGCATGGCAATGATATTTGACAACTTGCTGGAAGAGAAAAAGGAATAGTAGTAGAAGTATTTATTGTTTGAGTTTTACGATCAAAAGAGAAAATAGTAGTATTATTTTTTAAGGTTTTTGTATTACTAATGAAAAAACTATGATGAGAAGAAGATGAATGATTAACAATCATTGTAACTAAATCTTCAATTCGATATACTGTATAGACAATTCCTCTAAATTCTTGACGACGTTCTTCAATTGTTTGGGGATAACTTTTCTGACGATAAATAGGATAATATAGCATCAATCCTTTTCCACCATTAATTAGATTTATGGGCTGACTCGCCGTAATTTCTCCTGTATCTCTTGCTGTTACTAAAGGACTATTGAAACCTTTATGAGAACTCAATTCTAGTCCAATAACTGATTGATAAAGTTGTTGTGGTTCGCCATAAGTCACTGGAAAGTATTCAATTTGATTATTCAGATCAGTTTGATTTTTAGCCCAGATTTTAAAATCAACAAAACCAGAATTTTTCATATTTTTTTCATAAAAAAAACGTTCTTCTTGAGAAATTCTTGGAACCCAAGCCATACCTAAAATGCCTGAATTTTCATCTAAAAAATGCTGAGTAAAAAGTTTAAAATTTTGACGAGTGACTTCATCAGAAGAATCATAAAATGCTCCCAAAGCCTGAGTAATATTAGTATATTCTTGAATATGTTGTTCTAAATGTTCAACCAAATGATCTCCTTGTTTTTCAAAATTTGTTTTAACTTTATAAACTTCTGAAGACCAATGGATCAAAGCAACAATAAGAGAAAGTCCTCCTCCTATGAAAACACTAATCACTAGAGGAAGATAGAAAGATAAATAACGAGAGGAAAACGGTGATCTCATCACAAGAAACTACCAACCTAGAAAGCAAAGGTGATACAAAAACCCTAATGTAATCACTTTAATTTTATTTCTGAAAATAAGTAGCAATTGGGGCTATTATATAGGCTAACTTATAGCGATTATGATAGTTTCAGTAAACCTACGGATTTCTGTCAATCTTTTCTTTCACCACAATACATAATTTTACTTATAACTGACTTCACTCTGTCATCCTCCATTTGTCGAAGTACACTCACTTAACCGAAGTATTGATACATCCAATTGAAAACTGCTATAAGATGACTGAGAGCTTAGTTCATTAGTCTTACTCTTGTTTGTAAAGTTTTTCTATACTATATTAAGAGTAGTAACTAAAATTTTAAAAAGTACATAAGAGGATTTTTTATGCCCTATACTACAGAAGAAGGCGGACGCTTAAACAATTTTGCAGTAGAACCTAAAGTGTATGAAGCCAAGCCTCCCAGTCCCTCTCAACAACGTAATTACATTATCATGGGAGTTGTGTCCGCATTATTAATTGGTGGCTTACTCACGGTTGCTATTTATGCCTCCTCCAATGTTGGTGTTAGCTAACACCTATAAACGAATGCCACTAAGTTAACGTAAAAGCCTTTGTGGGCAGGGGGTGCAGTGGGTGCAGAGGGTGGAGAGGGAGAAAGATTTTTTCTGGCCAAGTCAGGGTTGTTGTGAAGATTTTTCCTCCTCTGCTTCCGGGAGCCTCCTCTGCTTCCTCTGCTCGTGGTAAAGCTTCCGGCTTATCTTAGCGGCATTCACCTATAAACTTTTGAGGGAGCGTTAGCCAGTCCGTTTTAATGGCTTGTAGTGTAGCTAGAGCCACTTTTAACTTGCTGTGGTATGGCATTCCATTTGAGATGTGAAACTCAGTTGAAGAGTCAATAGGATACCCCTATATCCCACAAAATCGGTGATCGCCAACGAGAAAACCCCTAGAGGATAAGGGTTTAACCGAAAGAATCGCCGATTTCCCCAGCTAATACTCTGTTGTGAGATTTTAAGTAAGATACTTAGCTTCTTCCGCAAGAAGCCCCACGCCATAAATACGCTCAAAAAAGCAACATTTTGGCGTGGGATGAATTGCGGGCAATAATTTTGATATAATACAAATAAGCGGTAT
>JAAUYD010127850.1_pt1 | contig 16602 bp, 12 predicted proteins | sample 7278101 | NCBI WGS metagenome assembly JAAUYD01 (sample SAMN14350128, study PRJNA611818) | marine sediment metagenome | isolation source: surface marine sediment (0.6m) | place: French Polynesia: Moorea | collected 2018-08 | reverse complement strand
TTCTCGAATCCCGGCGACCACCCGGGCCAGGAGTCCCGCGGCTATCGCTGGCCGTTCGGCCCGGTCGTCATCGTGGCGCCGTTCAACTTCCCGCTGGAAATCCCTGCCCTGCAGACCATGGGCGCCCTGTTCATGGGCAACCGCCCGCTGGTCAAGGCTGCCGAGAAAGTCAGTGTCGTGATCGAGCAATTCATTCGCATGCTGATTCATTGCGGGCTGGATCCCGATGATCTCGACTTCATCCAGGGCCCGGGCCGTAGCTTGAACGAGATCATCACTGCGGCCGCCGACGAGATACGACTATTGCAGTTCACGGGCTCCAGCTGGGTGGCCGAAAGCCTGGCGGAGACGCTGCACGGCAAGGTCCGGCTTGAGGACGCGGGTTTCGACTGGAAGGTCATCGGGCCCGACTTCGACGAGGAGTGGCTCGACTACGTTGCCTGGCAGTCGGACGAGGATGCGTACAACGCATCCGGGCAGAAGTGTTCGGCGCAGAGCGTGCTGTTCGTGCACGACAACTGGGCGGACCAGCTGTTACCCAAGCTGAAGGAACTCGCGGCACGACGTTCGCTGGACGACCTGACGATAGGGCCAGTGCTAACCTGGACGAACAAGCAAATCCAGGAGCATGTCGACGCCGTGCTCAATGTGCCGGGATCGAAACTTCTGTTCGGCGGCGCGCCGCTGACGGGGCACAGCATCCCGGACTGTTACGGTGCTTACGAGCCTACCGCGATCAGCGTGCCGCTGAGCGAATTCGACAGCGACCACTTCGATGTGGTCGCGAGAGAGCTGTTCGGTCCGTTCCAGGTAATCGTGCGTTACGGCGACGACGATCTCGATACCGTCCTGTGTTTGCTTGAACGCATGTCGCATCACCTGACCGCCGCGGTCGTCAGCGCCGACATCCTGTTCCAGAACAAGGTACTGGGCGCGACCGTCAACGGCACGACCTACACGGGGATGCGCGCCCGCACGACGGGCGCACCGCAAAATCACTGGTTTGGTCCGAGTGGAGATCCGCGCGGAGCGGGAATCGGCACGCCTGAGGCGATCCAGGTGACGTGGAGCGCCCATCGCGAGATTATCTCGGATCAGGGCCCGAAGCCTTCCGGCTGGACGACGCCGCCGGTCAGGTAGCCTGCAGCACCAGCAGGTTGCCGTCGATGCCGATGAACTTCTTGAGGCGGTTGGCGCCTTTGCGAACGGCCGCCTGCAGGTTGATGCTGCGAACCGTGCCGGCTTCGCGTTCCGCCGCGTCGTTGTCGACTTCGACTTCGAGGGTCACTTCGTTGTTGCGAAACAGCAGGGAACGGCGGGCATCGTGGCTGGACCAGCCAAGGAATTTGCGTGGGTCGACGAAGCGCGCCGTGGTGCCGTCGGCCAGAACCGCGCAGCATTCGGCGTAGCGCATCGGGATTTCGACACGATATTCGACCACGTCGGCATGGCTGGCATGCCGCAGGGGAATCAGTGTATCGAGAATGCGTGCTGTGTTCTCGAGCAGGCCGGCGTCGCCATCAGGCGCGCGGCACAGCTCGGCCGCTAAAATGCCGTCGTTAATTTCCTGGCTGTCTAACGTCGTGTTGTGCATCGCAATTCCCTCGTAGGACCTTTTTGCGGGTTCACCTCATGAACCGTTGCAACTGATACTACGAGAGAATTGCATCAAATTTTACACAAAGAATTTCACACTGTTAATTTCACAAACCGTCTTTTTACCAGCCTTTGAGAAAACCGCCGTCTGCAAAGTCCCAGAGCAGGGTCACATGGACGCTTTCATCCCAGGGCTGACCGGTCACAGGGATTTCGACGCCCAGGTTCAGCGCGACGTGGCCGCCGCGCGTCAGGCCAATGCGGACCTGCGGCAACACCGTCAGCTCGAAATCGCCGTTGCGCGAGCGATACGGCTGCTCTGCGATGACCTCGAGCGCCGGGTAGACACGCCTCGGCCACGGAGAATGCACGTAGTGAACGATGCCGGCGAGCTCGGCTCCACCGTCGCTGGCGCCGTCCAGCGGGAACTTCAGACGCAGGCTGCTTTGCAGAATCCACTCCGGCGATAATTCTCTACCGTAGGCGAGGTAGGTCTGGAGCTCGCCGTCGCCATCGTCAGAATCTGTCGGCAGTGCCAGGACAGCAGCCGCGGAGACCACGTAGGTCTGACTCCACGAAAAGGCTTGCTTCCAACCGACTTCTACGTCGGTAAGTTCGTTTCTGCTGCCATCCTTGACGTGCACCAACTCGAGGATGCCCTGCCCGGCTTTGCCAAAGCGTTTCTCGATCTCGAGGACGTTCTTGTAAGCGTCCGGCCCGTCCTGACGCCGGAATCGACCTTTGTAGACGATCTCGTCCTCGGGAAACGCTTTCTTGGTACGCACCGGCAGGAACAGATTCATTTCGCCCGGCGGATATGCGCTCGTATCCACGAGCGATTTCACATAGGCCGTGACATCGTGGATCTGCTCGTCGGTCAGGGCGTCCTTGTGCGGGGGCATCTGTGCTGCCAGGCCCATCGCATAGCCGCCGTGCTTGACGACCATTTCCCAGTCGCCAAACGGCTCGCGGCTGTTAAACAACGGATCCGACAGGTCCGCCGGCAATACGCCAAGCCCCTGTAACACCGGACTGTCCGGATCCGGACTGCCGGTCTTGCCGTGGCAGACGGCGCAGGTGGATTCAAAAACCTGCTGTCCATTGGCGAGATCGGCTGAAAATGCGCCGCCCGCCATCGATAGCAGAATCAGAACAACCGACACTCGGCCAAATACGCGGGTCGCAATCATCGCAGACACCTTTCATTAGATCTTTCTAATAAGAACGGCACCACGTATACGTGGCGCCGTTCGGTTCAGGTATCCGCGGATTTACTTACTTGAGAACGTGGATGTTGTGTTTCTCACAAACCTCGTGCAGCGGTTTTGGCCAGACCGTCGTGCTGACTTCACCGAGATGTGCCTTACGTAGCAGCAACATTTGCACGCGCGACTGTCCGATGCCGCCGCCGATCGACAGCGGAATTTCGTCGTTCAGGATCATCTGGTGATAGGGCTGCGACAGCTCACCTTCGCGATCGGCGATCTTCATCTGCTCAACCAGCGAATCCTTTGTGACGCGAACGCCCATGGATGACAGCTCGTGACGACGCTTCGTCACGTGGTTCCAGACGAGGATATCGCCGTTCAGGCCGTGCATCAGCTTGCCGTCTTTCTCGATGGTCGGCGTGACCCAGTCGTCGTAGTCGGCCGCCCGCATTTCGTGCGGGAAGCCGTCGTCGAGGACCCAGCCAATGCCGTAAATGAACACGGCGCCGAACTCCTCAAGAATCTTCGTCTCGCGTTCTTTACGCGGCAGGTCCGGGTACTTGGCGAGGATCTCCTCGGCATGGATGAAATGCAGCTCTTCCGGCAGCGACGGGATGCGCGGGTCCTGGAGCTCGGGGTACTTGTCCATGACCATCTTTTCGGCGCCGACGAAGACCTTCCAGATTTTCTTCACAACGTCCGTCAGATACTCGAGATTGCGGTCCTTTTCCGTGATGACCTGCTCCCAGTCCCACTGGTCGACATAGGCGCTGTGATCATGGTCGAGGAAGTAGTCTTTGCGCACGGCACGCATGTCCGTGTTGATGCCCTCGTGGACATCGCACTGGAACTGTTGCAGTGCCCAGCGTTTCCACTTCGTCGCCGCCTGCACGATCGACGCGCGAATCGGCGTGTCGAGGCCGAGGCCACATGGGAACTCGACGGGCGTGCGGGAGCCGTCACGATCGAGCATGTCATTCATGCCCGACTCAACTTCGACGATAAGCGGTACTTGCACCATCATCAGGTTGAGCTCTTTGGCGAGCCCTTTCTCAATGTAGTCCTTGACGTCATAGATCGCCTGCTGCGTGCGCTTTACATCGAGCAGAGATTCGTAGTCCTTGGGCAGTATTTGGTCGACGGCCTCGTAGGTGCTTATACCCGGGCCGGCCAGGTCGGTTCTCTTGTCCAACATGGTGGTGCCTCCAATGAATAAAGGGGACGTAAGTGCCTGATTCTTATTCCACTATTAGACCTAGCGGCGGCCGCTATGGGTATCGTGGAAAGTAACAGGCGGCGTCGCGCAAGCCGCAGCGCCGCCTGTGAGGTGGGCCTTCTATTACGGCCAGATATCCCGTTGCAGGACAACATCGGCGATACGTTTTATCGCTGAAACCAGCGCCGCATCGCGAAGAGTCGGTCCCGGGTTACCTTCGTTAAAGCCGGCAGAATACTTCTTCTGCAGCTCTTCGAAGCAATCGACGGTTTCGTCGACGGCACGGCACATCTTGTCATTCAGCATGGTCTCGACTTTGTCCAGACTCCATTGCTGATACTCGAGATTCTGTACCCATTCGAAGTAGCTGACGACGACACCACCCGCGTTGGCGAGGATGTCAGGAAGCACGACCACGCCTTTCTGCCGCAGCACTTCGTCGGAGACGGCGGTCAGCGGACCGTTGGCGTCTTCGACGATCAGTTTGGCTTTGATGTTCGCCGCGACGGCAGCTGTAACCTGGCACTCGAGTGCCGCAGGAATCAGGATGTCGCAGTCATAGACGAGCACGTCTTCATTGCTGATAGCCGTGGCGCCCGGATAGCCGACAACGCTGCCGGTTTCTTCCTTGAACTCGATGACCTTGCGCGGATCGAGACCCTCGTCGTTGGCGATACCGCCACGAGAGTCGCTGACAGCAACGATCTTGGCGCCAGCGTCGTGGAACAGGTACGCAGCGATTGAGCCGGCGTTGCCATAGCCCTGCACTGCAACGGTCGCGCCCTCGAGCGTATCGAGACCGGGCACGGCCTTGCGTTTCAGGAGCTGTTCGGTGGCGTACCAGCTGCCACGCGCCGTGGCCTCATTCCGTCCCAGCGACCCGCCGATATCGAGCGGTTTGCCCGTTACTACTGCGAGGTTGTTCTGGCCAGGATGCATGCGATCGTAGGTGTCATAGATCCAGGCCATCGTCTGGGCGTTCGTATAAACGTCGGGTGCCGGAATGTCCGTATGCGGGCCAATGGCCTCACCAAGCTCGGAGACGAAGCGTCGCGTGATGTGGCGCAGCTCCCTGCGACTCAGTTTCTTCGGATCGCACACAATGCCGCCCTTGCCGCCGCCGTAGGGAATATCGACGACTGCCGTTTTCCAAGTCATGAATGCGGCAAGTGCCATAACCTCCGCTTCGCTGACATCCGGGTGATAGCGGATGCCGCCTTTACCGGGTCCGCGCACATCGCTGTGCAGGACGCGGAAACCATGGAACGTCTTCGTGGAACCGTCGTCCATGTTGACGGGGAAGCGGACATGGATGACGCGTTTGGGGTTAATCAGGAAGTCGATAATGCCTTCCTTGATGCCGTCGACCCAGGTCAGAGCCCTCTCGAACTGCTGTGTAGCGTTAACAAAGAGATTGAGGCTCTCGGCACTTCTGACAGGAGTATCCATAGTGCACCTCATTTAGTTGCGATTGGAACTACAACGTAATTGTCGACCTTTTTTCGTGCCGGGGCGGTACGTAGTTCTCCCTAAGCATTTATCACGTGGCCCCGCAGCACCCCGGGAACGGGCTTGCGCGGGTATAATCGCCGGTCCGTAAACCCGGTCCGCGCTCATGAAAAAACCCGAATTATTGTCACCTGCAGGAACGCTCAAGAACATGCGCTACGCGTTCGCCTACGGCGCCGATGCCGTGTACGCCGGCCAGCCGCGCTACAGCCTGCGGGTCCGCAACAACCAGTTCAGCAAGGACAACGTCCTGGCCCAGGGGATCGAGGAAGCGCATGCGGCCGGCAAGCTGTTCTTCCTCGCGAGCAACGTGGCGCCCCACAACAACAAGCTCAAGACCTACATCCGCGACCTCGAACCGATCATCGAGATGGGCCCCGACGCGCTGATCATGTCCGACCCGGGCCTCATCATGCTGGTCCGCGAGCATTTCCCCGACGTGCCGATCCACCTGTCGGTGCAGTCAAACGTCGTGAACTACGCGGCCGTGAAATTCTGGCAGTCGATGGGACTGACCCGCATCATCCTGTCGCGCGAGCTGTCGCTCAAAGAGGTCCGCGAGATCCGCGAGGAATGTCCCGACATGGAGCTGGAAGTGTTTGTGCACGGCGCGCTGTGCATCGCCTATTCGGGCCGCTGCCTGCTGTCCGGATACATGTCGCATCGCGACTCGAACCAGGGCGCCTGCACCAATACCTGTCGCTGGAAGTACAACACCTACGAAGCCCGCGAGACGACCACGGGTGACGTCGCACCGGTCGAGTTTAAGCCGGCCGACATGCCGGTCGCGCTGCTTGAGGAGGAAACGCGCCCGGGCGAGCTGATGCCGGCTTACGAGGACGAGCACGGCACCTACATCATGAATTCGAAGGACCTGCGGGCTGTCCAGCACGTACGTGAGCTGGCCGAAATGGGTATCGATTCGCTCAAAATCGAAGGGCGCACCAAGTCGGCCTACTACACGGCGAGAACGACCCAGGTTTATCACCGCGCCATTGAGGACGCTGCCGCCGGAAGAGACTTCGATATGGGCATGATGGACGAGCTCGAGGGCCTGTCGAATCGCGGCTACACCGAGGGCTTTTACCGTCGCCATCCGCCAAAGGAATACCAGAACTACGAACGCGGCGTGTCGACGTCGGATTACCAGCAGCTGGTCGGCGAGATCGTCGATGCGGGCGATCGCTGGCTGACCATTGATGTCAAAAACAAGTTCGAGCGCGGCGACCTGATGGAGCTTGTTACTCCCTCCGGTAACGTGACGTTTGGCCTGAACGAAATGCTGGGCAAGGACGATGCGGCTGTCGACGTTGCGCCCGGGTCCGGACACGTTGTGAAAATCCCCGTTCCCGAACGTATCGATCCGGCAACGCTCAACGAGTTCGCGATGCTCGTTCGATACCTGCCCCGTGAAACCGGCAAGGAGTCTGCAGCCTGATGAAACCCACGACCGATCTCTTCGATGACCATGAAGGCAAGGTAACCACCTGCGCGCTTCAGTTCCGCGACTTCGGAGGCCGCAGGCAGTTCTTCGGACCTATCCGGACCGTGCGCTGCGATCGTGACAACCAGCTGTTCCGTGCTCTGCTCGACGAGCCTGGCAATGGCGCCGTTGTTGTCGTCGACGGCGGTGGGTCTACAGAGACCGCGCTCATGGGCGACATCATCGCGGCCAAAGGCGCGAAGAACGGCTGGGCGGGCGTTGTGATCAACGGCGCGATACGCGACTCCGCCGAGATCGGGCGTATCGACTTCGGCGCGAAAGCGCTCGGCGTCAATCCTGCCAAGAGCAGCAAGGAAGGTATCGGCGCCGTCGACGAGGATGTCGAATTCGGCGGCGTGACCTTCCGCGCCGGCGAATGGGTCTATTGCGACGAGGATGGCATCCTCGTCTCGCCGGCAGAATTGGCGCAGTCAGACTAAAATGTCGCCGAGCCGCGTGGCATGGCGGTGGGCAATCATCGCCAGCAACAGCTCCGCGGTCGCAATCGCGTCAACGAGACAATCGTGTGCCGCATAGCGCGGCAGCCCATAGGTTCCACGCAGGTCCGACAGCTTGAGTGAACCGCCCTCCTCGATATGGTGTCGCTGGCTTTGCCGCCGGTGCTCAAGTGCCAGCGTGTCAACGACCGGCACCAGCAATGGCGCGCCGTAACGCTGACGACACATGCGGTCGAGCAGCGCCTTGTCCAGGCCTGCGTGGTGAACGACGAGGACCCTCCCCGCCAGCGCATGGACGACTTTGTCGATGACAATGCCCCAGTCGAGACCTGCGCCGACCATCGTATCGGTCAGGCCGTGCACCGACGCGCTGTCACCAACCTCACCACTCGGCCGCACTATCCAGGTTTCGGCACTCGAGAGATCGACGCGCCCGTTGCGCGTGACCACCCAGCCGACGCTGAGCATATCGGCGCTGGCCGCATCCAGGCTCGTTGTCTCGATATCGAGGTTGACGAACTCGATAGCGGCAAGGTCAGCCGCTGGCGACGGAATCTGCTTGTCGAGGAATCTGTCGTACGGCGCTGTTGGCTCGCGGCGCCGCGACCACCATCGCTGCGTCCTGAGCAACGCGTGCTTCATGCGAGGTGGAAACGGTTCAGCAATGCCGACTGGCTGACGCGTACCTGCGAGAACGCAGACTTGAGGTTCTGCCGGACGAGTGGCGACAGCTCATCCGGCGACAGGTGGTTGTCGGGTGCCTTTCCCGCCTGAAGCTGACGGCTCTGGTGTTCGATACGCAGCTTCTCGATGAAGTCCAGCGCATCGATAAGATTGGCCGCGTCGGTCTCGGTCAATTCACCGGCTTTTGCCGCCGCCGTCAGGCGATTGCGCGTGCTGATACGTAGTTCACCTGCTGCGAGCGAGCGAATCCGCGCCATCTCGACGATTGGCATGATGCCGTGCAACTTGAGATCCAGCGTATTCTTGTGCTCGCCCGACTTCTCGAGCACGAACTGGCGAAAGAAACCCAGCGGCGGCTGATAGTCCATGGCGTTCTTTGCCATTAGTGCGAGGAAGATTTCGTTCTTGCGCGCGTCCTCGCGAATGCTCTTCTTCAGTTTCTCGACCAGTTTCACACTGCCCGCGACGCAGCGCAGGTCGAAGAATATGTTGGCGTGCATCAGCGCCTTTTGTTCCGGCACCGTGATCCAGCGGTTGAAATACTGCTTCCATTGGCGCAACGGCTGCCGCCACTTGCCGTTCGATGCCATGACATCACCCGGACAATACACGTAGCCGCATTCGTGCAGCCCATCGTTGACGATCTTCGCCATTGCCGCAAAGTAGGCATCGTCGGCCTCAGAAACCTTGTTGGACAGGACCAGCGCATTGTCCTGATCGCTCTTCGCTGACTGCTCAAAGCGCCCCTGCGAACCCATCGCAACCCAAGCGTAGGTGCACGGCGGCGGCCCAAGCTCTGCCTCCGCAATACGGATGAGCTGGCGCGTCACCGTGTCGGTGATCATTGTGATGAACTTGCCGAGCTGCTCGCCGTTTGCGTCCGACTCAATCTGCCCGATGATCAATCCGGGTAGCCGCTTGCAGGCATCGACGACACCGGCCGGCGTCGTTTGCTTGCCGATGTCGCTGACAAGATACAGTGGGTGCTCCGTCTCGAGGCGCATGAAGTCACTGCGCGAGACCATGCCGATGAGTTTGCCTTCGTCGGTAATCGGCAGATGGTGGATGTTGCTCTGCATCATGACCATGGCCGCCTCGTAGGCATGCGCATCGCCCTCAAGCGTGATCGGGTCTTTGGTCATGATCTCGGTAACGGGATGATCGCCGGACAGTCCGGCCGCAACAACCCGCGCGCGAATATCCCGATCCGTAACAATGCCGTTGACCGCATCGCCGTCGCTGATCAGCATCGCCGAGACACGCTCATCCACCATCTTTGTTGCAACTTCCTGGATCGTGGCTCCGAGCTCGATACTCACTGGCGCTCGCGTAACGAGCGAGCGGACGTTTTCACCCGAAGCGCCGCGAAACGTCTGGACCTGCGGCTGCATGGTCAGGCGATCGGACAACGCGCGTATGAACCACGTGTCGAACGCGCCGCTCGATTGCCGCGCATGGGCAAAGACCTGGCCGTCAAGGTGGTAGACAAGCGAGTCCTCGAGCGCCACCGAGTGATTGCGCGCCGGCGCATCATTCATCAAAGATGGAAACCCGAAGCAGTCGCCCTCGGCCAGACGGGTCATCATCTCGCCGTCGCCGTTGCGAAGTTCGACGGCACCACTGCGGATAATATGCAGGCGTTTATTCTCGCTGCCGACCGTCAGGATGTCGTCGCCGGAGCGATAGTACGCAATCTCGATTCCCTTCGCACAGGCCGCAAGCTCAGTCTCACCGAGGGCATCGAAGCCCGGCAAGGCCTTCAGGTATTCGGCAATCTCGGGAATCTCTTTCATAGGCCGATTCTGACACGCTCCGCAGAATGGGAAAACTGGCGGCGCTGTTGCCAGCACCGCCAGTGAGTCACCCGAATTGTGTCGGGCGGGGGGAGGTTCCTAGAAGGCGTACTTGGCCGAGAAAATAAACCGCGTCATATCGCCGTCGAGACCGGACTCGATCTCGCGCTCGGCAAACATGACCTCCCCGCCCAATGTCAGTTTCGGCACCGGCTGGTAGACGAGATTGACGTGCGCGGAGTAGACGTCCTTGGTGACTCCCGTACCGGTAAGCGCCGTATCGTTGTCGATGCTCAGTGCCGAGTAAATCAGGTTCGTGCGCCACTTCTTGTTCCAGACATGACGATACGCAACGAAGAAGCCGGTCTGATCGATCGCCTCGAGATTACCGTTGCTATCGATGACCGCATCGTTCGCCGTATTCAGGCCCAGGTAACGGCCAACGCCCGAACCGCTCGTAATCATCCAGCGGATATCGTCGGCCTCGCCGATCGGGTGCTTGCCGGAGACACTGAGCGCCAGCGATGTCTCGCTGTCGTCGACGCCGGTCGTGTCGTAGTCGAGCTGACGGGCAAGTCCGGCAATCTTGATGTGCCCGCCATCGAGCGGGATTGTGTAGCGCGCCACCAAATCAGGCATCGCGCCGTCATCGGCAACGATCCGGCCGCCGCCGCCATTTGGCGTGATCGTCGTCTCGGGGTTCTCGAGCGCAAACTCCCAGTTGCCGCTCGTGTAGCGGATCATCGCCTGGCGCATGAACGTCGTACCTTCGGATGGACCGATGAATTCCATCGTTTCAGGCAGCACACCAACGTCCTGAAAGGTCGACCAGGTCTGACCGAACAACCAGTCGTTGTACTTGATGAACGCGTGCCGCACGCGCGGATTGTACGAGTTACTCACCCGCTCGTTGCCGCCCGGCGACAGGTAGAAGTCCATCTCGATGAACGTCGACAGCTTGTCACCGCTGTCGAGATTATGGTTGCTCTTGAAGTTAATGCGCGTCGCTTTGGCGTCCGCATTGAGGTCGGGACCAGAGCTCGGCCCTGTGCCGACGGGAATCGTCGCGGGAATGTAGAACTGCGTTCCGGCGCTGCCCGGTGCGAGATCACCCGATGAATAGTCACTGAGCTTGGCGTCGAGGCGAACATACCCCCCGAATCCGTAGGAATGGCTCGAATCAGACTTCGGCGGCATCGGCTTCGCTGCGGGAGCAGGCGCCGGCGCTGCCTTCTTCTTCTCGTCGACCAGCTGTTTCAGCATGGCCTCAAGTTCGGCAACCCGCGCTTCGAGCGCGGCGACGTCAGCATCCTGCGCCATGACCGGGCCACCCGCGGCCAGCAGCGCGATCGCAACGCCAGTGGAAAGTGCTTGTAGTTTGAACCTCGTCATTGTTTTCCCCCAATACGGAGTGTTGTTCAGGCACTCGCAGTCTCGGCGACGGCCACTTCGAGGGCCATTAGCCAATAGTCGAATCCGGGGTAGCATTAGACGAAGGTCTAATGTCCGGGGAGATAAGGAACGGCGATTCGGGTAATCTTGACCTCGGGGAGGACCAGATTCTGACGGCCGCAAGCACATTTATCGTCGCAGACGATCATCCGCTGTTCCGCGAGGCATTGATCCACGCTATTGGCAATTGCGTGGCGGGCGCGCATATCGTCGAGGCTGACAGTCTCGATACACTGCAGGTTGTCGTCGAGGAAAACGCCGACGCTGACCTGCTGTTCCTCGACCTCAATATGCCCGGCGTAAGCGGCTTCTCGGCCCTGGCGTGGATTCGCAGCAATCACGCATCCTTACCTACGGTCATCGTCTCAGCCTCTGACGACCCGGCCGTTATCCGTCGCTCGATTCAGCACGGCGCGAGCGGCTTCATCCCGAAGTCATCGCCGATTGGCACGCTGGAATCGGGCATACGAGCCGTCCTGGATGGCGAGGTATGGGTGCCCGAAGGCATTGATCTCCGAGACGATCGTCTCGACAGCGAAGAAGCAGAGATCGCGGCTGCGCTGAGTTCGCTGACGCCGCACCAGTTTCGCGTCCTGATGATGCTCGGCGAGGGGCTCCTCAACAAACAGATCGCTTTCCAGCTCGGCGTATCCGAAGCGACTATCAAGGCACACGTCACGGCAGTTCTGCGCAAGATGAATGTCAACAATCGCACGCAGGCGGTGCTGGCGGTGCAGCAGTTGCGGATCAGCGCGCCGTCGTTACTCGAGACAGAGTCAGGCGGCGACGCGGCGACTTAGGATTCGATTGATCAGCGCCCGCAGTGCCGCCGGCTTGACCGGCTTGTTCAACAGCGTGTGGCCGGCATTATTGACCTCATTGGCCACCTCGTCCGTGTGATCCGCAGTCAGGATCGCGGCGGGAAGTTCTGCTCCCGAATATTCGCGCAGGGCCTCGATAACCTCGAGCCCCGTTATATCGTCGTCGAGGTGATAGTCGACGAGCAGTAACGCTGGCCACTGACCCATCTCCGAGTGCACGCGCTGCAACGCTGCCAACGCGCCGTCGCGGCCCGTTGCCACCACGGGCGCGGCGCCCCATTTCGCAAGCAGGCCCTGCATGCCGTCCAGGATCTCGCGCTCGTTGTCGATACACAGAATCACCTGGCCATCGATTGATGAGCTCCCGCGGGCCACCGGCGCCCCTGGCGCAGCGTCAGCGACGCCGTCGCCGGACGCTCGCGGCACAATGACTTCGAAACAGCTGCCCCTGCCCAGCTCGGAGCGCAAAGAAACCTCATGCCCGAGGAGACGCGCGATGCGATCAACAATGGCAAGACCAAGTCCCAGGCCGCGCTTCGTCTGTTCGGCGCCGTCCGAGAGGCGGTGAAATTCGTCGAACACCGCTTTCTGATCGCTGTCCGCGATACCCACGCCGGTATCGATGACCTGCAGCACGACATGGTCGCCGCGACGGCGGCAACCCACCAGCACGCCACCTGTGCGAGTGTAGCGGCGCGCGTTGCTGACGAAGTTTTGCAGGATGCGACGCAATAGAGCCGGATCCGAATGCACAACGAGGTTCGTGGGCGCGAAGCGCAGACCAAGCTCCTGCTCCGCAAACGTCTGCGAAAACTGCGTATCAAGAGCCTTGAAGATCTGCTCAACGCGGACGTCTTCGCGCTTGGGCTCCGGCGCCGCCGTATCGAGCCTCGAAATATCGAGCAATGCGCTCAGCAGGTCTTCAACGCTGAGCAGGCCGTTCTCGACGCGTGTCACAAGTCGGCCCTGCTCGTCCGTCATCTCGTCGCGATGTTCGATGAGCAATGCCGCGAACAGCTTTGCAGCATTGAGCGGTTGCAGCAGATCATGCGCGGCCGCGGCCAGGAAACGCGTCTTCGATGCATTGGCATCCTCGGCCTCGGCTTTCGCTTCACGCAAAGCGAGCATCGTCGACTCGAGCTCCGCGGTTCGATCCGCAACACGCTGCTCGAGCATCTCTTTAGCCTCGACGAGCATGTTCTCGGCGCTCTTGAAATCGGTGATGTCCGTGTAGGTCGTGACAAATCCGCCGTCGGGCATCGGCTGACCACGAATTTCGATGACCTTGCCGTCGATGAACCGGCTCTCGTACCGATACGCTGAACCGTCTCGTAGCAGCTTCATGCGTTTAGCGACGGCCTGCTCGACATCAACGTCACCAAATCGCCCGAGTTCGGCGTTGTAGCGAATCAGCTCCTCGACCGATTCGCCGACGTGCACCATCCCGTCCGGATAGTCCATGAGCTCGAGGTAGCGACTGTTCCAGCCGATCAGCCGCTGGTCCGCGCCGACGACACTGACACCCTGGCTGATGTTCTCGAGTGTCGCCTCTGTGAGCTGCCGGTTAAAGCGCACGGCGCTGGAGGTCTCATCGAGCAACAGCACGACATCTCCAATCTCCATGCCGGTCTTGCGTAGAGCCGTCGTAATCACGACGCGGGCTGACGCCGCGCCAATCGCGCCGGCAAGCAAGCGTTCCGTGAACTGCAGCAGGCGACGATCGGCGGTCAGTGACGGTGCAATATCGAGCCCTTCCTGTTCCGCGAAGTCGGCGAACGACCGCGCTGCATGGTCCTCGCCGAGGAAGCGGTCGGCCAGTGCGCGCAGGTCGCCGTTGGTCAGGTCTGCGGTCGCCGCTGACGGACGCACCTCTCCGCCCCGCATGATCGGGCTGGCAAACGCGCGGGCCTGGATCTTCTCGACCATCGATTGCCGGGTCAGCAGGGACACGGCAATGAACACGGCAACGTTGCCACACAGCGACCATGCGACACCGTGCGTCAGCGGATTTGCCTGCGCATCGAATACGAGTGCTTCAGGACGCAGCCAGGCGATACCGAACAGACCCTGCTCAATAAACTCGCCGCTGAAGACGCCAGACCGTGCGAGCGTCGGCAGAAACAGCGTATACGCCCAGAGAACGAATCCCGTGACGAGTCCGGCGAAGGCGCCGAGCCGCGTCGACCGTTGCCAGTAGAGTCCGAGCACGATCAACGGCATGAACTGCGCAGCCGCTGCGAACGACAGGAGGCCGATACTTGCCAACGCTGCCGATTCGTCGAGTGCGCGATAGTAGAAATACGCAAGCACGGAAATCACAGCGATTGCGAAGCGGCGAATGTGAATCAGCAGACGCGAATAATCGGTTCGTTCGGAGAGACCGAGAGACTTGATGCGCAACAACGCCGGCATGACGAGTTCGTTGCTGATCATGGTCGACAATGCGACACACGCGACGATAACCATGCCGGTTGCCGCGGAGAAGCCGCCAAGAAATGCCAGGATCGTGAGCCAGTGCTGACCGCTTTCCATCGGCAGCGCAAGGACGAATGAGTCACCCGTGAACATGCCCGACGGCAGCAGCTTCAGGCCGGCCAGCGTGATCGGAATGATGAACACGCTGAAGATCAGCAGGTACAGCGGAAACGCCCAGCGCGCGGTATCAAGACGCGCGTCCTTGTGCGCTTCGACGATAGCGACATGAAACTGCCGCGGCAGGCAGAAGATCGCCGCGCTCGCGAGAATCAGCTGCGTGATGAAGGTGTCCGGCAACCGATCGAACTGGAAGACGGTCCCGGCCCGCGCCGCCGTCGCTGTCACTTCGCCGCCTGTTTTGTTCAGCAGGATGATGGCAAACGCGCCGACCGCGATGAAGGCCAGCAGCTTGACGACGGACTCGAACGCAATCGCAAGCATCATGCCTTCGTGGTGTTCGGTGACGTCAATCTTGCGCGTACCGAACAGGATCGTGAAGCCGGCAAGCGTAGCGGCCACGACCAGCGCTGTATCGTACTCGGCACCACCGGTTACCGAGTAATTGGAAACAATGCTGAAGCCGCCCACGATCGCCTTGAGCTGCAGAGCGATGTAAGGAACTGAACCGATCGTGGCAATGACGGTGACGAGTGCGGCGAGACTCTGTGCCTTGCCGTAACGCGCCGCGATGAAATCGGCGATCGATGTGAGATTCTGTTTCTTGCTGATCGCAACGATACGCCTGATCAACGGCCAACCGAAGAGGATGACGAGCATCGGACCGATGTAGATAGGCAGATAGCCCCAGCCATTCTGGGCCGCGCTACCAACAGCGCCGTAGAACGTCCAGGATGTGCAGTACACGGCGAGCGTCAGACTGTAGATCAGGGCTCGACTGAACGTCGAGAAGCGGCTCTGCTCTGTATTGTCGCCCCAGTACGCGATCGCGAACAACACGGTCACGTAACCGAGCGACAGCACCAGCAGTACCCACCAGTTGATCACGCCTGACGTCCCCCTCTTTCTTGTTCTTCTCGCGGCAGTCTACTACTAACGTCGAATGCCCGCGACATAGGCCCTTTGCTAGATTCGTCGGCGCATAAACCATAAAAGCACCCGCTAACAAGGGGAAACGCATGTCTAAAAACAGCAGCTACTGGAGCGCGAACCTGAAACTGGTCGGCCTTTGCATGGCCATCTGGTTCGTCGTTTCGTACCTGTTCGGAATCATTCTCGTCGAGCCGCTGAACAACATTTCGATCGGTGGCTACAAGCTCGGGTTCTGGTTCGCACAACAGGGGTCAATCTACGTGTTCGTCGCGTTGATCTTTTTCTATGCCAACCGTATGGGCAAGCTCGATAAAGAGCACGATGTCCACGAAGACGACGACTAGGAGAAGGCCATGTCACTGCAAACAATGACCTATCTTGTCGTCGGCTTCACGTTCGCGCTCTACATCGGTATTGCCATCTGGGCGCGCGCCGGGTCGACCAAGGATTTCTACGTCGCGGGCGGTGGTGTAAACCCGGTAGCGAACGGCATGGCGACCGCAGCCGACTGGATGTCGGCGGCTTCGTTCATCTCGATGGCCGGCCTGATCGCGTTCATGGGCTACGGCGGTTCCGTGTTCCTGATGGGCTGGACCGGCGGTTACGTGCTGCTCGCGATGTTGCTCGCGCCCTACCTGCGCAAGTTCGGCAAGTTCACGGTCCCCGAGTTCATCGGCGACCGCTACTACTCGAAAGCCGCACGCATCGTCGCCGTCATCTGCCTGATCGTCGCGTCCGTGACCTACGTCATCGGCCAGATGAAGGGCATCGGTGTCGCATTCTCGCGTTTCCTCGAGGTCGACTACGATGTCGGACTCTCGATCGGCATGGGTATCGTCTTCATTTATGCCGTCATG
>JAAUYD010067175.1_pt1 | contig 16611 bp, 11 predicted proteins | sample 7278101 | NCBI WGS metagenome assembly JAAUYD01 (sample SAMN14350128, study PRJNA611818) | marine sediment metagenome | isolation source: surface marine sediment (0.6m) | place: French Polynesia: Moorea | collected 2018-08 | reverse complement strand
CGAACAGTTCCACCCGCTGTCAGAGCGTATCAGTGAGCAGCAAAACACCGAGTTTCTCGGCGGCCTGCGGCAGGTGATTGCCAGCCGCGCTGCGTCGTTGAGCGATCACCGTGACTACCTGAACAAGCACTGTGCCGCCGTGGAGGGAACATGAGCCGAAGCATTTTCGTACTGATTGCCGCACTGGGCCTGACGGCCTGCGCAAGCGGCCTCGACAAGGTCGACGGACTGTCAGTCGAGATCGTCGATCACGGCATATTCACGACATTCGAGACCGACAAGGCGATGGTGACGGACCAGGAATTGGTAACAACGGACACGGTACCGTTCGTGACCGGAACGAACTACGGGCTTATTCTCAAGGTCAACGGTAAGCCCGAGGGAGCCGTGACCAACATCAAGCTGCAATGGGCGGTCACGCCCGGGTCCGTGACGAATAAACGGAAGCTCGCGAAGCTCAAGCAGCCAATGATCCGTACTGTCAGGATGGGCCAGTACATCACGATGTATTCGACAATCGACCAACAAAGCTACCGTCGTCCGTGGAAGAACCTGTTCTTCGTTACTGACATGAACGGAACCGTCCTCGAGCGCAAGGAATTCACCATCGTCGATGCACCGGGCCAGGACGGCAGCTGAGTGCTACCACCTCTGTAGCCTGCAGCGGCGGCTGAATCAGTCGCCGACCCGGAGTACCGCCGAACCCAGTGGCTCAAGCGTCAGTTCGAATCTGCCTGCTCCGTCGGCTACGACCAGTTCCGAGTTGTTCTCGCCATAGAGCTGCTCGGTCAGCGCGACACTGCCGTCCTGCAATGACCACGCCTCGAGTATGTCCGATGGCACCGTCATTGACAGCGTTTTCGCATCGTCCGCCGAGAAGTTGCTGACGACGATCAGCCGCTCCTCGTCCTGCCACCGGACGAACGAAAAGACGGCTTCGTCATAGCTGTCGCTATACTCCCGGTTCGCTGAGTGGATTTCTGCGTACTCGCCGGTCATCGCGACATTGCTGGCGCTGAAGCTCAGCAGCCGGACGTAGAAATCCCGAAGCTTTTTCTCGGCCTCGGTCGAGGCGCCGCCGTCGAAACGGCCGCCATTCATGAATCGCTGATGCGTCGGCACACCCCAGTAGTCGAATATCGTCGTCCGGGTCGGATCACCGAAACCGGCATCGCCGTCGCCGGGCTCGCCGACGTCCTGCGCGAAGTACAGCATCGTGGGTGAGCGGCTCAACAGCGCCGACACAACCATGGCCGGTCGACCCTTCTCGGCGTCGCCCGCGAATCCGTCGCTGGCGATGCGTTGCTCGTCGTGGTTTTCGAGGAAGTGCAGCATGTGATCGGCGATGTCGGACACTTCGGCGTGAATCGGCGCGATCGCGTCCGTACTGCCGGTGCCCTGCATAATCGGTTTCAGCGTGTCGTAGAGGCCCACCTTGTCATACAGGTAGTCCATCTTGCCGAGCTGCAGGTAATCGCGATACAGATCGGGGTTGTATACCTCGGCTAAAAGAAACGCGTCGGGGTTCGCCATCTTGATGCCCGAGTTCATGTAACTCCAGAACTCGACCGGCACCATCTCCGCCATGTCGTAGCGGAAACCGTCGACGCCCTTGTCCGTCCAGTACAGCGCGATGTCGAGAAATTTCGTCCAGCTGTCCGGCACGTCCCGGTCACTCCAGAAGGCCGCGTGCTCGCTGTGGTCCCAGCCCCGTGCTTCCTCGGGCAATTCATCGAAATCGTAGCTGCCATCCGGCCTGACGCCGTAATTGACCTTCACCGTCTCGAACCAGTCATTGAAGTCCGGCTGCGGGGAGCGAGCGCCATTGCCCGTCCACTTTGCAGGGGACTCGTCGAATGCTCCATCAGACAGCGGATGGGCGTCGCCGCCAAGCGGTGCGTAGCCGTCGGGCGATTCCGGCACTTTGAAGTCCTCGCCGACGACATAGTAGAAATTGTTATCGCGTGCGTACTCGACGCTCGTGTCGTCGTTCGCGCCGAAATCGGCGACCCCGTCGGGCCTGGTAATCGACTCGTAATTGCGCGCCACGTGATTCGGCACGATGTCGATGATGACCTTCATTCCATGCTTGTGCGTGCGATCGATCAACGCCTCGAACTCGGCGAGACGGTTAGCCGGGTCAACGGCCAGGTCAGGATTAACCGAGTAGTAATCCTTAACCGCGTACGGCGAACCGGCGCGGCCCTTGATGACGTCCGGATCATCGTCGGTGATGCCGATCTCAAGGTAGTCCCGGATCACGCCGTGATGCGGTACGCCCGTGTACCAGATATGCGTGGTGCCAAGCTCGCGGATGCTGGCCAGGGCAGGGTCCGTGAAATCGGCGAACTTGCCGACGCCGTTTTCCTCGATTGTCCCCCAGGGCTTGTTCGTCGTCTCCTGGTTTCCGTAAAGCCTCGTGAATACCTGGTAGACGACCGGTTTGGCAGCCGGCGTAGCGGGTTCCGGAGCCATCTCAGTGGGTTGCTCCGCGCTACAGGCCGTGAGTATCAGCAACAGCATGGGTAACAGTTTTCGCATGGGTTCACTTCCGTATCGTGGTTAACGGGCGGTGATGGTCAGGGGCGAATGATCCCAGTCGAACCGGACTGACAGCAGGCGTTCGTCCGCATCGTAGGAGGCGCTCTGTCCCTTGCGCCGCAGTCGGCGCTTCAGTTCGACCGGATCATCGTTGACTCGAATGTCGACAGGCTTGTCGATCCAGTTGTGAATAACGAGCTCTATTTGCCGCTTAAGCGGCATGCCGTTGTACTCACCGCTGCGCGTCAGTTCGATGGCAAGCTCGTCCGAGTGAGTCGCCGCGAAGCGGAGGATCTCGAAGTCCCCGAGCTCGAGGTTTCGCCCGTTGGCACCGTCATCTTCGAACATCATGCCGTCTGCTTGCTCTACGCTTGAATCCGCGTAGTAGCGCAATTCGAGAACCTCGCTCGAGTAGTCCCGCGTCGTCTGGACGAGCGGGACCATCGGGACGAAGGAACCCGCCCTGACGTAGACAGGTATCGTTTCAAGCGTCACCGGCGTCGCAACGGATTGATTGCCTTCGGCCCTCGCACCGTTCCAGTAGTTGAACCAGACGCCGGCCGGCAGGTCCACGGGTACGACACTCAATCCCGGGTCGGTCACCGGCTTGACGAGGAACGCGTCGCCCCAGAGGAAGGTGTCCTTGATGTCAATCAGATCCGGCTGGCGCTCGTCTTCAAAGAAGATGGGTCGCATCAGCGGCATACCGCTGATGCTGTTCTCGTAGGCCAGCGTGTAATTGTAAGGCAGCATCCGGTAGCGCAGTTCTATGTAGTCGCGAACGATCTCGCGGGTCTCGCGGTCGTGGAAGACCGGCTCCGGAGGAATGTGCTCCTGCGCATGCGGTCGGTACACCGGCTGGAACACGCCGTACTGCAGCCAGCGGATGTACATTTCCTTGTCGAAGATCTCGCCGCCCGCAAAGCCGCCGAGGTCCGAATGCGTGTAGGCGAGTCCGAGCAGCCCCATTTGCAGGCTCAGCTCGACCTGGGGCTTCAGCCCGCCCCAGGTACGATTGACGTCGCCGGTCCAGGGAATCATGCCGTAACGCTGGGTGCCCGCGAATCCTGACCGCATCATGACTACCGGTCGCGCGTCCGGGTCATGCAGAAGCTGATTCTCGAAAACCATCTGCGCCCACCGGTGACCGTACGCGTTGTGCAGTTCATCGGCGGTGGCAATCATGTCCACGTCGCTAACGTAGTGCAGCGTGTCGGACGGGTGCACCTCGGGTTCGCCAAGATCGCCCCAGTTCGCCGTGATGCCTTGGCGATACAGACGCGTGTAGAAGTCTGAGAACCAGTCACGCGCCTTCGTGTTGAACACATCAATGAGGCCGGTATTGCCGAAGTAGAAGTCGAAGCGCCTGGGTTCGCCGGTCACACTCAATGCCAACGCCTCATTCTCAACCGCAGACTCCCAGTTTGTCGACGCTTTGAGTACGAACGGCTCCGTAATCGTGATTGTCTGGATACCGTCCTGCTGGAAATCCTCGATCATATCCTCTGCCGTCGGGAACGCATCCCTGTCCCAGTCGAGATTACCCATAAAGCCCTGGATTTCCGGGCCAAACCAGTACAGGTCGAGTATGACGGCATCGAGAGGAATCTTGGCGCGGCGGTAGCGCCGGACCACATTGCGCGTCTCGGCTTCGGTGCGATAACCAAAGCGCGACGCGAAATTTCCGAAGGCCCATCGCGGCGGCAGCGGTTGCTTACCCGTGACGTCCGTGTAGTTGTTGATCAAATCCGGGTAGCTGTCGCCCGCGACGACGAGGTAAGCCGTGCGTCCGCCGACCGCCTCAAACTGCAAGACATCCGGCTCGGTCTTGCCGATGTCCATATGCCCGGTCGCGCTGTTGTCGAAGACGATGATGTAGCGATCATCGGACATGACGGCCGGCAGGCCGTAGTACATCTGCTCGGACCGTGTCTCGTAGCCATAGTGCGCCCGGTTGTAGAGCGGCAGACGATTGCCACGCCGGTCCATTCCCAGCACGCGTTGGCCGCCGCCCATGATTTTCTCGTCGTCGTCGAGGTGAAAACGAAAACCGCGCAGCGTCTCTGTGTTGAAGTAGCCGTGTTCCTCGGCGACCAGCGGTTCACCGTTCCTGCTGAAGCTCACCGTGACGGGTGACCGGGTCACCGTCGCCGTCAGCCCATCGATGACCAGTTCGATGGCGTCTTCGTTTGCCGTTAACGCCGTCGCCTGGGGGTCGGGGATGCCGGCCAGCGCAAAGGACGGCAACTGCGCAACGCCGTCTTCGACGTAATGCACGTAGAAGGCCGAGTCATCGACGGCGGTGATTCTCATGCTGCCCATCGTCGTTTCGACGAGCAGGGACTGCCCCAGCAGGGCATGGTCTTCGTAGTCACCAAAGTCCGCCCTTGCCGCGACGCTCGTCAGCAGCAGGGCTGCGGCAATCAGTCGAAACGCCATCAGCTGGTCACACCGGTCGTTCTGCTCGTCATCACAGGCTCCACAGGATAATCGCTGCTGTTATTCGAGTTCGAGCAGCAGCACCGAGCGGGGCTCGAGCACCAGCTGTTTCTTCATGCTGAACCGCTTGCCGCTCAGCACATCCGTGCCGAAGGTGGCGCCCTGTAATCGTTCGGCGAATCGGGACAGCCCAAGCGTCTCGGTCTCGTCGCTGCGGTTGAAAACCACCATGACGGTATCGGTGTCGTCATACCGGAAGTACGCGAAGACGTCCTTGATCGGTGCGAAGTGCATGTAAGCGCCTGAGTGAATGACATCGGCGGACTTACGCCAGTTCAGCAGCTTGCGAACCAGGTTTTGTGCTCGCGATTCGTCATCCGACAGGTTGTCGCCGCTGAAGGCATCGCGATCATCGCCTTCCCATCCGCCCGGCATGTCGATGCGAAGTGCGCCGTGGCTGCTGGTGCCGGTATGCGACATCAGGATCTCGTCGCCGTAGAAGAACTGCGGGATGCCCCGCATCGTCGCGAAGAACACCATCGCCATGCGATACAGGTCGTAGTCCTCACCGAGCTGCGTATAGATCCGATCCATGTCGTGGTTGTCCGGAAAGATCACGATGTTGCTCGGATCCGGGAACATGAAATCGTTGGCGATCGACTCGTAGGTCTTTTTCCAGACGCTGTCCCAGTCCGGGACCTCCTCGGTCAGCGACGCAACCAATGCGTCCTGCAATGCGAAATCGAAAACGCTGGGCAGGTAGGAGACGTAGCCATCGGGATTCTCTTTGCCGCGCTGCCAGTAGGAGACGATGGCCGGGTTCAGGCTCCATTCCTCGCCGACGATATTGAAGTGGGGGTACTCTTCCATGATTCTGCGCGCCCACTCTGACATGAAGCCTTTATACGGGTAAGGCCAGGTGTCCTGCCGGATACCGGTCAGGCCAACGTATTCGATCCACCAGATCGCATTCTGGATCAGGTAGTCTGCGAGCAGCGGGTTCTGCTGGTTCAGGTCTGGCATCGATGTGTCGAACCAGCCTTCGACGTGCATCATTCGATCGTAATCGGATGCGTAAGGGTCCTGGTTGACCGTCCTTGCATGACTTGTGATCGTCCGCTCGTCCTGGAAGTTCAGCCAGTCATCCGTCGGCAGGTCGTCCATCCACCAGTGACCGTCGCCGATGTGGTTGACGATCAGGTCCATGATGATTCCCACGCCCTTGTCGCGTGCCGTGCTCACCAGTTCACGGTACTGCTCGTTCGTTCCGAAGCGCGGATCCACGAGATAGTAGTCGGTCGTCGAATAGCCGTGATACGAGGCTCGCGCAACGCGGTTTTCGAGGATCGGGTTGATCCAGATCTGCGTAAATCCCATATCGGCGATGTAATCGAGATTCTCGACGATGCCTGCGAGGTCACCGCCGTGCCGCGCGTAGTCATCGTCTCGGTCGAGGACATCACCGAGTTTCTCGCTGACGTCATTGCTGGTGTCGCCATTGGCGAAGCGATCCGGCATCAGCAGGTAGATCGCGTCCTTCTGCGAGAAGCCTTCCGTGTACGCGGGGTCCGGGTTCTTTTCGCGCAGCTCGTAGCGGTAGTCGATCGTCTCCGAGCCGTTGGTGAACACCAGGTCCAGCCATCCATCCTCCGCTGACGCATCGATCGCCAGGTACACGAACAGGTAGTTCGGGCTTTTGACCTTCTCGACGCGAGCAAGCGTGACGCCATCGTAGTCGACAGAGGGTTCGAACTCTCCGATGCCCTCTCCGTAGATGAGGAGCTGCAACTCCGTGTGTTCGAATCCCTGCCACCAGAACGGGGGCTCTACCCGCTCTATCTCGGTGGCCAACAGGGGGCTCGTGATGAAGATCGCAGTGACTGCTGCGCAGGCAAGACGCTTGAACATGTTAGCTCCTTTAGCAATGACCGGCCGGTTCACGGCGGGCAAAACAGCATGCCAAACGGACGCTTGCAGTCTATACCCCCACCGGTATTCTAGACAGTCGCTGAAGGCTCCGGTACTGAATACGTATTCATCGGTGACACGGAAGCCCTTGTTGCTAAACTGAAAAACGGCTGGGCGAGGGGGTTCGCCAGGCTGCTGATGACAGGCCGTTGCGTACCGGCCTGCGGGGGGATCGATGGGAAATTCGGGCGACAGCCTAAGGCACATTGCTGTCATCGGCGGCGGTTCTGCCGGCTGGATGACGGCAGCCGCGTTATCGAATGCGGTCCGCGGGGACTGCAAGATAACACTGGTCGAATCCGACCAGATCGGTACCGTCGGCGTCGGTGAGGCGACGATCCCGCCGATACGGCTGTTCAACCAGCGCCTCGGCATCGATGAGTATGACTTCCTGAGACGGACACAGGGTACCTACAAGCTCGGCATCCAGTTCGTCGACTGGGCCCGTGAAGGGCACACCTACTTCCACCCGTTCGGGCCGTACGGTGCCGAATTCGATATGGTGCCATTGCACCATCACTGGCTGCGGGCGAAAGCCAACGGCGACCCCAGCGTGTTGGACGATCACTGCATGGCATGGGTCGCGGCCCGCGACTGCAAGTTCGACCGGCCGACCCGCGACCCACGCATGGTCCAGTCGACCTTCGACTACGCCTACCACTTCGACGCCGGTATGTACGCGGCCTTCCTGCGTGAGTTCTCCGAGAATCTCGGGGTCACCCGGATCGAGGGCAAGATCGACAACGTCGAGCTGGACCCGGAGACGGGCAACGTGCTTTCGGTGACGCTGGACAATGGCGATTCCGTCGCAGCGGAATTTTTCGTCGACTGTACCGGCTTTCGCGGGTTGCTCATCGAGGATGCGCTTGAGACAGGCTACGTCGACTGGACGCACTGGCTGCCCTGCGACAGGGCAGTGGCGGTGCAATGCACGCACGGCGGAGAGTTCACGCCGTATACCCGTTCGACAGCGCACAAGGCCGGGTGGCAGTGGCGCATCCCGCTTCAGCACCGCATTGGCAACGGCTATGTGCACTGCAGTCGGTTCATCTCCGAGGACGAGGCGGCGCAGACGCTGCTCGACAATCTCGACGGCGATCCGATCACTGACCCGCGTTTCCTGTACTTCAAGACCGGCCGACGCAAGAAATTCTGGAACAGGAATGTCGTGGCCATCGGCCTCTCGGCAGGCTTCATGGAGCCGCTGGAGTCGACCAGCCTGCACCTGATCCAGACGGGCATCACCCGATTGCTGGCCCTGTTCCCCGACCGCAATCTCGATCCGCTGGCCATCGACGAGTACAACCGCCTGACGCAGGCCGAATACGAAACGGTTCGCGATTTCCTGATCCTGCACTACTGCGCGACGGAACGAGATGATTCGCCGCTCTGGCAGTACTGCGCATCGATGTCGATCCCGGACAGCCTGCAATACAAGATCGACCACTTCCGGTCATACGGTCGCCTTGTCTCTACCGGTATCGAGCTGTTCCAGAATCCGAGTTGGCTGGCCGTATTCATCGGCCAGTTTGTCACGCCTGAGCGCTACGATCCGCTGACCGACCAGAGGAGTCATGTCGATGCAGCGGCGCGTCTCGAAGGCCTCCGGCGCGTCATGCGAGAAGCGGCGAGCGTCATGCCCGATCATCGTGACTACATCAATCATCACTGCAGGGCGGAGCCTGCGTGAGGCTCGGTATCGGCGTCCTGCTCGCAATGCTGTCGCTGGCGGCAGGGGCGGAGGGCGTCAGTTCGCCGGACGGCAGCATTCAATTCCAGCTTTCTTTCGCCCAATCGGAAGATCCGTCCGGCCGCTATCCGGTCTACACCGTCACGCTCGACGACGAGGAGATCATCGCCGAGTCGAGATTGGGCTTAACAACGGACGATAGCGACAACTTCTCCAGGGGACTGAGCCGGATCGATGTGGCGCGCAGGTCCAACGATGCGACGTGGGAGCAGCCCTGGGGCGAGCGACGGTTTGTCCGCGATCATTACAACGAAGCAGTCTACTCGCTGCGTTTCGCCGAATTCGAGATGGCCGTCCACGTACGGGTCTTCGACGACGGGCTCGCATTTCGCTATGAGATTCCCGAGCAGGACGGTCTCGCTATCCGGACGATCGATGAGCTGACTCAGTTCGTTATCAACCGTGCCGGGACAGCGTTCTGGCAGACCGGGGACGGCCACGAGGGGTATGAGCACTTATACCAGGCGACCGCGATCGACGAGGTGACGACGGCGCACACGCCGATGACGCTGCGCCTCGACAATGGAGCGCACCTTTCCCTGCACGAGGCGGCTCTTGTCGACTATCCGGCCTACCGCCTGATCGCCGCCGGCGACGGTCAGTTCGATGTTGACCTGCGCCCGTGGTCGGACGGCACAAAGGCCAAGGTCTCGTTACCCTTTGAGTCGCCGTGGCGGACGATCCAGCTGGCGCGGTCTGCAACGGGGTTGCTGGATTCCAGCCTGATTTTGAACCTCAATGAACCCAACGCGCTTGGCGACGTGTCGTGGGTGGAGCCCGGCAAGTACGCGGGCATCTGGTGGGAGATCCATCGGGGGCTCGGCACCTGGAGCAGCGGTCCACGCCACGCGGCGACCACCGCCGCAGCGAAGGCGAAGATCGACTTCGCCGCCGAGTACGGCATCGACGGTGTCCTGGTAGAGGGCTGGAACGTGGGTTGGGACGGCGACTACGTAGGCGAGCCGACCCAGGACCTGACGAAGGCGGCGCCGGACTTCGACCTTGCAGCAGTGGCGAGGTACGCGCGTGAGAAAGGCCTGCGGCTGGTCGGCCACCATGAGACCGGCGGGCATGTCACGCACTACGAGGAGCAGATGGATGAGGCGCTCGACCTGCTCGAGCGACACGCCGTCCGGCAGGTCAAGACAGGCTACGTCGGCCGCACCGGCTCTTTGAAACGCGTTGACGAAGAAGGGCAGACGCACCTCGAGCACAAGGATGGCCAGTTCGCCGTTCGTCATCACCTGACCAATATCCGGAAGGCGGCGCAGCGTCGTATCAGCGTCAACACGCACGAACCAGTCAAGGACACGGGCCTGCGCCGCACTTATCCCAACTGGCTGTCACGTGAGGGTTCGCGCGGGCAGGAATTCAACGTCTGGGGCAACCCGGGCAACCCGCCCGAACACGAAGTCATGCTCGCCTATACGCGGCTGCTGGCCGGACCGATGGACTTCACGCCCGGGGTCTTCGACCTCGATTTCGAGATCGACAATAAGCCCAGGCGAGTGCAGACGACGCTGGCGAAACAGCTCGCGTTGTACGTAACGATCTACAGCCCGATCCAGATGGTCCCCGATATGCGTGAGAATTATGAGCGATATCGGGACGCCTTCCAGTTCATCGTCGACGTGCCGACGGACTGGGAGCAGAGCATCGCGCTGGCGGGTGAGGTCGGTGACTTCGTCGCGTTTGCGCGCAAGGAGCGCGGCGGCGACGACTGGTACATCGGTGCGATAACCGATGAGCAAGCTCGCAGCCTCTCACTGCCGCTAGGCTTCCTCGACGGCGATCGAAGCTATCGGGCCACCGTCTACGGCGATGGCCCGGACGCGCACTGGGAGTCGAGCCCGTATGAATACGTTATCCGGCAGAGCACCGTTGGAAAGGAAGACACGCTCGAATTAGCGCTGGCGCCCGGGGGCGGCGCAGCGATCCGCATCGAGCCTGAGGAATAAACCATGCAGAAAAAACCGGCTCTCTCTTTCTGGCAGATATGGAACATGTGCTTCGGCTTTCTTGGCATTCAGTTCGGCTTTGCATTGCAGAACGCCAACGTCAGCCGCATCTTCCAGACGCTCGGTGCCGAGGTTGAAGACCTGCCCATCCTGTGGGTCGCCGCTCCGCTGACCGGGCTCATTGTGCAGCCGATCATCGGTTACATGAGCGACCGCACCTGGGGGCGCTTCGGACGACGTCGCCCGTATTTCACGGTCGGCGCGATCCTGGCCTCGCTGGCACTGTTTGCGATGCCGAACTCGCCCACCTTGTGGATCGCCGCCGGCATGCTCTGGGTCATGGACGCCAGCATCAATATTTCTATGGAGCCATTCCGTGCGTTCGTCGGCGACATGTTGCCGGAGCGTCAGCGCACCAAGGGCTTCGCGATGCAGTCCTTCTTCATCGGTATCGGCGCCGTCGTCGCCTCGGCGCTGCCCTGGATGATGACGAACTGGTTCGACGTGAGTAACACGGCACCGCCCGGGGTGATCCCGGAGTCCGTAAAACTCTCCTTCTACCTTGGCGGTATCGCGTTCTTCGTCGCCGTCATGTGGACGGTGTTTCGTACCAAGGAATATTCGCCCGAGGAACTGGCGGCTTTTGACGCGGCGCGGCCGCCGGAGCACGTGGCAGACGACACGCGGCAGCGTCCGTCGAGCAAGTATTTGGGTGGAGGCGTTATCTGGGCCGTTGTCGGCGTAGCCGGGTGGATCGCCATCACGACGCTCGGACTGGAGAAGGAGCTGTACGTCATGGCGGGTGGCTTCGCGGCCTTCGGTCTGCTGCAGATCGCGACCGGCTGGCTGCAAAATGCCGGTCACACACAGAACGGCATGGTTGAGATCATGCACGATCTCTTTCATATGCCGCGCGTCATGAAACAACTGGCCGTCGTCCAGTTCTTCCAGTGGTTCGCGCTGTTCGCGATGTGGATCTATGGCACTGCCGCGGTCACGAAGCATCACTTCGGGACAACGGACACGGCGTCGGCCGCCTATAACAACGGCGCCGACTGGGTCGGCGTGCTGTTCGGCGCATACAACGGTTTCGCGGCCCTGGCGGCGATAGCCATTCCGATCATGGCGGCCAAGCTCGGCTGTCGCGCCAGCCACTTCGTTAACATGTGCATCGGCGGAGTGAGCCTGATCAGCTTTTACTTCATCAGCGATCCGAAGATGCTGTTGATCCCGATGGTCGGCGTGGGCATCGCGTGGGCCTCGATTCTGTCGTTGCCTTACGCGCTGCTGTCGAGCAACCTGCCGTCTCACAAGATGGGCGTTTACATGGGAATCTTCAACTTCTTCATCGTCATTCCGCAGCTCGTTGCCGCGAGCATCCTGGGTCTCGTCGTGGGCTGGCTGTTCGACGGATCTGCGATCTTCGCGTATATGATCGGCGGCGTTCTGATGGTCATCGCCGGCGCCGCTGCGATGCTTGTCGATAAGGAAGCGGAGCCCAGCTAGTCGTTCCTGATGGCGCCGCAGGACTGTCTGACGACCAGCTTTGGCGCCATCAACGTCGAGGAAACCGGTTTGCCCTCGATCATGCCGACGATTCCGCGAACCAGCCCCTCGGCGCCGAAGCGGGCATTCTGCTGCACTGTGGTCAGCGCAGGACTGACGTGCGCGGCGAGCGGCATGTCATCGAATCCGACGATGCTGACGTCTTCCGGTACCGAAATCCCGTTGTCCTGCAAGGCGCGCATGGCGCCGATCGCGATAAGGTCGGTCACGGCAAAGATGGCGTCGAAGGGTTCGCCGGACTCCAGCAGATCGATCGCGGCAGCATAACCCTGTTGCTCAGAGTTCTGCGCCGTCAGCACGAGCTTGGGATTCTCTTCGAGGCCTGCGTCCTCTAGCGCGCGCACGTAGCCCGTGTATCGGGCAGCCAGCTCGGGGCTGCGTCGGGAAGTGCTGCCGATAAGCGCGATGTTCTTGCGACCCAGGGAAATCAGGTGGCCGGTTGCCTGGTAGCCGCCGTTATCATTGTCGCAGCCGAACGAATGACCGGGCTGGTCCTTGACCACCGGTCCCCAGATCATGAACCGGGTGTTCGCCCTCGATAGCGCCTCAAGCTTCTCGCGGTACTCCACGTAGTCGCCATAACCGAGCAGGATCAGTCCATCGGCGCGGTGGCTCGCCTGGTACTCGATGTGCCAGTCATCGTGCAGCTGCTGCAACGACACCAGCACGTCGTAGCCGTAGCGCGCGGCGGCCCGCGTGATCGCATCGAGCATCGATAACAGGAACAGGTTCTGCGACGTATCTTCGCCCTCGCTGGCGTCGTCGAACATCAGCAGAGCAATCGTGTTGCTCTGGTGGGTGCGAAGGCCGGCGGCATTGCGATTGACGAAGTAATTCAGCTCCCTGGCGATAGCCTGGATGCGTTCGCGCGTCTCTTTTCGTACCAGCGGGCTGTCCCTGAGCGCGCGAGACACGGTCGCCTGCGACACGCCGGCGATGTCCGCAATATCACGCGAGGTCGGGTTCTCGACCCGAAGCTTGCGTTCTGGTGAAGAGTTTTCCGTGGTTTCCGACATCAGTGTCCGGCTGCGCGTCATTGCATTTCCGGCGTCATCGCCGCCCGGCGATACCCGGCGCCTCGCCAACATCCGTGGCTGTGGCAGGTTCGCCCCTATCCTAACTCAGGGGTTCACGCAGTTAAATCGCCGCTCAGCGCCAATTTGGTGCGACGCAGACGGTTCGCCGCCGCGTCACCGAGCTCCAGCGCGGTTGCAACCTGGAGGACGTCCAGGATGGCCAGCTGGGCGAGTCGCGAGTTTCGCGGCGTATAAACGCTGGTTTCATCCTGGGAGCCGCAGGGAATGAGAATGTCCGCCGCGGAGGCCAGCTCGGACGTGGGGTCGGTCAACGCGATGACCGCGGCGCCGCGCTGCCGCGACATCGAGGCCGCGGCAATCAGCTCCGGCCACTGCCCGCTGTTAGAGGTGAGTACGAGTACGTCGCCGTTCTCGGCGATCGCTCCAAACTGTTGAATACTCGGCGGATCCGACAGCGCAGAGCATGGGATACCCAGCCGGAAGAACTTGTGCTGCGCGTCGTCAGATACGTGGCCGGATCCGCCGATGCCGGCAAAGATGATCTGTCTCGCTTGCCCCAGGATCCGGGCGGCCCCGCCAATGTCGACATTACGAATCAGCGAGCGCTGACTGACGAGCGTCCGGATCGCCGAGTCCATGACCTTGGCTGCCGCGTCCTGGATCGAGTCGTCCCGGCTCACATCGCGGTGCACGAACGAGGAAGGCTGACTGAGCGATTCGGTCAGCCTCAGCGTCAGGTCGCGAAAACCCCCGAGGCCCAGATGCCGGCAAAACCGGATGACCGTTGGCTCACTGACCTCGCAGGCGGCGGCGACGGCTGCAAGCGTCGAGTTTGCCGCGTCCCGCGGGTGCGCGAGAATCCACCGGGCAACGAGAGACTCGGCGGGGCTGAGATTGCCCAAGCGATTTTCGATCAGTTGAAGCATGTAGCAAAACTACAAGAAAACCCTATTGAAATCGAATTCATTAGTCGTGATTTCGGGCGTCACGTAGTAAAGTTACAGGTTAACGGGAGCTAATCATGGGAAATTTCGTTCCGGTCGACGAGTTCGACCTGATCATTTTTGGTGGCACCGGCGACCTGGCGATGCGCAAGCTGCTGCCGGCCCTGTATCACAGGGATCGCGACGGGCAGTTCGTCGGCGATAGCCGCATCATCGCGGCGAGCCGGAGCAAGCACAGCCGCAAACAGTATCTCGAACTGGTCGAAAGCGCGCTGAAGTCCAACCTCGACGAGGGTGATTTCGATGCCGAGCAGTGGAAGACGTTCAACCGGCGTATTCATTTCACCCATGTCGATGCCTACGTGCACGACAGCTGGGAGGCACTGAAGAAGCTGCTGTCCGGCAAGGAAGATCGTATCCGGGTTGCCTATCTCGCGACGGCCCCGGCGGTCTTCGGTACGACAGCGAAAGGGTTGAAGAAGAACGGCCTGATCACCAAGAAGATGCGAATCGTCCTCGAGAAGCCGCTCGGCCACGATCTCAAGTCGGCGTGTGAGGTCAACGACGCTATCGGCAAGTGCTTCCACGAGAACCAGATCTATCGAATCGACCACTACCTCGGAAAGGAGACGGTGCAAAATCTGCTGGCGCTGCGGTTTGCCAACTCGTTGTTCGAGCCGCTGTGGCGTCGCGGCGCGATCGACCATGTCCAGATCACGGTTGCCGAGGACCTCGGCGTCGGCAACCGCGTCGAGTATTTCGACAAGATCGGAACGCTCCGGGACATGGTGCAGAACCACCTGCTGCAGCTCGTCTGCATGGTGGCGATGGAAGCGCCCAGCAGTCTGCATCATGACGCGGTCCGCGACGAGAAGATCAAGGTGCTTCGCGCACTGAAGCCGATCGGGCCGGATCGTGTTCGCGAGAACACCGTCCGCGGTCAGTACTCACCTGGCGCGATTAACGGCGAGACGGTAGACGGATACCTGAACGAATTGGGCGGCGCCGAAAGTGAGACCGAGACTTTCGTCGCCGTGAAGCTCGAGATCGAGAACTGGCGATGGTCGAACGTGCCTTTCTACCTGCGTACGGGCAAGCGCATGACCAGGAAACACTCGGAGATCGTCGTGCAGTTCCAGGACGTGCCGCATTCGATCTTCCCGGAGCAGCAGTACAACGTTAAGCCTAACCGGCTGACGATAAGGCTGCAGCCCGACGAAGGCGTCAAGTTGTCGGTCATGGCGAAACAACCCGGCCCCGGCGGATTCGACCTTCGTTCGGTATCGCTGGATCTGAGTTTCGAAGAGACCTTCGGCGTCCAGTATCCGGACGCCTACGAGCGGCTGCTGATGGAAGTCCTGCGCGGTAACCCGGCGCTGTTCATGCGACGCGACGAGGTCGAGGCCGCATGGCACTGGGTCGACACGGTCATCGAAAGCTGGGAATCATCGCGACAGAATGTCGAGTCCTACGTTTCCGGTACCTGGGGGCCGAGCGCCTCCTCGCTGTTGCTCGATCGCGACGGGCGTTCCTGGTACGCGGACAAGTAAGCGGAGTTTTTTCATGGAAGACTTTATTTTCGAAACCCGCGAGGCGGCATCCGTTGCAGCGGCGGACTTCATGGCGACCTGCATGGAACGACGACTCGACTTGCAGCGGCGCGCCTCGGTGATTATCACGGGCGGCAGTTCGCCCGGACGCTGCTACGAGGCGCTGTCGGAGAAAGAACTCGACTGGGACCGCGTTGACCTCGTCTTGAGTGACGAACGCTGGGTGCCGGCCGATCACAAAGACAGCAACGAGCGCCAGGCACGAGAGACACTGACGAGAGGCAACGCGGCAGCGGCGACGCTGCATCCAATGTACTCCGCCGAGGCCGATATCGAGGCGCGCGTTGCTGAACTGAACGCGGAACTCAAGATGCTCCCGATTCCATTCTCGGTCGCATTGCTGGGCATGGGCGAGGACGGTCATTTCGCGTCACTGTTTCCCGATGCCAACGACCTGGAAAGCGGCCTGTCTGCCGACCATCCCGAGTTGTGCATGGCAGTCAACACGCAGGCCAGCCCGCATCCGCGACTGAGCCTGACGATGTCCGCGATATCCCGCAGTGACGCGGTCGTGCTGTTGATCTTCGGCGAGGCCAAGAAGACTGTCATCGAGAAGGCGAAGGCGGGCGACGCCAGCTACCCCGTCACACGACTGCTGCGCCAGAAGAAAGCGCCCGTTCACGTCTACTGGGCGGCCTGAGGAAAATCAGATGCATTCGACGATTGAGCGCGTTACCCAACGGATAGTCGAACGAAGCCAGGCGTCGCGCACGGCGTACCTGAACCGGATCGACAAGGCAGCGGAAGAGGGGCCGAGCCGCAAGTCGCTGTCCTGCAGCAACCTTGCGCACGGCATGG